>Ga0206857_1088_pt1 | contig 20267 bp, 18 predicted proteins | sample Alteio_BWOrgCont_49_FD_152865 | JGI IMG/M metagenome (GOLD analysis project Ga0206857, IMG submission 152865) | Enriched cells from forest soil in Barre Woods Harvard Forest LTER site, Petersham, Massachusetts, United States -... | ecosystem: Environmental > Terrestrial > Soil > Temperate forest >...
TCTGAACTCTCAAAAAATTCATCATCAGTTTAAGGGCCTCGCCAAAGACCTGCTCAATGAGGGGCGTGATTTGAATGTCCATTTTGACTACCGGCAAATCTTTTTTAGAAGTTTTACAAAAACATTCAAAGATGAAGTTGGATGTGAAAACTCTATTTCCTGATTTTATTGCCTCCAATGAAATCGGACTATTTCGTTAGAGCTTATCTTATCAGTCTAGGTATTTATCAGACCGGCTCGAGAGGCTTTTTCTTGAGTTTGTAGGCGGGATAAGCTACACCATTTGCTCGCATCGAAATCATTTTCACTTATAGGCCCTTTTATGATCAGCACCTCCAATGTGAGCTTAAGCTTTGGCGCAAAAAAGCTATTTGATGACGTCAATGTCAAATTCACTCCCGGCAATTGTTACGGACTTATTGGGGCCAACGGAGCCGGCAAAACCACATTCTTCAAGATTTTATCAAAAGAAATTGAGCCGAATACTGGGGATGTGATTGTTGCACCCAATTTGCGCCTCTCCGTTTTAAAACAGGATCATTATGCTTTTGATGACCAGCAGGTTTTAAAAACTGTTTTGATGGGAAACGAGAAGCTTTATAAGATCATGAAGGCCAAAGATGAGATTTACGCTCGACCTGACTTTTCGGAAGAAGATGGAGTGCATGCATCGGAGCTCGAGATGGCTTTTGCTGAGCTCGGCGGATATGAAGCTGAATCCGAAGCTGGCACCATGCTCGCGGGCCTGGGTATCGATGAGTCTTTGCATTACTCTCTGGTCAAGGATCTTGTGAGCGGTGATAAAGTGAAGGTATTGCTTGCTCAAGCTTTGTTTGGGCAACCCGATATTTTGCTACTTGATGAGCCAACCAACCATTTAGATATCTATGCAATCCAGTGGCTTGAAGATTTCTTAATGAGTTTTCAGAATACCGTCATCGTGATTTCTCATGATCGTCATTTCTTAAATCGTGTTTGCACACATATGGCAGATATTGATTACTCAAAGGTGACTACTTATTCAGGCAATTATGATTTTTGGCGGCAAGCCAGTGAGCTCAGTCAAAGGCTCCTCTCTGATCAGAATAAGAAAAGCTCCGATAAGGCTGAAGAACTTAAAGCCTTCATTGCTAGATTCAGTGCCAATGCTTCAAAGTCCCGTCAGGCATCTTCGAGACAAAAGCAATTAGAAAAACTTGAATTCAATGAAATGCCTAAATCCTCGCGCAAGCAGCCCTTCATTGGCTTTGATATGAGGCGTGAGCTTGGCAATGAAATTTTATCTATCGAGGGGCTTTCTAAATCCTTGGCTGGCGAGCCGATCTTGAAAAATATTAGTCTGCGGATGAATAAGGGCGACAAGATTGTTTTGTTGGGAAAAAATGATTTGGCAAAAACTCTCTTGATGGACATTTTATCTGGAGAGACGGGTCCTGATCAAGGAAGTTTTACCTGGGGTGCATCAACTATTCGTAGCTATTTTCCGACAGACAATTCTAAATATTTTTTAGGGGATGAAGAAAACCTCATCGACTGGCTCAGGCAATATTCCGAAGACAAAGACGAATCCTTCATTCGTGGATTTCTAGGGAAGATGCTTTTTAGTGGACCTGAAGCCTTGAAGAGACCACGCGTATTGTCTGGTGGTGAAAAAGTACGTTGTATGTTTGCAAAAATGATGTTGTCTGGCGCCAATGTGCTTTTGCTAGATGGTCCAACAAGTCATTTGGATCTTGAAAGTATTACTGCCGTTAACGAGGGTATTAAAAGATTCAAGGGCAATGTGATTTTCACCTCTCATGATCACGAATTTATTCAAACAGTCGCCAATCGAATTATTGAAATCGATACTGAGGGCCGTTCCGGAATTACCTACGACAACCATATTAGTTTTGATGAGTACCTCGCCACCAAAAAATCTCACTGAGGCATACAAACTGACCCAGAAAAACGGAAACGAAAACTGAAAAACAGGTACCTGCGACGGCTGCCAGCAAACGGATTTATTGCTCCACCAACAGCCGTAGTGCTTAAAGTGATTTAAAGATTTTCTTTTTCAACAGATTGGAAAGTTTACTTTCTCGCAGCTCCATGCCGCCGCCTTTACCAAAATATCCGTTGAGGGTCTGCGCCCAGTCGCCACGTTGGCTTATCCGGGCCATGCCCTCAAGAGCCTCTCTCAATTCACTTGCATTCGGTTGATGGTAAGTGTTTTCGTGCACCATCATTTTTCTTGGGAGTCGTGGGCGAGACTGGGGCTCTTCATCAGGCACGCCAATGGTGAGAGCAGCAAATGGAAAGACCCCCGTTGGTAGTTTAATCAGATTTGAAATTTCTTCTGGAGCAGAGATCACTCCACCGATCCAACAACCGCGGTAGCCCAGCATTTCTGCAGCGATCAACATACTTTGGCCGGCAAGCACGGCGTCGCCGATGGCAAAATGAATGGCGATATGTGGATATTTACCTGGAGTATGAGACTTAGATTTTAATATTTCTTCAAGTCTGAAAATGTCGGCGCAGATTATAAATGACTCAGAGGCAGTTGAGATATGCGCATTATTACTCAATTTTGCGATCTCATCGCGCAGCTTCGGATCAGTAAGGCGAATGAAACTGTACATTTGTGCCGTGGCATCGGTCGGAGCCCTTTGGGCGGCGTTCAGAATCGCATCCAAATGCTCTGCGGGCATTTTTATCGATTTGTATTTACGGACAGTCCAATGTGAATTAAAAAAAGACTGAACCTCGTCAACGCTTTTGAACATTTGCTCGCTCCGTCTTTGTGATTATTTTCTCAGTGATTTTTCATTGTGAATTTGAGTTGGAGTGGCAACGCCGCTCCAGATTTGAGTTTGGTAGCCGTCGATACGCACTTTTTTTGAAGTGATGTCGACATTGACGAGGCCATTGAAATGATTTTGTACCGCAATAAAAGCAAGTCTTAACAAGGTCTCTTCGGCATCTGGACAATCTTCTACATAAATGGGTGGCTCGGTACTTTTATAGATGCGTGATTCTTTACTTTGGTTTTTAAGAAAGACTGTGACTAGTTTGGCCTTCTCCATAGTTTCGTTGTAGGTCTTAAACTGCGGAGCAACCACACGATCGTAACATTGCGGGCAATAGGTCGAGCAAGTCAGCTCTTCAGGGATCACTTTTAAAAATGAGAAGCCATCGTCATTGAGAAATTGAGCGCAAGTCTTACAGAGCTCATTTTCACAAAGTCCACATTTGAGAACCGATTTAGGCTTGAGACATACCGAACAACTCACTGATGGGCCACCTTTTGGCGTCAAGTTGTAGACCAGTTTCGTGACATTGGCCAGGACTCTTCGTAACTGTGAATAAAAGCTAGGTTTCTGAAGCAGGTTTAATTGGCTCTGGCGTGTATTATTTCATCTCACTTCGCGGCGGGAGGAGGAAGTGCTAGCCTTAAGGCGCTAACACAACGACGACCAACAAAGAAGTGAGATGAAATAATAACGCCCTCCGGGTTCAATCAAGGTTCGAAGATTACGGCGTTGCTCCTCCTGCGGTTAGCGCCTTTGGCTAGCCGGGCGTCGTCGCGCCTTGTACTCTTCGAACCTTAATTGAACCAGAGCCAATTTAACCTGCTTCAGAAACCTAGGTTTCTGAAGCAGGTTAAATTAGTTCTATACCCCTGATAAGCCTTAGAAAGGACTTGTACTTAAAATGGATTAAAACTAACTTTATTTATATAATTTTCACTCCGGGAGTATTCATGAAAAAAATTTATTTAGCCGTTCTCATCCTTACCCTCTGTGGTTGTCAATCGACACAGGACCAAAAATCAAAGGTAACCCATATTACGCTCACGACACCTCAGCTCCCGACAACTCTTGAGGATGCGGTTGCTTCTTCGTTTCGACAAGAAGACAATCGTAAGCGCGATGAATTTCGACATCCCATCTCGACCCTGAGGTTTTTCGGAGTCACGCCAAATATGAGTCTGCTTGAGATTTCTCCGGGCAATGGTTGGTACACAGAAATTTTAGCGCCATTTTTAAAATCCAGCGGACATTATTTGGGCGCCTATCCTCCAGGAGGAGATCATCATGATGATAAAAAGATGGCGACTGCGGTGATGGAGATGGTGACACGCGTGAGTTTTGATCCATCTGCACAGACTGAAATTGTGCCTGCGGGTTCTGTGGATATGGTACTCACCTTTCGAAATGTTCATAATTGGATGCAAAAAGGCGCCGCGGAAAATGCTTTTAAATTATTTTTCAACGCCTTAAAACCTGGTGGCATTCTCGGTGTTGTTGAGCACCGTGCGAATCCGAAATCGAAACATGATCTCAAGGCTTCCTCTGGCTATGTTCGTGAATCTGAGGTAGTTCAGTTTGCGAAAAAGGCCGGGTTTAAGTTGCTAGCAAAATCTGAGATCAATGCGAATCCAAAAGATACCAAAAATTATCCAGAGGGTGTTTGGACTTTGCCTCCAACTCTCAAGCTTGGCGACAAAGATCGTGAAAAGTATATTGCGATTGGCGAGAGTGATCGGATGACTCTGAAGTTTATCAAGCCAGATTCTGCAAAGTAACTTTTCTAGATTTTGATGAAAATGCAGCACCTTTACGGGCTGCATTTTGAGAATGTTATCACTCTGAGAATAGTTGAATGACAGTAGATACTTAGCAACTTATGCACGTATGTATAGTCTGTTGACAGTTGATAGCCGAGAAGTGGCCTTAGTTTTGATTTCTCCTGGCAAATTCTTTGCTTAATTAACTAGTATAGATTTTGAACTGGGGGCCTTATGAATTTCAAAATGAGAATTTCAGTAATTGTTACCTTAGTGTTGACGGGCATTGGCCTCGGTTTTGGTTTCTCAAATTGTTCCCCAACCACACCAGCGGGTAGCTCTTTAAATGCGTCTTACGGATTGATTAATGCAACCTCGGCGTATTCAGTACTGGGTGTGGGAATGAGTGATGTGATTACGATCAATGGCGGAGTTCCTCCTTACACTCTGAAGATCACTTCCGGTCCAGGATCTGTTTCTCCAGCAACTTATGGCAGTACAGGTACTTACCTTGCTCCGCCAACGGGTTCGGGTTCTGTGCAAATTAGCATCGTGGATTCTTCAGGTAATGCGGGGATGTTGGGATTTTCTCTCTCTGGAAATTCAACTTCGGTTTTGAACACTGCAAATACGGCCTTAATGATTTCACCGCAAAACCCTTCTGTGGCCCTCAACGGATCGGTGACCTTCAATGTGACAGGTGGAAGCGGAAGTTATGTTTATTCAGTACTGACTCCAGGAGGAGGAAGCTTCAATGGCAGCACCTTCACCGCAGGTTCAACGAATATCACAGTGACCATCAGTGTAATCGATAGCCTCGGTAATAATGTGCAGACTTCGGTTCTTGTTGGGGCTGGCTCAGGCACCACAAGTTTGTCTGACTATCCGGCAAACGTGAATGTGTCTTGTACGACGACTTACAGTCCTTCATGTGGTACTGGAACTAATATTTACTATTTTCAAACGGATTCTCAAGGCAATCCTTCGGTTCGAATTGCGCGCACTGGATATGGTGCTTTTGATACGGGCTATGTTTCTGGTACTACCACTTATTATCAGGCAGAAAATGGTGCCTGCTCATTCCTCTCTCAAATCACCGCATCACCTACGGTGATTGGTGGTTACTATCAAGGAAGTGGTGCCGATGGTGGCGATATGCAATCTGGTACTTGCATCGTAAGTCCTTGATGATTGTTGGCCGATCGGTGACCAACTTTACCAAAGCGAACATCGGTTGACTGGCGCCATCTTGCTGCCAGCTTTGCAATGAAAAGATTTTGCAAACTCGGGTCTATTTGAAATGACCGCATTGACTCGAAACTCAGGTGGCGGATGAAAATTGGTGAGTAAATTATCTCTTAGCTTTTCATCTGAAATTTTAGAACACCAGCCCTGAGCCCAAGAAATAAAATACTGCTGCATTTCATTATAGTCTTCGAACCTCGGAGTCTTCCTCTTTGGGAGGCTCTGTAGCGCCATGAGGCCGAGTTTGATGCCACCATTGTCAGCCAAATTTTCCCCGAGAGTCGCCTTGCCACGGATGCGCAATTTTGAACCCGGGATGATGTCGTAGGCCTCAGTTTGCTTGACGAAACACTGAGAAAAATCCTCAAACTTTTTCTTGGCCAGAGGAGTCCACCAGGCAACAAAGTTGCCGTCCGCGTCCATATCTTTTCCGGAGTCGTCGAATCCATGCGTCAGTTCGTGGCCGATGGTGCTGCCACCAAGGCTTGAATAATTGGCGGCATCGCTGGAGGTGGGGTCAAACACCGGAGGAACGGTTTCGCCCAAAGGTAAAACCATTTCGTTATTTGCACTGGTATAGTAGGCGTTGGCTTCCCAGACGGCGATTTGCCATTCGGTGCGGTCTGTCGGTTTATCAATTTTTGCTAAATCGCGACGAACCTCAAACTCCGTGGCGTGAAGCTCATTTTGAAAAAACGAATGATCATTCATTTTTAAATTCGAATAATCTCTCCAGTGGTCGGGATAGCCAATTTTACTTCCAAGTTTACTCAGTTTTTTTTGTGCCTCTTTGCGAGTTTGAGCATCCATCCAGGCAAGCTTTTTTAAGTCGGCGGCGAAAGCTTTTTTAATATTTTGAAAAATGATGATGGTGCGATCGCGAACATCTTTGGCATTTGGAATACTAGCCACATAAGCCTCTCCAAGGGCCTCACTCATTTCACTTGCTATGATTTGAGTGCAGTACTTCCAGCGTGGTGGGAGCTCATTTTGCCCATCAAGATATTGTCGCCAAAATTTAAAGTCCTCCTCTTGAAGAGGGCCCGATAAATAGTAGGCCGAGCGGTGCATGAGTTTATACTTCAAAATATTTGAAAGATCTTCTGCTTTGATTGATGTCAAAAGACTACTTAAGTTTTTCATAAATTCAGGTTCAAGAACATTCAATTTAGCAGGAGCCTTCATGCCGAGGCTATCTACGAATTGCTGCCAATCTATATTTGGAGCCAATGCCTTTAATCCAGCGAAATTCATTGGGTGAAAACGCTTGGAAGTGTCGCGCAGATCATCCTTATTCATTGCATGCTTTGCTAATTCAGTTTCAAAACTCAAAATCATCTGGCCGATTTGAACGGCTTGGTCTGCAGACTCCCCAAGAAGCTTAAACATATTGGCGATATGAGTTTTATAGTGTTCGCGAATCTCTTTTGATTTGGCATCATCTTTTAAATAGTAATCAGGGTCTGGAAGAGACATGCCGCCACGATCGATTGAGCCAATCGTTTGGCTGGAATCCTTGAGGTCTTGGTCGCTGCTGAATTCAAAGAGGCCATGGCCGCCGATCAAATCAATCTCGGCAAAGGCTTTCGCCTGGCTTGTTCGGTCTTTTAAATGATCAAGACTCGCGATTCTTTTTTTCAGTTCATTGAGGGCCTCAGAGTTTTGCTGAGCATCCTTATCGACCATACAAGTTTTATAATAATCACCGAGTTTCAGAGCCGTGCTTGATGAGCTTTTAGTTTTTGAGAGATCTGCCAAAATGCCATTCAAACTTTCTTCAACATGATCTGAAAGAGCATTTCCTTGCCGCCAGTAACTGGATTTATCCGCGGGTAGTTTGAATTCCTTCAACCAACTGCCGCAAGAGTATTGGTAAAAATTATCACAAGGATCAACGCTGCGATCGATGGCACCAGGATCCAAAATATTTTGAATGGGCTCGGCAGCGAAAGATATTTGGGAGAAAATAAAAACTAAGGAGAGAAGAATTAATTTTTTCATTGCGAAAGCTTAGCAGCGCTGGCCTGCACAGGCAAGCCAGATCAGCTCAGCGAAGTTGATCGAGACTGGGGGAAAGTTGTGGAAAGCCTCGCTGATGCCAATAAGGATAAGTCAGGCGCACGCTACTAGCATCATCGAGCCTTTTTATTTCTTCGCCAGTGAGAGACCAGCCGACGGCCCCCAAATTTTGCTTGAGCTGCTCTTCATTTCTAGCGCCGACAACAATACTTGAAATCGTCGGTCGGCTCAGCAGCCAATTCAAGGCAATTTGCGGAATGGATTTACTTCTCTCAGCAGCAATCTCTGTCAAAACATCAACCACTTTATAGAGAACTTCATCTTCATAACTGACAAATTCGATTTGCCCCAAGCGACTGGTTTTTGGCGCCTTTTGGTTTCTACGAATTTTACCGGTCAAGGCTCCACCAGCGAGCGGACTCCAAACGACAGCACCGACACCTTGGTCGGCAGCAAGAGGCATGAGCTCCCATTCGTATTCTCTGCCGACGAGGCTGTAATAGACTTGATGAGCAATGTATTTATCCCACCCGTATTTTTCGGAGACAGAAAGTGATTTCATCAAATGCCAACCCGAAAAATTAGAGCATGCGATATAGCGAATTTTGCCACTTTGTACGAGTGAATTTAAAGCACTCAGTGTTTCTTCGACAGGTGTAAACGAGTCAAAGGCATGCATATAAAACAGATCAATATGATCGACGTTGAGGCGTTTTAAACTTGCCTCGCAAGACTCAATCAAATGAAATCGAGACGAGCCACAGTTATTCGCTCCACCACCTTGAGGAATGGTAGCTTTGGTTGCAATCAAAACTTGATTTCGCTTCCCGCGCAGGGCCTGGCCTAAAATTTCTTCAGACTGGCCTGCAGAATAACCATTTGCTGTATCAAAAAAATTAAGACCCGACTCAAGACAGATATCGATCAAGCGGGTGGCCTCCTGCACATCGGTTTGTCCCCAAGCTTTAAAAAAATCTCCAGCGCCACCAAAGGTCGCAGTTCCAAAACTCAGTACCGGAACCATAAGGCCTGAATGTCCAAGTCTTCGAATTTCCATAATGACCTCACTATTTTAAAATAGATTGTTCGTTTTCATTGTCTGCAAACCAAGCACCTGCATAAGAGCAATTAGATGAGCATTAAGACTGGCAATAACAAACCCAAAATGAGGCACAGCACAACAAACTTAAAAGAGCGCCCAAAGCGGAATGCCAAAATCAATCCAATGAAGGTGGTGAAAATAAGTCCAAGAGCCATACTGATCGAAATCCAATCAAAGGCCGTCGAGCGGTCACTGCGTGGATTTTTTCCTGGAGCTGTTGAATGAGTGTGGGGTTTAGAAAGCTCATGGGCGATACTTCGTAGTAATGTGGGTGTCTGGTCTTTAGGGAGATCGTTGAGTCGCAGTACCTGCCAAGCTCCTGAGAGAGCAAAATACAAGATCAGCGGAGTGAAAAAGCAGCCTAAATAGAGGTGGATTTGTCTTAATACTTTCATACAAAAAGATGTATCAGATTCTTTTTGAAGGGGCTAGACTCTGTTCGGCAAATTCGAGGCGGGAGGAGGACGGGGCCTAGCTTCCGAAAAAAGAATCTGGTACGATCAGAGAATGCTTTTATTTCTTGTCTTCCTTATTTCGTCAGCCCGGGCCGAAGAGCCCCTTCGTGATATCAAATTGCCTCCGGGGTTTGAGATCAGCATATTTATTCCTCACCTCAAGGGTGCACGCGAGATGACGTGGGGGGCGAAGGGCACACTCTTTGTTGGAACTATGGATGAGGGTGACGGTAATGTCTATGCGATTACTCCCGAGAAAAAAGTCTATGTCCTAGCAAAGGGTCTGAATTACCCAAACGGCGTGGCCTTTCGCGATGGCAATCTCTACGTGGCTGAAATCAACCGTATTCTGCGCTTTGATCAGATTGAGGATCATCTGAAAGATTCGGCAGATTTCAAAGTGGTCACAAAAGATTATCCTCCAGAAAAACATCATGGCTGGAAGTTCATTGCTTTTGGTCCTGATGGCAAACTTTATGTCCCGGTGGGGGCGCCCTGTAATATCTGTGAGGTGAAAGACCCCTATGCCTCGATCACACGCATTGAAAAGGACGGCAGTGGTCGAGAGATTGTTGCTCGCGGAGTCCGCAACAGTGTCGGATTTGATTGGCATCCGGTGACGCATGAATTGTGGTTCACTGATAATGGCAGAGATATGTTGGGCGACGATATTCCTCCTGATGAGCTCAATCGCATCAGTAAACCTGGATTGAATTTTGGATTTCCTTATTGTCATGGTGGAGAAATTTTAGATCCTGATCTGGGCAAAAATAAAAATTGTGCCGATTATACCGCCCCCGAACAGAAATTGGGTCCACATGTGGCCTCTCTCGGAATGCGATTTTATACTGGTGATATGTTTCCTGCAGAATATAAAAACCAGATTTTTATTGCCGAACACGGATCATGGAATCGAAGTAAGCCGATTGGTTATCGATTGAGTCTCGTAAAATTGGGGGCCACAGGGCACCCCGTGAGTTATCAGGTTTTCGCGGAGGGATGGCTGAAAGCTGACGGCAAAACAAAAACGGGTCGCCCGGTGGATGTACTTGTCGCTAAAGATGGAGCCCTATTGGTCTCAGATGATTTTGCCGGCCGTATTTATCGAATTATTTATAAGAAATAGTATAATGTTGTTGGGCGGACTGGGTACCTAAAATCTACCCCTCTGAAAGGTGATCGTTTATAGCCGATCACCTTTCAGAGAGGCTAAAGGACTACATCACTTCTGAACTGACCCAACTAGTTGCATGAGGTCTGAAAAATCCTGCGGCATTGGGCTTTCAATACGCCGATCTAAAATCTCAATTCGTGAGCAGTGTAGGAACATGCGGGATAACTTATAAGTCTTTGCAATTTTCTCATTGTAGCGAAGGTCTCCATAGCGTGCATCACCCACGATTGCGTGATTGATCAGGGCACAGTGCTTACGAATTTGATGTTGCCTTCCGGTGAGTAGATCAAATTCACAAAAAGAGAAATAAGGTAGTAGCTTAAGACATTTGAATCTGGTTTCACAGGGGATACGATCTCTCGTTTGGCCTTCAGGATTTTTGCGGCCCTCGGCTTTGTCTGTAAGTGGGCGGGTCCAAATTCCTTCTGGAGACTTGAGTTGTCCTCGCAAAACTCCAAGATAAATTTTCTTTACCGATCTTTGCTGAAATTCGTTAGCCAAATCCCGAGCTGAGTCTTTATGAAAGCTCAGGATTTGAATGCCACTAGTTTCTTTATCAAGGCGATGCACCGGTAAGAGATTTGGAAGTTGCAGCTGAGAAGCGAGGAGGCTCAATAAATTTTGACTGTCTTCGTTGTTGTGAACGGATATTCCAGAAGGTTTATCAACAGCGATAAAATCATCATTTTGAAAGAGAATAGAGATTTTCAAATTCGGCCTTCATCAATGCGGGGGCGTTAGCTCATTGACTATGGCATTCTACTAAACACTTGTATAGGATCGATGTTTGCTTTTTTTGAAAGTATGGGCCTTGGCTTGTGCGCTGATATAGTGGTTTTTCTCTGGGCTTTTTACCTCGGAGGCCAATTTCACGGCGAAGCCGATGCCAATGGTGTTCACAATAAATAGCATCATAGTGATTGTCAGATTGCTAAAGCTTGGTCTTTGGCTCGTGCTAAAAGCAATTTTATTTGCAGCAGACATTTGGAGGTCCTCCTTCTTCGTAAAGGATTATCAGTAAAGTATGTAAATTTGATTGAGAAACCTACGGATCCAAAAAAACCTTGTGTTATTTTCACGGTCAAAAATTCGACGGAAAAGCCGTTGGCTCAATGCGGTGAAATAGTAAATTGTAAACCGTCTGTGTTGTCTCATCTCGAGAAATATCACGCTCGGTAGAAGCCTAAAATCTCTAGATCATCCATTAAAATCGAGGTCTCGATAAACTTCAAATCCGCGTCAGATAGGGCTTAATTTTTCTGAAATAAAGACCGATGGATTCTTAAGGGGACGTTAAGTGGACGAAGATTTAAAGGTGGACATGAGTAAACTGGCGCAGCAATCCAAGCCGGATTCCAATCAAAAGTCTAAGCCTGACGGAGCAGTGTCTGCTGAACCGCAAGCGTTTACCAAAATTTTAGCGATCATAAATGAGAATTCTTCAATTTCGCCAGCTTTAAACTATCTCAAAAAGAGAGAGTTTGAGGTCCGCGTTTCTCATAATTTGATGGACGGCATTGATCAGTTATCTAAATTTAAACCAGAAATATTACTGCTCAGCTGGAATCTCAAAAATACAGATATCAAAAAAGTTTATTCTCTCATCACGCAAAAGTTTTCTTCAATTTGTTTCATAATTGCTGAAGAAGACAATAATAAAACAGTAGCGGGAATGCTGTCGAGCGGACTTCCTAATACCATTCTGTACCCTGTAGGGGGGATGAATCTCTTCACCCGGATTCAAACAGCTTTAGGCAAGTATAATCCCAATCAATCGCCGGTACAGATGCATCGGGCGAGAACTCGTGATAAAACAGTTTTGGGTGGAAAAGAATTTAAGAGACCAAAGCGTAATGAGATTGCGAAAGATACTGAGTGGAATATTCGGGTTACTTCAGGTGTTGCCGCCAATCAGGTATGGGAAGCCGTCGTATCAAAACCTGGAGGCAAAACAGAATACATTTATTACAAGGGAGAAACCCCTCCAGATAAATGGTTGAGCGGTACGGATGGAAATGCCGGAGACCGACAATATGTTTTCAGCACAGACCACCAGGCCTCTGCAGAGTTACTTTCGTCATTTCAAGATTACACCGAGTCCAAAGCCTACAATAATGATTTTGACGATGAGCTTGACGATGAGGATGATCATAGTACGGGCGGTCTGAACAGCAAAGCCCCGCAGAAATCGGCCAATCTTGAGCTACCTGTAAATAAGGAAAATGAGGCCGGTAAAAAGCCAGCGGCAACTGCAGAAAAAAATCCGAAAAAGTCGGCGAGCCCGACCCCTGCCAAAGATGAGGATTTCTCAATCTTCATGAAGGAGAAACGGGGTAAAAGTGAAAATCGCACTCAGACTCTGCTTGAAAAGAGTGTGAATGTGGCTGTGGATATGGCCATGAAGACCGAAGTCAAAAGCTTTGAAGCGCCAATCTTAATAGACAAAGTTTCTAACTTAACAGTATCCGTAATTAAGAGTGCAAGATTTAAAGGATATCTGGTTTCAGGACAGGCAAATAATATTTCTAATAAAGCTCTGATGGAAAAAGTTTTTGCAAATCTCAATGAAGAAATGCAAAAGCAAAATGAGGCGCTGTCCACTCTTTGCGGAGTTCTTGATCTTAAGTTGGATTCGATTCCATTTAAGCAGTGGTCGGAGCAAAAGGCCGAATTTATTGTTGGCTCGCAGCTTGGTAGAGACGAAGTTCAATTTGCATTTATTCCGGTGGAGGAGCTGCCTAAGAGCTTCATTGACGAGGATTTGGTGCCAGTTGAGATCGAGCATTTTGAGGCCGATAAACCACTTTTCTTCGATATCTTTTTACATTTGCCGCTGAATCATAAGCACATACTTTATATGAAGAATGGTGCCATTCTCACAGGAAACTCAAGGCAGCGCTTAGTGAGTTACAATACCAAAGTTCTCTATGTGAGAAAAGAAGACCAGAATTTATTCTATGCTTATTGTGCCCGCAATGTTTTTGAGGCGCCTGCCATCGCTCGTTCCATCCCAACTCCGAAAAACCGAGTCGCTTAGTGCGATTGCACCTAGATTTCAGTTTTTAATTCTTTAAAGGTGAGATTTCTTTGAATGATGCTCAGAGCACTTTTCACTCCGGCTTCGCTCAGGCTCGGCATCGTCGTCAAACCAAAAAATACGGCAGCAAGGGCCTCGATATCATCTTGGTCCGATTTGGGATAAAACCTTTGGAGCTTCTTACGGTATTCGACTTCAAGTGCGCGTAGCTTTTCACCGGTTGCATCGAGTAAGTGCCGCCGCTCCATATGAAAAAATGCAACATAAGGAGCTCGTTGGCAAAGAGCTCGAGATTTAAGGACGCTCGCTAAAACTTCGCCGCGTTCCCAGAGGAGCAATCGTTCAGGGCTCAGGCCAAAATACTCAATGCCTAAGAAATCAATCGCTGTAGAGAGCATGTTTTGTTTGGAATTACCAAAATAATAATAAATAAGGGTTCGAGAGATTTTAGAGGCCCGGGCAACTTCAGAAACCTTCCATTTGAGATGACCCTTTTGCATTTCGAGGCGAATGATGGCTTCAAAAACGCTGCGAAAAATTTCATCTTTTTCAATTGGGCCTGGCATGCAATTCAATCAGGCAACCATATTTTAAGGGGTCAGTCTATAACAAATTCAGTGACGGGTTTGGATGGTCATTTGGTTAAGACCGAGCTGAACGCCAAAACCTTCAGTGAGTGCAACACCCAAGTTCATTGTAACGGCTTCTGCTCCGCCATGAACTGAGAGATTGGCACCGGCGCCAACAACGAGAGCACCTTCAGCACCAACTACAGTATAGTTGCCGAGCAGTGCTTTAGGGCCAGTTGCAACGCCAAGACCAGTTGCAACGCCTTGCATTTCAAAGAAGCCCATGGCCACATTTGCAGCTAAAGGAGCGGCTGAAATGGTCACTTGAACAGGTAAGATTTGAGTGTTGCCAGCGATATCGACGCAACGAACTTGGCCGGGACCAGTCAATGAGAAATGACCCACAAGAACTTGAACGCCAGCGCCAGATGCTTTGAAAATAAGGGCACAGTCCCAAATTGGTTTTTCAATGTGTGGAGTTGTAGCGAAGGCAGAGCCTCCGGTAAATGCGAGAACGGTCGATACGAGAGCAAACATAGATTTTTTCATAGGGAACCCTTGTTTACGAGAGAAAACTCTCTCCGTATTGTTTGTGACGCAGTTAAAACATCTTAAGTGTTATTGAGACAGGTTTTCATTTGTCAAACTTACTGAAAAACGTCAAGATTCATTTGCTTTCCCTATGGAGAATTTTCAAGAGCTTGCCGTGAAAGCCGCTTGTTTATTGAAAAGTTGGGAAGCATTGATGTGAAAAGCTGAGACAGAAAAGTTTTCCGAACTCATTTGAGGAGTGTTCTCAATGGCCAAGCAAATTCAGGTAATTATCATCTCTTTGTTGCTGGTCATGGCCTGCGGAAGTGTCTGGGCACAGGATTCTTCTACGAGTGCCGGTACTGGTGGGGGGCCCTTTGCCTACCTCAATCAAAAATATTCAGAACGAAAAGCAGAGCGCTTTGATATCATCAGCTATTTGACCAATCAGAAGAAAATTATGGCCGCTCAAGATGCAAAATATGGCGGCGGTGGTGGTGGAGCTCATGGTTTTCGTATCCATCCAGATCTTGTTTTAAGCTATATGAGCGAGCCCGCAAGCCTTACTCGGGACGATGGTTCGACATTGGGTAAAGCTCAAACAACTATGTTGCGAGCTCAGTTTTTGGCAAACGACTTGATCTCTCAAGGAGGGCCTCGCCGCCTGATCAATATCGATGTGGGTATTGAGGCTTATAATGAACAGATCCAGAGTTTTACGGCCGATGCCAGCACCACACAATCTGTTTATAAGACATCTGAAAGTGGAGCCGCCCTGCTACTGAGGCCTTTCGGTCGGAGTTCGCAAGACACTGGCTTAATGTTAAAGATCGGCTATTTGAACCTCTCTGAGACGGGTCTGTGGGCGACTTCAAATACTTCTGCAAGGAGCCTGGGATCTCTTTATTTTGCTGGAGAAGCTAAGCTCTATTTGCTTCCCTTTCTTGGACTTCAAGGAGAATACCAAGGAACACCCCTACAAAGTAGCTCCGCCATAGGTGGAAGCTGGCAGCTTTCAAGATGGCGCTACGGTGGCTTTGTGGAGTTTTATATGCTTGCTGTGGGGGCACTCATTACTGATTCGAGTTACAAATTTACACAGACAGGCTCTGAGGTGACGGACTCCGACAAAGGGGTCACAGTTTTCGCCTCATTGTTTTTTTAATGAAAAACAAATTAAATCTCGAAAAGAGTCCCTATCTTAAACAGCACGCTGAAAACCCGGTGTGGTGGTACCCCTGGGGAGCAGAGGCCTTCGAAAAGGCGGAGCGAGAAAATAAACTCATTTTCTTATCGATTGGCTATTCAACTTGTCATTGGTGTCATGTCATGGAGCACGAGTCATTCACCCAGCAGGATGTCGCTGATATTTTGAATCAAAATTTTATTTCTATTAAAGTGGACCGCGAGGAGAGACCAGACGTCGATTCGGTATATATGAATATCATGTTGGGTCTCAATGGCCATGGTGGCTGGCCTCTCAATATGGTTTTGACTCCGAAGCGTGAAGCCTTTTTTTGTGGGACCTACTATCCACGAGCCAACTTCGTTCATCTGTTGAATGAGATTCAAAGTGTCTGGCATGAAAGCCCAGAGCAAATTCTAAGTACGGGGGGTCGGATCGCAGAATGGCTGCGACTCAAAGACGTGGATTCTGAAGTGGGCAGCCTTGGTCCTGAAATATTCAAAACTTTTTATACAGGCTTTTTAAAGAGTTTTGATTTTGAAAATGGAGGAAGGCTGGGAGCTCCTAAATTTATTCCATCCTATGGGCTGAGACTATTGCTGCGCTATCAGCTCAGAGCACCTGACTCACAAGCTTTAGCTTTGGTAGAGAAAACTCTCGAGATGGTATCAAGGGGTGGGATCTATGATCATTTGGGTGGGGGCTTTCATCGCTACGCCACAGATGAGGCCTGGCTTATTCCGCATTTTGAAAAGATGTTGTATGATCAATCGGCGATGGCAAATATTTTTTTGGAGGCTTACCAGCTGACCGAAAATACGGAATATAAAATGGTTTTGCAAGAGACCTTAGAATATGTATTGCGCGATTTACAAGCTCCCGAGGGAGGATTTTATTCTGCCGAGGATGCCGATAGCGAGGGTGAAGAAGGCAGTTTCTATCTCTGGACTTTTTCAGAAATTGAAAGGGCACTCACGGCAGAGGAGCTCCATGAGTTTAAGCTGACCTACAATATTAGCTTGAACGGCAATTTTGAGAACAAAAATATTTTAGAGCTTGCCCCAGGTAAGTTGAGGCAAAACTTTTCAGCAAAGACCATATCAGCACAAGACAAACTCTTTGCCCGCCGTCTGTCTCGGCCAAGGCCTCTGCGTGACGAAAAAATTCTTGTCTCATGGAACGGCTTAATGATTTCTGCGCTCGCAAAAGCGGGTGCTTGTTTGAAAGAGACGACCTATGTAAAAGCCGCCAAGCGTGCTGCCGATTTTATTATAGCGAATCTAAAAAATACTGAGTCCGAACTTTATCATCAGTCGATTGATGGCGTTTCTTCGCACGATGCCGTACTTGAAGACTATGCTTTTTTTATCGATGGATTGATTGAAATTTATCAAACAGATTTTGAAGAAAAGTATCTACTTGAGGCGCAGAAGCTGCAAAAAAAGCAAGATGAGATTTTTTTGAGTTCAGAATCTCAATCTTATTTCAGTAGCAGTGGTCGAGATATTTATCTCATCAAAAGAGAAAAGTCATTTCTCGACAATGTGACTCCTTCAGGCAACTCAATGACTCTCTTTAATTTATTGAGACTAGCAGACTTCTTTTTTGATTCAGAAATGTCGGGACGAGCTCAAAAGTTGCTTAATAGCTTTCCGAAAGAAATTCAAGCTCATCCCAGCGAGTTTGTACAAGCACTCATGGCATATGATTATCTGCAGAGCACGCCCAAGCAAATTGCTATTTTATGGCCGGAGACTTCAGCGCAGGTGGAGAATATGTTGGATGTGGTTCGCGAGGGGTTTCATCCTCATCAGATCCTAGGAGCGGGCTCGGTCTCGTCGACGGACTTAGCCCTGCTCATGAACCGCAAGCTCATCGATGGTAAACCAACAGCCTATGTTTGTGAGCATCACAGCTGTCAGCTGCCGACGACAGAGCTTCACGAATTGAAAAAATTAATCGTCTAAAATACAGAATGATTCAATCGCCGTGAATGGTAGATAGATGATTCGAGGTTGAACTTTGCCGCGATCTTCAAATTCCACGCAGTCTGCGAGGACTGCTTTGATGCGGCCTTTGTAGGTCGTGGTCGTCGTTGAAATGAGAGTTTGGTGTTCAACATCGTTTCTCAGCTCATCTAATAATTCACCCATTGTTTTTTTTGCCACAGTTCCTCCAGAAGAGATTGAGAAACAATTGAAGCATCCTTATTGGGACAATTCAAGGTATGTCGTTCTCTGCCCCCTCAGAAAGATGATAGCTTATGGGTAGGTATATCAAGCCAACACTATTTTAAAGATCCAGGCTCTAATGCCTGGCCAAATTGGGTTCTTTCTATTTTTAGTTGGTCTTTTGTGGAAACCTTCAGGGGCAGGCGAAACTGATCTCAGCCCAACAGGAACTGAGGCAGGATCAGGTTCTGAAAGTCGACTCACTTGGATCTTATCACGTGCTCGACCAGAGACTGAAACCGAAAAACTATTCAACTGACTTGCTTTTAAAGCCAGACCAACAAAAAGAAGATGGGGCCGCCAAATTGTCAAAAAAATTGACAGCGTCGGGCTATTTTTGGCTGCTTGCCTAGGAATAGGATTCAGGGCGATCTTCTAGCTTTCAGCAGGCCTCACCTTGGCATGGCTCATGCTCTTCACTTATTCAGTGATGAAACGGCTCTTAAAAACTCTCATTTATTTTGCGGTATTTTTTACATCTGCGGCCTATTCTGCGGATCAATGCTCGCTACTCATCACAGGCAAGCTTTACAAAAGTGACAAGCCTTATGGAAAACAAATCTATCAGCGCGAACTGCAGGATGTAGAGAACTTTTTTGTAAATAATGAAACCTTGGGCTGGGATGAGAAGCTTGAAAAAATGCTCAATGTCGATTTACGAAAGAGCTTTTTTCATTTAAGGATTTTGTCCCAGAGCTATGAATCTTTAGACGCGAAGTTTTTTTCTAAGAAAGAAGCTCAATTTAAAAATATTGAGTATCTCATTGGGCGCGCGGGATTGTATCGCGATTTAAAAGTGCAGCTCGAACAGATGGACGAGCCCCAAATTGCTGAATACTTTGAAAAGAAACGCCTGCGTGCTTCAAAAGACCTAGAGAAAGTTTTCACAGCAGCGGGCATTCTTAAAGCCCCTGAGAAATCGATTGAGGATTGGAAGTCTGAGTTTTCAGACTACAAAGCTTGGCCTAAAACTAAACAAGATCGCAAATTTCTTCTGCGTGAAATGGTTAAGTTTTTAAAAGATCTGAATCGTTCTATTGAGAAAAATGAGTATGATAATGAGGATCTTGAGCTAGGTCTCCACCGAATGAGAAGACATTTGCGTGAATTCATTTACCGAGTTGTGAATCTCAATGGATTCATAAAACTCACTAACGAAGGCCCACTGCCGACAGAATTGCGAAAGTGGTATTTTGAATTAAAAAAAGAAAATCCTAATATCAATGTGAGTGCTTATTTGCCCAGTCGAGATCCTGAAATTGATGAACCCATCGATATTCCCTTTCAAATGCAATCTATTTTGACCGAGATTGTTACCGATATTGGTGATATTAAAGATAAAGATGAGCCTCTTTTTTATATTGAACAGGCACTTCAAACTCAGAAGTTCAGCAGGACAACGAGAAATCGTGTTTTAGAGAAAATTGTAGTTTTGAGGCAGGGATCGATTGACCAACGTCAGGCAGCAGACGCCTATCAAAATCGCCTCCGCCAAACTCGATTGCTTTCGGCAATCGTCGAATTTCTAAAAGACCAAATCTAGGTTTCTGAAACCTAGTCTCTCCCAAAGCATTCAGCATCCCACCAATAAGTAAATTCTTTAGATAGTCCGGCCCTAGGTCTAGTTTCATTATGAGACTTAAAGAATTAGCTGGCCAAACAGAGGGCCCACTTTAGACTTTAGCCAAATAGAACAGAAATTCACGGAGGAGTTTGGCATGAAGCGTTTTTTATTGGCAGGTATTTTGAGTCTTGGTTTTGTGGCCGTTTCTTATTTGGTCACACCAGAACATCTCTGTAAGGGCTTTTTGCCAGAAAATAATTTGAAGATTCCGGTTGGTTTTGCAAATACAGGTATCAGCGAGCAAGAGTTTAATGCCGTTATGGATAAATATGAATCTATTTATCGTCCTATTTTTACAGCTCAGGGTGGATCGATGAAACTGAACCGCCTTTGGACCAATGATACTGTGAATGCAAGCGCCACACGTTTTTGGAATGACTGGGAGCTGAATATGTATGGTGGACTTGCCAGATATCCAGGAATGACTCCAGATGGAATGATGGTTGTCGTTTGTCACGAGACAGGTCACCATCTTGGCCGAGCTCCCTACTTTGGACCGCTTCGTTGGGGTTGGGCAACTAATGAGGGCGGTGCTGATTATT
>Ga0206857_1089_pt1 | contig 20104 bp, 14 predicted proteins | sample Alteio_BWOrgCont_49_FD_152865 | JGI IMG/M metagenome (GOLD analysis project Ga0206857, IMG submission 152865) | Enriched cells from forest soil in Barre Woods Harvard Forest LTER site, Petersham, Massachusetts, United States -... | ecosystem: Environmental > Terrestrial > Soil > Temperate forest >...
AATGGGGCGTAAAAGAAATTGGAATCAAGTGGGCCAACTGCGAACCGTTATTTGACTTTGATTCGTTCGATTCTGCGTAAGGCATACTTAAGGGTGGGAATGGCTTGATAAAGCACCTAAAGTTAGGCTCTACAAAGAAGCAAAACGTCGGGTGAGGTGGATTACGCCGGAGCAGGCTAGTGTATTGCTCAAGGAACTTCCGTTTCACCAGCGAGATATCGTGCTGCTTACATTGTCAACTGGGTTAAGGCATGCCAATGTTCTAGTATTAGCTTGGGAATAAGTTGATTTGATTCTACAGACCGCTTGGATACCTGGTGATAAAGCTAAAAGCAAAGAGGACATTCATATCTCGCTACGCCAATTTGCAGTCGAACTTTTACAACGACAGTTAGATAAAAATGACGCATGTGTATTTACTTACGCTGGGAAACCAGTAGGGCAGGTAAATACAAAGTCGTGGCGTAGCGTGTTAGTAAAAGCAGGGATTCTCAACTTTCGCTTGCATGATTTGCGCCATACTTGGGCAAGCTGGTTGGTGCAAAATGGCACACCTATGTATGACTCGCAAGAGATGGGTGGATGGAAATCTGCAGAGAGGGTAAGGCGGTATGCATATCTCGCGCCAGCGCAGATGGCGATGCGATACATACTTATGTGGTTGGATCTCTACTTTGCGGCACAAATACGTCACAAAGCCATAAATAGAAAAGGGGCTAGCCTAAGCTAACCCCTTGAATTCTTTGGCTCCCCGACCTGGACTCGAACCAGGGACCTGCGGATTAACAGTCCGTCGCTCTACCGACTGAGCTATCAGGGAACAGAAACGAGATTATAGGAGGATTTGGTCGGATACGTCAAGCCATATCCCCCTAAAAAATGTCATATAACCTGACAAATTGCATTAACAACGTAGTCTATATTGGCAGAATTGAGAGCGGCAACGCAAATACGTCCTGTATCTACCGCGTAAATGGAGCTGGTGTTGCGTAATTGCTCAACTTGCGCTTTGGTCAGGCCTGAATACGAGAACATGCCGCACTGTTTTTTTACAAAAGAAAAATCGTGGGTCGGTGCTTTTTGCTTTAGCAATTCTACAAATTGTTCGCGCGATGCGCGGATGCGTACGCGCATTCCTGCTAATTCTTCTTCCCACAATTTACGCAATTCAGGGTTAGCCAGAACTGTCGCCACAACTTTGCCTCCATGTGCAGGTGGGTTGGAATAATTGGTGCGGACCACGCGTTTTAATTGCGATAAAGCGCGTGCGGTTTCATCCGCTGTGCCTGCGACGATGCTCAGTGCCCCAACGCGTTCGCCATACAAGGAGAACGATTTTGAAAAGGAATTGGAGACAAACAGCGGTCCGCCTGCCTCTGCAAAACGGCGTACCACCTGTCCGTCCGCTTCAATGCCTTCGCCAAAACCCTGGTAGGCCATATCCAGAAATGGAACCAATCCGCGGCTGGTGACGACGTCAATGACAGCGCCCCATTGTTCGGCATTTAAATCGGCGCCGGTTGGATTGTGGCAGCAAGCGTGCAGCAGCACGATGGAACCGGACGGCATTGTTTGCAGACAGCTCAGCATGGCATCGAAGTTGACGCCATGTGTTTTTGCATCGTAGTACGGATAGTTATTAACGACAAAACCGGCAGACTCAAACAGCGCGCGATGATTTTCCCAGCTTGGATCACTAATCCAGACTTGTGCGTTCGGTGAAAAGCGTTTCAAAAAATCCGCGCCAAGTTTCAGCGCCCCGGTGCCGCCAATCGCCTGTGCTGTGATCGCGCGCTTCTCGGTGATGACTTTGCTGCCTGCGCCAAATACCAGCTCCTGCACCGCTTTGTCGTAAGCTGCAAGGCCCTCGATCGGCAGATAGGTGCGTGGCGTAACAGTGGCGATTAATTGCGCCTCAGCGCGTTGTACGCATTGCAGCAGTGGGACTTTGCCGTTGTCATCGTAATAGACACCGACGCCAAGATTCACTTTTTTAGGATTGTTGTCCGCGTTAAACGCTTCAGTAATGCCCAGGATAGGATCGCGTGGTGCCATTTCGATGGCGGAAAACAGGGAGGAAGTAGGTGTTGAAGTCATGATGATTTTCAGTGGGTGCAAATAACAATAAGCTAAAGAATAAGCTAACGGCAGGTGATTTCAGTAAAAAGATCGCCAGGCGGCAAATATGAGTAAAATGCAAGATTCGCAAGGGAACAGCAGCGCCCAATATTCTAACAGAACAGAGGCATCCGGCATGGCAGATTTAAAGGCAAATTCAGCCGAACAGTTGGCTGAAAATTCAATTACCGATCCCAAAACCGGCGTAGCGCTGGAAGGCCAGTTGGTCCGTTTTCCCGATTCACCATACCAGTTGTTTCAACCCTTTGCGCCTGCGGGCGATCAGCCTACGGCAATCGAGCAATTGGTCGAAGGTATTAACGACGGCCTTGCATACCAGACGCTATTGGGAGTGACCGGGTCGGGGAAGACCTTTACGATGGCGAACGTCATCGCCAGAACCGGACGTCCGGCAATTATCTTTGCACCAAATAAAACCCTGGCAGCCCAGTTGTATAGCGAATTCCGGGAATTTTTTCCCCACAATGCGGTGGAATATTTTGTGAGCTATTACGATTACTTCCAGCCGGAAGCATATGTGCCGCAACGCGATTTGTTTATCGAAAAAGATTCGGCGATCAATGAGCACATCGAGCAAATGCGCTTGTCGTGTACGAAATCGTTGATGGAGCGCAAGGACGTCGTGATTGTGGCGACCGTGTCGGCGATTTACGGTATCGGTAATCCGACTGAGTACCACCAGATGATTTTGACCTTGCGTACCAAAGATAAGGTCAGTCAGCGTGACGTCATTGCGCGTTTGATTCAGATGCAATACACCCGCAATGAAGTCGATTTTGGACGTGGTACATTCCGGGTGCGCGGAGATACCATCGATATTTTTCCGGCTGAGCACGCGGAACTGGCAGTGCGGGTGGAAATGTTCGATGATGAAATCGACAATCTGCAAATGTTCGATCCGCTCACCGGAAGAATCAAACAGAAAATTGTGCGCTTCACGGTTTACCCCAAGTCGCACTACGTTACTCCGCGCTCGACGGTACTGCGCGCTATCGAAACGATTAAAGAAGAGTTGCGCGATCGTCTGACTTTTTTCAGACAGGAAAATAAACTGATCGAGGAACAGCGCATAGAACAGCGCACGCGTTTCGATCTGGAAATGATGACGGAAATCGGGTTTACCAAAGGGATCGAAAATTATTCACGTCATCTGAGTGGCGCAAAAGCGGGAGAGCCGCCTCCGACCCTGGTGGACTATTTGCCGCGTAACGCGTTGATGTTCCTGGACGAGTCGCATGTGTTAATCGGCCAATTCACAGGTATGTATAACGGCGACCGGGCGCGCAAGACGAATCTGGTGGACTATGGATTTCGTTTGCCGTCTGCGCTGGATAATCGTCCACTGCGCTTTGACGAATTCGAATCCAAAATGTGTCAGACGGTGTTTGTGTCGGCAACGCCTGCGGCATACGAGAATGAGCATGCTGATCAGGTTGTGGAGCAGGTGGTTCGCCCAACTGGACTAGTCGACCCACGAATTGAGGTCCTGCCCGCCACGACTCAGGTTGACGATTTGATGAATCAGATTCAGTTGCGAGTTAAGAAAAACGAGCGGGTACTGGTCACCACGCTGACCAAACGGATGGCTGAGCAATTGACCGATTTTCTGGGTGAAAACGGGATCAAAGTGCGCTATCTGCATAGCGATATTGAAACGGTAGAGCGTGTTGAAATTTTACGCGACCTGCGATTGGGAACGTTTGATGTATTGGTTGGGATTAACCTGTTACGTGAAGGACTGGATATTCCCGAGGTATCGCTGGTGGCGATTCTTGACGCTGACAAAGAGGGTTTTTTGCGCTCGGAGCGCAGCCTGATTCAAACCATCGGGCGTGCCGCGCGTAATCTGAACGGCACGGCAATTTTATACGGCGACAAAATCACTGATTCGATGCGCAGAGCGATAGACGAAACCGACCGACGTCGCAACAAACAAATCGAATTTAACCGTGCCAATAACATTACCCCATCAAGTGTCGTAAAACATATACGCGACCTGATCGATGGCGTTTACAATCCTCAGGCAGCACGCGCAGAATTGGATGCGGCGCAGGAGCACGCTCGTTACGAGACGATGAGCGAGAAGCAGATCGGCAAGGAAATCAAGCGACTGGAAAAATCCATGCTGGATCACGCTAAAAATCTTGAATTCGAAAAAGCTGCGCAGGTGCGGGATCAGCTGGCGCAGTTAAAACAGCAGTTGTTTGGTTCGGATGGGGCAACGGATATGGTCAGCTAAATTTGCCCGGTGTTACGGAATAAAAGTCACTCAATAAATAAACTACTAAAGGGACAGGTATGACTCTACTAATCGTATTGGCGGCGCTATTTTTGCTGATGTTTATCGCGTATCGCGGCTTTAGCGTGATTTTATTTGCGCCGGTTATCGCCATGCTGGCGGTGCTGTTGACTGATCCATCCAATGTCGCGCCGATGTTCTCCGGCGTGTTCATGGACAAGATGGTTGGATTTCTGAGATCGTATTTCCCCGTATTTTTACTGGGTGCGATTTTCGGGAAAGTGATCGAGCTGTCCGGATTTTCTAAATCTATCGTGTCCAGCATTATTAAAATTGTTGGTGCGCAGCGCGCGATTCTTTCTATCGTGCTGGTGTGCGCGGTGCTGACATACGGCGGCGTTTCCCTGTTTGTTGTCGTGTTTGCCGTCTATCCGTTTGCTGCCGAAATGTTCAGACAAGGGAATATTCCCAAGCGTCTTATTCCCGGCACGATCGCGTTGGGTGCATTCAGTTTTACGATGGACTCGTTGCCAGGTACACCGCAAATTCAAAATATCATACCCACGACGTTTTTTAAAACTGACACGTGGGCAGCGCCGTGGTTAGGGCTAATCGGTTCGATATTTATTTTGATTGTAGGCGTACTTTATCTGGAGTCGCGCCGCAAAGCTGCCTTGAAAGCGGGTGAAGGCTATGGCGACAATCACCAAAATGAACCTGAACCGTTTGCGCAGGCAGATTTACCCAATCCGATCATCGCCATACTTCCCTTGATCCTGGTTGCGGTGCTGAACAAAGTATTTACCGTCATGATTCCGCAATTTTATGGTGCATCCCACAATTTGGTGCTGGCCGGCGCAAGCAAGCCCATCGTTACCGACGTGACTAAAGTGGTCGCCATTTGGGCGGTTGAAGCTGCGCTACTGATCGGCATTTTAAGCGTCTTTGTGTTTGCCTTTGGCCCACTCAGTAAGAAATTTGCGGAAGGCTCAAAGTCAGCGATTGCGGGAGCGTTGCTGGCTGCCGGGAATACCGCGACCGAGTATGGATTTGGCGCGGTCATCGCAGGATTGCCTGGATTTTTGATTGTTGCGGATGCGTTGAAATCAATTCCCAATCCGCTTGTCAATGAAGCCATTACCGTGACGACCCTGGCAGGAATTACCGGATCTGCATCGGGCGGGATGAGCATTGCGCTGGCGGCGATGTCCGACACATTTATACAAATGGCGAACGCGGCACATATTCCATTGGAAGTCATGCATAGGATTGCGTCGATGGCCAGCGGCGGTATGGATACCTTGCCGCACAATGGCGCGGTGATTACGTTACTGGCTGTGACTGGCCTGACGCACCGGGTTTCTTATCGGGATATTTTTGCCGTGACCTGTATTAAAACATTGGCAGTATTCTTCGTTATCCTTGTGTACTACACGACGGGCATCGTTTAAACATAGCTGGCTTGATGCCGCAGTTGGAAAAAGAAGTCAGGTAGGTCCGAAAGCCACGTTTTCTAAAAACGTGGCTTTTTTTTATGTGTTTCGTGAATGCTTGCCGCAACCAGCTTGACGACAATGGCCCGAATTCGTCCTTGTATATTTCCAGAATGAAAATAGACTGAACTAGTAACCGTTACGCATATAAGACCAAATCAGATCATAGCGAGTCGGAAAGCTACACTCATTCAGGGACGAATCATGCAAATTGTTCGATTGTTACTGGTTATCTACCTGGCAGCTACGCTGTGCTCGTGCAACAAGACCGATAACCCGACCCGCCAATCCGAAGCGCCGGTCGCTGCGGCGCCAGCGCAAAAAAAACAAACTGTGATTGCCCTGGTGTTAAAAACCCAGACCAATCCATTTTTTATCGCCATGGAGAAGGGGGCGCGCAGGGCGGAAAAGGAATTCGGTATTAAATTGATCACCCGGGGCGGCTCGCAGGAAACGTACATCCAGGAACAAATTCAAATTATGGAAGACGTCATCGATTCCAAAGTCGATGCCATCGTCATCGCGCCGAGTGATTCAGAATTGCTGGTCCCGGTAGTGAAAAAAGCACAAGACGCCGGCATCGCTATTATTAATATTGACAATTCGCTTAGTCAAAAGGCAATGCAAAACCTGCACATGAAACCGATTCCGTTCGTGAGTGTGGATAATGAAATGGCAAGTTATAACGTGGTGAAATCGGTTACGGAAAAACTCGACAAGCCAACGCAGGCGGCAATTATTGAAGGCATGCCCGGAGCTGAAAATGGGCGACTCCGGGTAGAGGGCGCGCGACGGGCATTGTCCGAAAACCCGGAGATCCAAATCGTTGGAGACGAAACGGCGCACTGGAAAATTGATGAAGCGCATGCCGTAGCGAAAAAAATATTCACGGCACACCCAGACATCCATGTTTTATTTTGCGCGAACGACATGATGGCATTGGGCGCTGTGCAGTATATCGCCGAAAGCGGACGTAAAAATGTTCAGGTAATTGGCTACGATGCGCTCGACGAAGCGATCGCGGCGATCAAGGCTGGCAAGCTAGTGGCGACGGTCGATCAGCAAGCCGATGTGCAGGGCTACCAGGGCGTGCTGTTCGCCTTGCGCGAACTGAAAGGTGAAAAGTTGCCGGATATTTTATTGGTCGATACAAAAATTGTTAACGCCGGCACGATCAAGTAATTAGGCTGCGCTGTGAAATTTAAGATCAACATTGTTTATAAGCTGATCGGATATCTGGTAATCGTCAGCCTGCTCCCTTTATTTATTTTCGCTGCGATTTCGTACGATGTCGTGCGCGACACGATTTTTGATTTGACCAGCAAGAGCAGTGTGCAGCAGATCAATAACCAGCGCGAATATTTACAACAACAGGTCGTGCAGCAAATCGACAATCTCGCTGGCCGTATTGCTGGCAACGAATCCATCAATGCCATACTTGCAAAAGCGATTGATCCAGCCGACAGTGGGAGTGGCACTTATGACGAGCTGGCATCGCAGGAAGAAATCCGCATCAGCTTGACGCTGTACAGTAACCTCAAAGGGATCGTTTCCATCGATCTCATCACACCGAACGGCCATCGCTATTATGTTGGCGACACTCTTTCAATTTCACCGGTCAGCGAAAAAACCAGAAATGCGATTCTGCAAGCGGCGTTAGCCGATCCTAACGCCGTTCACTGGTTGGGGATCGTCGACAATCTGAACACGGAGTCACCTACTAAAAAAGTTCTGTCTGCCGTAAAAGTATTTAGCCGCTACATCGCGGCTAAACAAAGCACGATTACAACCGGCATGTTAATCGTCAATTATTCACCCGACACGCTATACGAACATTTCAGTCAGGTTGATCTCGGACAGAATTCAAGTTTTCAAATTCTCGATGCCGACGGGAGAATGATTTATACGGTTGATAAATCCAGGATCGGTCAGATGGCATCACAAGAATTGCTACAACATTTGCAATCGAATATCGGCAGCGGTTTAATGGAATTCAATGGGCTCGAAAGCCTGGTCAGTAAAGTGAAGCTGGAAAAAGAATCGTGGAGCGTGATCGGCATTGTTCCCAAAGAGACTTTGCTCGAGCCGGTGCACAGACTGGCGCAGATTTTGATGATGCTGATTGTGTTCAGCTTTATCGTCATCGCGCTAGCCAGCCAGTTTTTCCGTCGCACGATGGTGGTGCCGGTGCAGGCCATCTCAAATGGATTTCAGCGTTTGTATGATAAAAATATCCTTTCAGTTCAACACTTGCCGGTACCGAAAACCAATGATGAAATCGGCGAACTGGTGGTCTGGTTCAATACGTTTTTGGATATGAACACAATGCGTTTGCGTTACGAACAGGATTTGATTGAGAGTCAGTATAAATTTTCCAGCATTTTCAATCAGGCTCCGATGCCACTGGCTCTGGTGAGAATAGAAACCGGTGAATTCGTTGACGTGAACGATTTCTGGCTGGAGCAGTTTGGATTCAGACGGGAAGAAGTGATCGGGAAGACATCGATAGAGTTGAACATGTGGCTCGATCCAGATGACAGAAAAACGGTGATCAATTTGATTAACCGGACCCAGGTGGTGAATCGGTTTGAGATCAAACAAAAAACCTGTGATGGACGTATCTTGATCTGTCAGATATCTGGTCGCCCGCTACGATTTCAGGATCAGACCCATTTTATTTTTGCGCCGGTCGACATTACCCGTCAGCGCAGAGCAGAAATCGAACTCAATGAGATGAACCAATCGCTCGAATCCCGGGTGCTGTCTCGAACCGAGCAACTCCAAAAATCCAATCGGGAATTGAATCAGGCGATGGAAACCTTAAGCCTGGCACAAGGTGAATTGGTGCGATCCGAGAAATTGGCGGCGCTGGGTTCGCTGGTGGCCGGTGTTGCGCATGAAATCAATACACCGGTGGGCATTATCGTCACCAGCGCTTCTGTGCTCAACGATGCCACTATTGCGATTGATAAAAGCCTGGGCGATGGCGTTATCCGGAAATCACAGGTGCTGGACTATATTAAAGTCGCATTGGAAAGTTCGCGTCTGATTATCGCTAATGCAGACCGGGCAGCCCACCTGATCCAGAGTTTCAAGCAAGTTGCCGTTGATCAGACCAGTGAGCAGCGACGCGTCTTTGATCTCAAAGAATTCTTGAATGAGTTAATCACCAGCCTGAATCCATCGCTTAAAAAATCCAAAATTAAGATCGAGGTAAAACAGACGGACCGAATCATTCAACTCGACAGCTATCCTGGGCTGCTGGCGCAGGTGCTGACCAATCTGACGATGAATTCACTGACCCACGCTTTTGTGGGGAAAAGTCAGGGGAATATTTTTATTGAAATTAAATTGGTCAACGACATGGTCACAATCGATTTCAACGATGATGGCAGCGGTATTCCAGAAGACATTTTGGGTAAAATTTTTGACCCATTTTTTACCACCCGGCGTGGCCAGGGTGGCACAGGATTGGGTTTGAATATTGTGTTTAATATAATCAACAAACAATTCGGCGGAACGATCAGCGCTGAGAACAAGCCGCAGGGCGGCGCACTGTTCCGAATTAACATACCGCGCATAACACGTGAGTTGACGGAAAAAGAATATATCAACGGGAATCTGACGTCCTGATTGATATTAATTTATTCACATTACATTTAGTCATGCCTGGACGTTAAATTGAAATTTAAATCCTATCTGCTACTCTGAATTCAGGCGACTGCCGGTGACCGGTTCTGTGCCCACAGATAGCCCCCTCACTTTTTATGGAATCAGGATATGTCTCAAGACAGTGGTGATGATGAAGGCTGGTTGGAAGAAGAATCGGTTGAGGAACCTGACTCATCCAGGTCGTCCAACAAATGGCGCATTCTGATCGTTGACGATGAAATGGATGTGCATGCAGTGACCCGCCTGGCACTGAAAAATATCTCATTCAAAGATCAAGATATTGAAATCATTTCGGCCTACTCAGGTCAGGAAGGTTTCGATGTGTTGGCCAAGGATCCAGATATCTGCATGGTTTTGCTGGACGTCGTCATGGAGACTGAAAATGCCGGTCTGGTGCTGGCACAGCGCATTCGCCATGATTTAAAAAATGAGTTGGTCAGGATTATTCTGAGGACTGGTCAGCCTGGTCAGGCACCGGAACAAAAAATCATTGTTGATTACGACATCAATGATTACAAATTAAAAACTGAGCTGACCGCGCAGAAAATGTTCACCTGTGTTATTTCGTCGTTACGCGCTTATGAAGGCCTGAAAACCATTGAGGCGAATCGTCGTGGCCTGGATAAAATTCTTCAGGCCGTCAACAATCTGTATAAGCTCGATTCACTCAAGGAATTGGCCACCGGTGTACTGACCCAGATCAGCGCCATTTTGAATTTCGGTACAGAAGGTGTGTTGTGCGTGATGCGCCCGGCCAATTCCGCTGAGGAAGCGACCCCGATGGTGATCGCCACAATCGGGCAATCGATCACCTTGCAGGAACATGATTTGCTACCGAATTCGCATCCATGGACTTCGGCAATTCTAAAAGTGTTCCACGAAAAGAAAAACCTGTTCAGTCCGATCGTCGACGTGTTCTCCATCGTGGCCGCGCACGGTCAACAGTTTGCCGTTGCGTTCGCACCTGCCCGTCCATTGACACCACTCGAATGCAATCTGCTCGATATCTTCTGCGACCGGATTGCCGCAGCCTTCGACAATCTTGAGATGTTTGAATTGCTGAAGACGACACAGGAGGCCACCGTTATTGCGCTGGCCGATCTGGCTGAATCGCGCGATGCGACAACCGGCGGACATGTTCGCAGGGTGTGCCGCCTGACCGAAGCGATTGCGAAAGAGTTGAATAAGATGGGCAAGTTGCCGGCCAATACGCATTCTAATTTCCTGGCCTTTGTTGGCATCGCCAGCATTTTGCATGATGTCGGCAAGGTGGGCATTCCGGACGCTATTCTGCTCAAACCGGGCGCGCATACGCCGGAAGAGCGCGTCATTATGCAAGGACACGCGCTGATTGGTGAGACGGTGTTGGCGCATGCGTCAGCATCGGTGCCGGGTGTGAGCAGCTTAAGTATCGGTGCAGAGATCGCCGGTGGACACCACGAGCATTATGACGGCAATGGTTATCCGCGTGCTTTGAAAGGTACCAACATCCCGTTGTCTGCCCGGATTGTTGCCGTTGTCGATGTCTTTGATGCGCTGTTGCATAGTCGTCCGTATAAAAAGCCATGGCCGCTCGCTGAGGTGATCACCTATATCTCGGAACGAAGTGGTACGCAATTCGACCCTGATGTAATCACAGCGCTGCTGAATTTCCTCGAATCAGAAAAGCCCGACTGGATAATCGCGGAAGGTCATTGAGTTCTATTGTCGCGACTGCGGTGTAAACCGATACGTTAACGTTCAATTCCACAGGTGATGGTCGCATGTATGGTTGCCGATACCGAACAAACTGAAGAAATAATGTCGACACGCGACGCTGCGCTGCTGTTGGGAGTCAGCGTACGTACCGTGCAGTTGTGGGTCGAGGGTGGCAGCCTGGAGGCGTGGAAAACGCCGGGCGGGCATCGCCGTATTTATCGCGAATCAATTAACCGTATGCTGGCAGCGCGAACCACACGCGAGCCGGGTAGTAAGCACTTCGAAGTTTTAATTTGTGAAGACGTAGCGACGGGATCGAAGTTAATTGAGGCCCAATTGAAATCGCTGGGTCCTGAAGTGCGCTGTCGCATCGTACAAAGCGGATACGAGGCATTGCTGAAGATAGGTGAGCGCTGCCCTGATTTGTTGTTGATGGACCTCGCTATGTCCAATTCAAATAACATCCAGATGCTCGACGCGCTCAATAACACCTCGTTTATGCAGACCATGCACATTATTATTCTCACCGATTTAAATGAAGTGGAGTTAAAGAAACTGGGCGGTCTGCATCCTGGTATCACCAAATTCACCAAGCCCGTCCCCTTTGCGCAAATGCTGCGCCTGGTGCGTGTTTATATGGAAATCAGCAATCTGCAATAGCCGGAATTCCGCTGACATCTACCATCGATTTTTGCACCATAAACCACTTCCTAAGTGTGACAATGAAGCGCATAATTGTCGTCCGGTTTGCAGCTGAGTTGGTATCTGGATCGAGCGAGGTGTGTATGGAAATCAGTTTTCCTAATATCGTAAAACCTAAGTTGACTGCGATGGGAACCATATCTTTTCAAACGCTGATTGACGGCGAATACCTGTGGTGTGAAATCTCCCGTGAAGCTTTACGCGATCATTTTGGTGCCGTATCAACCAAAGAACATGACCTGCTGTTTAGTTTTCATATTCATGAGCCAGAAATCCAGCAGGTGGCGCGACGCTGCCTCGAAATGGATGGTGGTGGGCCGGTTTTGCTGAGAGCTGTGAATTTTCAATAGACGTTTCAATAATAGTGCGTCGAACGCAGTTCAGGCGGCAACAATGTCGGTGTTGAATCATCGATTGAGCGAGTACTACGGCATACGCCATCAATGGTAGAATGCTGCCCTTGCGCATTTGCTTATACCTTTGCTTAATTCTCTTGTTGAAACGTTCACATGGCCGCTTCAACCACCACTGATTCAAAAAATATAATGTCTATATCTACTACCCTGGAAATTGTCGCCGAGTTGCGTGCCGGCCGTATGGTGATTCTGGTTGACGAAGAAGATCGTGAAAACGAAGGCGATCTGGTCATGGCGGCTGAGTTCGTCACGCCTGAAGCAATCAATTTCATGGCCAAATATGGCCGAGGCCTGGTCTGCCTGACACTGACCGCAGAGCGCTGCGAGGAATTGCAGCTCACCATGATGACTGCCCGCAATGGCACGGCATACGGCACCAATTTCACCGTCTCGATTGAAGCAGCTGAGGGCGTCACTACCGGTATTTCTGCCGCGGATCGGGCCCGTACCATTCAGGTCGCAGTCAATCCGCAATGCGGTGCAGCCGATATCGTACAACCCGGCCATATATTTCCGTTAAAAGCCCAGAAGGGCGGTGTATTGATGCGCGCTGGTCATACCGAAGCTGGATGTGATTTCGCAGAACTGGCCGGACTCACGCCAGCTGCGGCGATCTGCGAGATCATGAATGACGATGGCAGCATGGCGCGTTTGCCGGATTTAATTGAGTTCAGCAAACAGCACGGCATTAAAATCGGCACCATCGCCGATCTGATCCATTACCGAAGTCAGACAGAATGTTTTGTAGAGCGTGTCTCCGAACGCGAAATGAACACCGTGCACGGCGCATTCAAGGCCATCGCGTTTCGGGACAAACCTAGCGGTTCGGCGCATCTGGCGCTGGTACACGGCGATATTTCTCCTGAGCAGGTTGCTCTGGTGCGTGTACATCAGCCGGTTTCAATACTCGACCTGCTGGAAACTAACGTCACGACGCATTCATGGAATCTGACCAACGCGATGCGCGCCATACAGACCAGCAAGAGTGGCGTGTTGGTGCTGCTGAATTGTGAAGAGTCAGCAGCTGATTTCTTCACCCAGTTTGCTGCCCTGTCGGCACCGAAAGTGAAACCGCAAGGCCGCGCGGCAAGCATGGATTTACGCACCTACGGTATCGGTGCACAAATTCTGCGGGACGTTGGCGTAGGCAAAATGCAGTTGCTGGCGAATCCGCGCAAGATGCCGTCGATGGCAGGATTTAATTTGGAAGTCGTTGGCTACCAGGAAAAGCCAGCCGACTAATCGCTTACACGATTCACCTAATGCGTTACTGACGCGAGAAAGCTTACGATGACAGTTGGAACTTACGAAAAAAATATGGATGGCGCAGGTGCTCGCATAGGTATCGTGCAGGCGCGTTTTAATGCCGAAGTTGGCGATGGCTTGTTCAAGTCCTGTGTCGCGGAATTAAAAGAATTGGGCATCGTGGACGAAGATATTTTGCACGTTACCGTACCAGGTGCATTAGAGATTCCACTGGCGTTGCAAAAACTCGCTGATACCCAGCAATTTGACGCACTCATCGCGTTAGGTGCCGTTATTCGTGGCGAGACCTATCACTTCGAACTCGTTTCGAACGAATCCGGCGCAGGCATTACCCGCATCGGTCTTGATTACGGTATTCCCATTGCCAACGCTGTACTGACCACAGAAAACGACGAACAGGCGCACGCCCGTATGCACGAAAAAGGCCGTGATGCTGCACGTGTTGCCGTTGAAATGGCGAACCTGGTTCTGGCCATGGAAGAGTTGGCCGAGAACGCCAAAGACGTCGGTTTCGACGCGTAAAAAAAATAGAGATCGCGATGAATACCAAACCCCAACACGCCAATCCAAGCAAGACCCGTTCGCCACGCCATCGCGCGCGTGAATTTGCTTTGCAGGGAATATATCAATGGTTATTGAACCGCGAAGATGTCGCGGTGATTGAAGCGCATATTCGTCAGGCACACGGCTTTAATAAAGCTGATACCGAGCATTTTGAAGCGTTGATTTACGGCAGTCTTCGCGACGTTGTGATGCTGCGCGACAGCATTGCTCCCTTGCTGGATCGACCGATCACCGAATTGTCGCCGGTTGAGCATGCGGCATTATTGATTGGCGCTTACGAGTTGAAGAATCATCTGGAGATTCCATACCGTGTCGTGATCAATGAAGCTGTTGAACTGACCAAATCGTTTGGCGGTATTGATGGGCACAAATACGTCAATGGCGTGTTAGACAAGCTTGCAGCGCAGTTGCGTAGCGCCGAGGCTAGTGCGGCGAAATAACGGTTGAATTCGATTCGTGCAATAAAAAAACGGCACTTCAAATGAAGTGCCGTTTTTTTTCGAGACGTAGATTAGATCGCAGCGATATGTTCAGCTTCGATATGTTTATCACTAACCTTGATTAGATCAGGTTTAGTTGTCGTTGTCGCAGTCGAATTAACAGTGGTAATGGTCGGTACCGACTTGCCGTTTGCAACGTCTTTCAATCGATTGTATTCAGCCATTACCCGGTTGCCGTAGCCGCCATCGGAATCTGAAATAGCTGCGCCGACATAGAGCTTTAATCCTGCTTCGATCGAGCCGCCGCGTGTCACATATTCCTTCAGGATCTGCGCGCCGACCCGTATGTTCGCAACGGGATTCAGTGCCGCTTTAACGCCACCTACATCGTCAAATTTTTCCTGATGGACTTTGGACATGACTTGCATCAGTCCTTGTGCGCCGACTGGGCTCTCTGCAAACGGATTGAAGCCAGACTCAATCGCGATGACCGATAAGATCAATAGTGGATCAAGTTTGATTTCTTTCGCAGTCAGGTAAGCCTCAGAGACCAGCATATTTGTCGCGTCGTTCGAGACGTGATAACGCTTGGCCAGCCAGTTGGTGACGGATTGCTGCTGGCGCGCTGAGCCCAGCAAGTTAGCTTCTTCCAGCGTAGCTTCATGCGTAGCAGCGGTGTCCGTCGCGATCGTCGCTAATGAAACTGGGGCTGGAACATCGGCGACATCCGCTTCTTCTTTATAGAAGGGCGAAAATGTCTGGAATTGGTCGTTCAGCTCGGGTTTGATAAACATGATGCCTAGCGCTGCTATTGCTGCAAGTCCTAAGGCCATCATCGTGTGGTGGAGCACGGTTAGTGCGGTATTGCGTCTGGCGCTCGTGACAACGTGCAAGGGCAGGTTGTACTCGCTATAGCTTGGTTCTGAATTAAACAAATGGTCAAACATACTTTTCTCTCCTGAAATGCCACCTCATGATGTCGCCGCAGATAACTTTGCGATGAGCATAACGGGTGAATCAGATACATCATCTGGCGCTGCGCTAATAAATATGCAACGTAACGACGGTAGCAACGCTATTCTTCAACCTACCTGGGACGGTAATCTAAACCTGAAAAATGCAGCCAGATGCCGGAGTTGTCTGGTGTTGGCCGGTAAATTAGCCTAACATCTCGCACTGTAATTGAAAGTGACAAACAACTTGTCGGGGATGTCCGCCAGAGCCAGTAATACAACTAGTACTACTTTTATTCTCGCTCTTACTATCTGCAGGAACCCCGTTTGGGATATGTATTCTTCGTTAACACTCACGGTTAAGTCCGAACAATTTCCGAATCCGGCGAATTGTAGGTGCCGGTTTATATCAAGTCAATACTATCAAAATTACTTTCTATAACTTATAAATCTAGATTTTTATGCTGCACCGCAATATAAATTAATGAAATCAGGTACTTAGTGGCGATTCTTGACCGAGCTGGTTAACTTTAGAAAAAACTAATAAAACGATGAAATATACAGATCTGCGGGATTTTGTTGCTAAATTAAAAACAAACGGGGACTTAAAAGAGATTTCGGCCCCGGTTTCTCCGATTTTGGAGATGACCGAAGTGTGCGACCGGACTCTACGTGCTGAAGGTCCCGCCTTGTTATTCACGCATCCTACGGGATTCGATATGCCGGTGCTGGGCAATTTGTTCGGTACGACGCAGCGTGTAGCGATGGGCATGGGTGCTACTAATATTAGTGAGTTGCGCAAAATTGGCCAGGTACTGGCGACCCTGAAAGAACCTGAGCCACCAAAAGGGTTTAAAGATGTACTGGGTTTGGGAAGTTTGGTGAAGGCCGTGTGGGATATGGCGCCGAAAGAAGTGCGCAGCGCAGCGTGTCAGACCATCGTCTGGGAAGGGGATCAGGTTGATCTTGGACGTTTGCCTATCCAATTGTGCTGGCCCGGCGATGTCGCTCCATTAATTACATGGGGACTGGTAATTACGAAAGGTCCTTTCAAAAAGCGGCAAAATTTAGGCATTTACCGCCAGCAGGTCTTATCGAAAAATAAAGTCATCATGCGTTGGCTGGCGCATCGTGGCGGCGCACTGGATTTTCGTGAGCATGGCATTGTGAATAAGGGGCAGCCGTATCCCATCTGCGTGGCGCTCGGTGCGGACCCGGCTACTATATTAGGTGCGGTCACGCCGGTGCCGGATAGTCTGTCGGAATATCAGTTTGCCGGGCTGCTACGCGGTAGTCGTACTGAGTTAGTCAAAGCAATCGGTAGTGAGTTACGTGTTCCGGCATCGGCGGAGATTGTTCTGGAAGGGCATATCTATCCAGACGCATCGCACCCCAGCGGCTACGAGCATGCGTTGGAAGGGCCGTTTGGCGATCACACCGGTTACTACAATGAACAGGATCATTTCCCGGTCTTCACCATCGACCGGATCACCATGCGTGAAAATCCGATTTATCACTCTACGTATACAGGTAAGCCGCCGGATGAGCCAGCCGTGCTTGGCGTGGCGTTGAACGAGGTATTCGTCCCGCTACTCCAGAAGCAATTCACCGAAATTACCGATTTCTACCTGCCGCCCGAAGGATGCAGCTATAGGATGGCTGTGGTGCAAATCAAAAAATCCTATCCAGGCCATGCGAAACGCGTGATGTTTGGCGTATGGAGTTTTCTGCGCCAATTCATGTATACCAAGTTCATTATTGTGGTCGATGAAGACGTGAATATTCGCGACTGGAAAGAAGTGATGTGGGCGATTACGACCCGCGTCGATCCGCTACGCGACACCACGATGGTGGACAACACGCCAATTGATTACCTGGATTTTGCGTCGCCAGTCAGTGGCCTCGGCAGCAAGATGGGGCTGGATGCTACGAATAAATGGCCGGGCGAGACGACGCGTGAGTGGGGCAAAATCATTACGATGTCGCCGGAAGTGAAAAAACGTATTGATGGAATCTGGCAGGAGCTTGGATTGTAGCAGGCAAGGGTGATCGGGACCTGACACAGGGAAACATTTCCAGTATAATTCGCGCTGGCGGGTCCCTGCGCATTGCGGTGTGACCAATCTGGTCAGGTCGGGAACGAAGCAGCCACAGTCATTTCCCGTAAGTGCCGCAGATCAGGCTCGCCAACTTCAACTACTTTGCCCAGTGTTATTTTTGAGCAGAGTCCAGCCACAAAATACCCCCATCACACTGAGAAACACCACGTAGTAGCACGCGCTGAGCGGATTAATCGCATTCACATAGCCAAGAAACAAGGGCGTCAGCCCACCGAACACGGCATACGATAAATTGTAGGAAAACGATAAGCCGCTGAATCGGATTTTCGGCGGGAAGGCGTGCACCATAATATAAGGTACGCCGCCAACTACGCCGACAAAGAATCCGGTGATCACATACATGATGCCCAGCGTCGAATAATCGACATGGCCGATGCTCTGATAAAAGACAGCGCTACTGACTGCCAGCGCCGCGCTCATCCCCATAAAAACTTTGCCGACACCGAACTTGTCGCATAACCAACCTGTAACGACGCAGCCGGTCGCTAAGGCCACGATGGCGAAACTCTGCATAGTCAGCGTGACTTTGGCAGGGATATTAAAGTAGGGCGACTTCATCAATTCTGGTGCGAACAAAATCACCACCACGATACCGGCGGTCAGAAGCCACGTGGACAAAACTGAGATAAGAATCGCCGGTTTATATTCTTTCCACACTGTTGCAACCGGCAATTCCTGGTTCAGCGTCTTCATGGCCTGCATTTCTTTAAAGATCGGTGTTTCATGCAGATAGCCGCGCAGATACACGGTTACGAAACCGAGCAAGCCGCCTACGATGAACGGGATGCGCCACGCAGTTTCCGCAATATCTGCTTTAGAAAAACTGGAATTGATCAACAGCGCCATCAGCGAGCCCAGCAAAATACCCAACGTTAATCCACTGGTCACCATACCGTTGGCGATACCGATGCGCTTGGGTGGAACGTGTTCAGAGACAAACACCCACGCGCCAGGAATCTCGCCACCGATAGCTATCCCCTGCAACATCCGCATCAGCAGCAGTAGCAGTGGCGCGGCATAGCCGATATGTGTAAACGTGGGCAAGAAACCGATGCAGAAAGTCGGCAGGGCCATCAACACAATCGATAGCGTGAACATTCGTTTGCGTCCCAGCAGATCACCGAAATGCGCCATGACGATCCCGCCAATTGGGCGCATAAAGTAGGCGATAGCGAAGGTGCCGTACACGTTGAGCGTTTTCCAGAATGCGCTCAGATCGGCCGGGAAGAATTGGTCGCCAAAGGTTTTGGCAAAGAATATGAAGATGATGAAATCGTAGTACTCCAGCGCTCCACCCAATGAAGCCAGCGCAAGGATCTTGACGTCGTTGGCGTTTAATAACCGTGCTGGAGCTGGATTGACGGACATGGTTTGTCTTTATAAAGTATTTTTGGGGAAACCAGCGCAGAGTGTAATTTATTGTTTTTGCAAAGACAAGATTCAAACGTGCATAAAAAAGGGAGCAAATCTGCTCCCTGGTCTGAAGATCCGGCGCAACTGATCAGAACGTGGTTGATACGCCCACAAATAACGTGCGCCGCGCGCCATACTGCGGAGCCCCGACGCCGATGCCCGTACCGTCGCGCAGCATGTATGAGCGGTCAAATATATTCAACAGCGCAATCCGTCCTTCTATCGTGCCGCCCGCCGTATCTTTCCAGGTGCGGGTGACATTCGTGTTGAACGTTACATAGTCGGGAAGCGACGTTGAGTTAGGCGCGCCACCATCTGGTGTGTTACGCAGGCCGCTGCCGAAGATAAAGTCGCCACTCAGTTTATATTCGCCGATTTTGGTATTGGCACCGCCCGACGCCGAGTAAGTTTGATTGTGATCCAGATACACATAGTGGCTGGCAATGTAAGCCAATTCATCCGGCGCAAAGGTCGCCTGGCCAGAAATGATATCCGTACCCTCAGCACGTTCAGCCGACAGGTTCAAAAATGCGCCCCAGTCTTTTTCGCTATAGATACCTGATAGCTCCAGCCCTTTTGCATAGCCTTTCGCATAGTTAAACGGCGTCAAAATCAGCGCCTGGCCAAATTGTCCTTCATCGAGCAGATTATCGATCTGCTTGTAATACGCGTCGGCGGTAACAGACAGCTGCTGGCTCAATTTATGACTCACACCCAGATCAAAATAATTGGTGCGTTCCGCTTTGACAGGATCTGAATAAGGCACTTCCGCTGCACCTGTCGTATTGACGTATTTATCCAGACTGGACTGTGACAACAATTCCTGCGAGGGCGGCGTGAAATAGCGTGAATAGCCAGCATGCCAGGCCGTATCTTCACTCGCTTTAATCGAGAGATTCAGACGCGGACTCCATTGATGTTCCTGAATAAATGCTGACACCTGATCGTAGCGCACGCCATAATTTAACGTCATGGTCTTGGAGATCGTC
>Ga0206857_1090_pt1 | contig 20082 bp, 25 predicted proteins | sample Alteio_BWOrgCont_49_FD_152865 | JGI IMG/M metagenome (GOLD analysis project Ga0206857, IMG submission 152865) | Enriched cells from forest soil in Barre Woods Harvard Forest LTER site, Petersham, Massachusetts, United States -... | ecosystem: Environmental > Terrestrial > Soil > Temperate forest >...
ATCCCGGCCGGCCAAACAGACGTTAACCTTACAAACTTTAGCATCAGCCCCGAGCTTACAGACCTCGTGCCGGTTTTAAAGAAAATACTCGCTATTAATCCAAACATAAAGATACTGGCAACACCGTGGACTGCCCCTGTGTGGATGAAGATTAATACTACAGGTAATGGTGGTTTTACAGCTGGCAGTTTAGATACGGCTTATTATGCTACTTATGCCACTTACTTTGTCAAGTATATACAGGCCATGCAGGCCCAGGGTATTAATATTGACGCCATTACGCCTCAAAACGAACCGCTTAACCCAAGTAATAATCCGGCTATGGTAATGCAGCCAAATGAGGAGGACAATTTTGTTAAAAACAATTTAGGCCCGCAGTTTAAAGCGGCTAATCTATCAACAAAAATTATTGTTTATGACCATAACGCCGACCGTACGGATTATCCATTGGATATCCTTGCTGATCCGGCAGCCAACCCGTATGTCGATGGGTCTGCTTTTCACCTGTATGCCGGAAGCATAGACGCACTTACACCAGTACATACTGCTTATCCCTCCAAAAACCTTTATTTTACTGAGCAATACACTGCGTCAACAGGAACTTTCGCCGGCGACCTTTCATGGCATGTTACCAACCTGATAGTTGGCGCAACCCAAAACTGGTGCCGTAATGTATTAGAATGGAACCTGGCGTCTGATGCTTCCTACGGGCCTCACACTAATGGCGGGTGCGGCGTTTGTCAGGGGGCAATAACCATTAACGGATCAGCTATAGCACGCAACGTTTCCTATTACATTATTGCCCATGCTTCAAAGTTTGTGCGGCCGGGCGCGGTAAGAATAGCAACTTCTGTTGAAGCGACATTACCAAATGTGGCCTTCAAAAACACCGACGGATCGAAGGTGCTGATCGTTTTAAATGCCGGTGGCGCTACACAAAGCTTCAATATACAATTTAACGGGAAAATTGTTAGCACTACTTTATACAGCGGTTCAGTTGCAACTTATGTTTGGTAGTATTATTTATCGAATAAAATCAGTTATAATGAAAAGAATAGTTTTAAGTGTTTTGCTTTTAATGTTTTTTATCCCGGCCCTTAGAGCACAAACGGGTAAATTTATAAGTGTAAAAGGAAAGGAAATTATTGGCCCTGACGGTAAACCATTCCTGATCAGGGGCACCAACCTTGGCAACTGGCTGGTGCCCGAGGGTTATATGTTTAAATTTAAAAGTGTTAATTCCGCCCGCCTGATCAATGAAGCGATAACGGAATTATTGGGGCCGGAAGAAGCCAAAATATTCTGGGAAAAATTCCAGGACACTTATATAACCGCAGGCGACATCCACTTTTTAAAAGCCTCGGGGATGAATTCAATCCGCATCCCATTTAATTACCGGCTTTTTACCAGCGAGAATTATTGCGGGCAAAACAACCCCAACAGGGGATTTGAACTGCTCGACAGGGTGATCGGCTGGTGCAAGAAAGAAGGTTTATATGTTATTTTAGATATGCATTGCGCTCCCGGCGGTCAAACCGGCGACAATATTGATGATGGTTATGGCTATCCCTTTTTGTTTAAAAGCGATGCCATGCAGCAACTAACTGCTGATATATGGCGGCGGATAGCAGATCATTACAAAAATGAAACCACCATAATGGGGTACGATTTGCTGAATGAGCCAATAGCCACCTATTTTAATGCGGATGAATTCAACCCATATCTTGAACCTGTTTATAAAGAAATAACCAAAGCAATACGTACCGTTGATAAAAACCATATCCTGATTTTGGGTGGTGCACAATGGGACAGCAATTTTAAACCATTCGGCCCGCCTTTTGATAAAAAATTGGTTTACCAGTTTCATAAATACTGGACTAAAACAACAGGAAAAGAAGTGATACAGGATTACATCGACTTCAGAGATAAGTATAATGTACCGATTTACTGTGGCGAAACAGGCGAAAACAAAGACGAATGGTGCGAGGCGTTCCGTAAAACGCTGGAAGAAAATAATATAGGCTGGCATTACTGGCCGTATAAAAAATTGGATAATACAGCCGGTATAATCACTTTTGATATGCCGCCGGGCTATGACAAAATAATTGATTATACCGAACAACCCAGGGCTGATTTTGCTGCTATCCGTAAAGCGGCACCTGCTGACAGGGAACAAATAAAACAGGCATTATATGCATTTTTAAATAATTGCAAATTTGAAAACTGTAAGCCAAATAAGGGATATATTGAGGCTTTGGGGTTTAAGGTGCCATGAGAATTATAAAATAATGAATACCGGATGTTAATGATAAACGCTGAAGTGGCATTTACCTTCAATATTCAACATTCGAAATTCGGTGTTCAATATTATTTCTCTAACCGGTTTTACTATCTTGAGGAACAATTATATGAAGAAGACATTTTTTAACCTCGTGATTTGTGCGGGGATTGTATTGCTGCCGGTGATCTTTGTTTCTTCGTGCAAAAAAACCCCGGCGAATATGAGCAGGCCTCTGACTCCAACGCAGCCGGTAACAAAACCTGACACAACTACACCCAACTATACATTGGTATGGTCGGACGAATTTAATGGCGCTACGATTGATGCTACAAAATGGAACATGGAAACCGGCAACCTCGGTGTGAACCAGGAAGAGGAATATTACCAGGCTTCAAACGCCACCGTTGCTAATGGCAACCTCGTTATTACTGCCCAAAAACAAGCAGTTGGCGGGCAGCCCTATACTTCGGCAAGGATGAATACCATGGGCAAGTTCACTGCCGAATACGGGCGCATTGAAGCCCGTATCAAACTCCCCCTTGGGCAGGGCTTATGGCCGGCTTTCTGGATGCTGGGGGCTAATATTAATACAGTATCATGGCCAACGTGTGGCGAAATGGACATTATGGAGCACATTAATGCCGATAGTACAATTTATGGTACTATGCATTGGAACGTAAATGGGCATGTGCAATATGGGCAAACCACAACTATAAGTGACCCTGGCGGTTACCACGTTTATGACATTGACTGGGATGCCAACTCCATAAGGTGGTATGTTGACAGTACTTTATACGTAACAGGTAATATTGCTAATAATATTAATGGCACCAATGCTTTCCACCTTCCATTTTTTATCATTTTAAACCTGGCTGTTGGCGGTGATTTCCCCGGGCTGACGGTTGATGAAAGCAAGCTGCCTGCAAGTATGTATGTTGATTATGTTAGGGTTTATACGGCTAATTAATTTGTCTGAACCGCTGATTTTCACTGATTTTTTTGATTTCGTTGATTTTGGCAATTGTTAATTCAATGTCGTTTACTTAAGGGGGATACTTATTTTTATAAATCGTTTTTTACTACAGATATATAGATCTCCTTTGCAAATGTAGTGTAGCGCTACAGGTGCTACATCGCGCTACATCCTGCTACACGGCTGATTATCAAAAATTTACGACTGACAAAATTTTGGCAGTGACAAAAATATGTCACCATTTTTTCAGATATTACCCCGTTTAACCAATCCCAACACGCCGGCGAACCGATTGTTAATATGCAATCACCACATCATCCGTTAGGGGGTGTCCGGTACAGGTTAATATCCAGCCTGCCGCCAGGTCGGCATCGGTCAGTACATCGTTTTTTACAATTTCAATTTTCCCGCTTTTACATATTGCCGCGCAAGTAGAACAATCGCCCACGCGGCAACTATAAGGCAATTGAATATTATTTTGCAAAGCCGCCTGCAATATCGATTGGTTTTCACCAACTACCACATCATAAGTTTCATTTTTAAAATGGATGCGGATATTCCGCGGCGGGAAATTAATAAGGCTTTTGGTAACCGGTACTGTCTCCAGCACGAAATTCTCCTTGCGGATTTGTCCCTGTTCAATGCTCATAAACAACAGGGTTAGCCGGATCATACGCATGTATGTGAAAGGGCCGCAAGTATAAAATTCGGCTTTGGCCAGGGCAAACTTTACATTATTATTTACCACCTGCTCAACTATTTGGTTATTGAGCCTGTTACCTTCACTGCTTAAGAGGTTGACGATCCGGAGCCTGCCAGGGTGCTTTACAGATAATTCCGATATTTCATCCTTAAACAATACAGAATGTTCATTTTGATTACTGTAAATAAGTGTTAACCTGCTTTTGCCCGGGCGTTTTAATATATATTTAAGCTGTGAAAATATTGGTACGACGCCACTACCTGCTGCGAAAAGAAAGATATCTTTTTCTTCTTCAAAACGTGTTATGATGAACCTTCCGGCAGGTTCCACTGCATTTAAAATATCACCCTGTTTTACTTTTGTTAACAGGAACCGTGATATTTCGCCATTTGCAATACGCTTGACAGTAATTGATAAAAGCGCTTCATCAGGGGAGGAACTTAATGAGTAGGAGCGCCGTATTTCATCATCATGATGATTAAATACAAGGGTAATAAACTGCCCGGCTTTATAGTTGATTTCTTTGCCGGATATTTCGGTGAAAAAGAACGTAGCTGCATCCGGCAGCTCCCATTTTATAGCTTCAACCTTTAACTGAAGCATAACCTTAAATGCTTAGGACGATTTTGCCGAATTGTGTTGAATGTTTCATTTTAGCAACAGCTTTTGCAGCATCGCCCAACGCAAATACTTCATCAACCATCGGTACCACCTTGTGCATATTTAAAAAATCAAACATAGCCTTAAAGTCAGCCGGACTGCCCATCATTGTTCCTATTATCTGCAATTGCCGCCAGAATATTTTACGGCCATTTAATGCCGGTATATTTCCCGCTGTTCCGCCAAAAATTACAATGCGGCCACCCGGGTTACAAATATCAGGCAATTTAGCGAATCCTTCGCCTAAAGCGCTGTCAATTATCACATCAAAACCACCGCTAAGGTGCTGTAGCTGTTCGGCCCAATCCTGTGCTTTGTAATTTACACCAGCAGCCGCGCCGAGATGCCTGGCACGTTCTATTTTTTCGCCCGAACCGGAGGTCACAAATACCCGGCACCCGGCCGCGACTGCCCACTGCAGCGCGAAAGTACCTGTACCACTACCAACACCCGTAATCAATACTTTATCGCCTTTTGTTGCTTTGCCTTTTGTGAATAATGCCCTATAAGTTGTTAAACCTGCAAGCGGGATAGCGGCAGCCTGTTCCCAGCTTAAGTAAGCCGGTTTGGGATGCACATGTTCAGCAAGCACTTTAACATATTCGGCAAAAGTTCCGTTATCCGGTAATCCCAATATTTTGAAATCATTTGCCTGGAAGTTTTCATTACTTCCCCAGCCATAACCGGGATTAATGATCACTTCACTACCAATTAAATGCTTTTCTGCATCGCTGCCCGCTTCGGCAACAATACCTGCACCGTCCGAGCCTAATATAATAGGATACTTTATATTGGCATATTTACCAATGGTTATCCAATAGTCGCGGCGGTTTAGCGCGGCGGCTTTTATTTTAACCAAAACTTCACCGGGTTTTAAAGTTGGCTTATCAACTTCTTTTAAAACTAAGGGCTTATCGGCTGCTTCGAGGATGATTGCTTTCATAAATAAGATCAATCAATTTTGGTGGTTGTTTTATTAGATTTTACCCCTAAATTTTTTAAAAACTCAGTCATTTTAATATTGCTACTATATATTGCAAAGTCAAGGGCTGTCCAATTATAAATATCAATTGAATTAATATCACAATTATTTTCTGATAGATATTTTACAATATCATATCGCAAAAAAGTTACTGCATGGAAAAATGGAGTTCTATTCCTGTCATCCCGAAAATTAATATTTGCCCCCTTTTCGATTAAAAGTTTTACAATGTCAATGTGCCCTTTTCTACAGGCATGCACCAGGGCAGGAAATCCGTATTTATCATTTGTATTAGGATCCATACCTTCATTTAAGTAAAACTTTACTTTTTCGATATCTCCCATGCTGGATGCTCGAATAAAAGCTCTTATTTTTTTGTCCATAAGCAGTCTGATTTTAAAACAAAACGGCAGAATTTGTTCAACACTGCCGTTTTGATTATCAATTCCCCCTTCAGGGGGTTAGGGGGCTATACTGCTTTGCTATACAACTCTGCAACGTGTTTCCAATTGATCACGTTCCAGATTGCTGTTAAATATTCAGGCCTGCGGTTTTGATATTTAAGATAATAGGCATGTTCCCAAACATCAATACCTAAAACCGGGGTGCCTTTTACTTCGGCAATATCCATCAGCGGGTTATCCTGGTTAGGGGTTGAAGTGATCGCTAATTTTTTATCGGGAGTAACAATAAGCCATGCCCAGCCAGATCCGAAACGGGTAGCTCCTGCTTCTGAAACTTTTGTTTTAAAATCGGCAAATGTGCCGAAAGTGCTGTTGATTGCCGCCGCAAGATCGCCTGTTGGCTCACCGCCACCGCCAGGTGAAAGCAATGTCCAAAACATGCTGTGGTTATAATGACCGCCGCCATTATTACGAACAGCCATCGGGAATTTTGAGATATTTTTTATGATATCATCAATGCTGCTATCAGCTTCAGGTTTTCCTTCCAGGGCTTTGTTAAGGTTGGTAACATAAGCCTGGTGATGTTTGCCATGGTGGATTTCCATGGTCAGTTTATCAATGTGCGGTTCCAATGCGTCGGTAGCGTAAGGTAACGCCGGTAGTGTAAATGCCATAATGTTAAGTTTAAAGTTTAATGATAATATGTAACAAATATAAAACGTTGATTACGATTTTGTTTTAAATGAATGTAATTTTTAGTTCATAGCTGATGGTTCATAGCCGAAGTTTGGCATTAGACATAGTTTCTATGATCTATTATCCATAAGCTATGAACCTTTTTCCGCAGCAACCATGAACTATGAACCATCAACTATGAACTCATTTGCGCTTATTCCTAAAAAATCCCCTCACCAGTTCGGCACATTCATTTTCATGTATCCCACCTGTTATCAGGGTTTTAGGATGTGTTATTTTTTGATTTAGTCGTCCAAAGCCAAGTTTGGCATCATAAGCGCCAAAAACTATACGGCTTAACTGGAACCAGTAACATGCCCCCGCGCACATTACACACGGCTCAAGCGTTACATAAAGCGTACAATCCTGTAAATATTTACCACCCATAAAGTTAGCCGCTGCTGTAAGCGCCTGCATTTCAGCATGGGCCGAAACATCACTCAGCCGTTCGGTAAGGTTATGCCCGCGGCCTATTATCTTTCCTTTACAAACCACTATGGCGCCAATGGGTATCTCATCTTCGGCCAACGCCAGTTTGGCTTCCCTGATGGCCTCATTCATAAAAAAATCATCAGGGGAAATGGCTGGTTCATCACCAAAATTAATATACCTCATTATATTAGCTTACTGCCGTTTGGGACAGGTTTATCAATCGATGCCAAAACAATATCACCATTATCATCCGCAAAACCTGTGATCAAAAACTGCGACATAAAGGTTGCGATCTGCTTTTCAGGGAAGTTAATCACACCTAAAATTTGCCTGCCCGGCAACTCTTCTTTGGTATAATGTTTAGTGATCTGCGCGCTCGACCATTTGATGCCAAAGGGGCCAAAATCAACCCTGATTTTGTAGGCGGGTTTGCGGGCTCCGGGAAAATCAGCTGCTTCAAGTATAGTCCCAACCCTTAATTCTACTTGCTCAAAATCATGCCAGGTAATGGTTTCCATGTTGCAAAGTTATAAACCTGCAACAAAACCTCTACTTTGAACAGGATTTTTTTATTTTTGCCCGTATCAACAGAATTATTGAAAAATATACCCGGGGAAATAAATAAAATTGCTGCTTTAAATAACGGCAGAATTAACCCTGCCACATAATTTTTGATAACAAAATCAGTTATAGACCATAAAGAATAAATCATGATTAAATACTTTTTACTATTAAGCTTACTATTTATTGGATTTTCATCTTGTAAAAAAGACTCATTTAATGCTTCAGCGCAAGCTGCAACTGATGATGCTTCGATACAAACTTATATGTCAAACAATCAAATCACTGCTACAAAAGATCCGTCAGGACTTTATTACGAAATAATAAATCCCGGTACCGGGGCGTCTCCTACTGCATCTTCAACCGTAAACGTAACTTATACCGGCTCACTGTTAAACGGTGCCGTTTTTTCTCCTACGTCTACCCTGACTTCTGCGTTAAGCAGCCTTATTAAAGGCTGGCAAATTGGCATACCCCATATTAAAACCGGCGGCACCATACTTTTGCTGATTCCATCGGCTTTAGGCTATGGCAATAGTTCGCCGAGCCCGAGTATCCCGGCTAATTCAGTATTGATATTTACCATTACCCTCACAAGCTTTACTAATTAGTAGTCCGCTATAAAAAACAGGATTTAAATAAAATCGTTATTTATTTTTATATTAGGGGAAAATATGGCGTCGGAAATGGTGTTTATCTAAAGTTTCAAAGCTTTTTGTAATTTAATTTTTGATTGGATAAAACAATTCCCTGTTTCATATAGTACATTTCAATGAAGAAGAATATTTTGACCATTTCAATTATAGTTTCAATTGCAGCAAGCCTAATGGGGAAACCGCGCTTTGCAAATGCGACCGCCGGGAGTGCCTTAGTTATAAATACCGGAAGTACACGCCATGTTTCATTAACTGATACCGTGCCCCCCGACGAGGTAATGGCGATTATTAAAACCGTTATTCATTCAACTGATAATTTTAACATTGAGGCTGTTGCCCGCTTGTATACCCCAAATGCGGTGGTAGCTGATGATGAGCCTCCCTACTCGTGGAACGGGCCGACTGCCGGCATACAATGGGTAAATGCAGTTGAACAATCATGCAAGGATAACCACTTAACTAAACTTAAGGGAACAATTGAGGCTGTAAACGTCTTTCAGCAATCTGCTGATAATGTTTATATTGTAGTACCCGTGAGCTATACAGGCAATTTAGCCGACAGGACACGTTTTGTAGCTAAAGGCGCCTTTACTTTTGTTTTGCGGATGATAAATGGCAGCTGGTTAATTAAAAGCCAGGTTTGGATGCCTAAAAAGGGAATGTAATGGAGATTTCGGATGTCGGATTTACGATGTCGGATTTTTAAATTTAAACACTGTTTCATTTTGTCCAACCTCCTCTTCATTTGTAGTAAAAACCAATGGCGCAGCCCGACTGCCGAATTGCTGTTTAAAGATCACCATGCCCACCAGGCCCGTTCGGCAGGCACAAGTGATAAGGCAAGGATAAAAGTTAACCAAAAACTGATTGATTGGGCGGATGTGATCTTTGTAATGGAGCGCAAACACAAAGAATTGCTAAAACAGCGCTTCGTTTTCCCCGGAAAAGAACTGATCGTATTGGATATTGAAGATAACTATCGGTTTGGGGATATTGCCTTGATAGAAATTTTAAAAACCGCGTTAAGCGGTTATCTATAAATGAAAAGACTTACGAAGTTTCAAAACGGCGAAGCCCTCAATGAGGCCGGTAAAAAAACAATTAAACCCCGAATTAAACTTCGTAAGTCTGATCGAATTAAACTTCATAAGTCCTATTGATTATACGTTTAACCGGCCTTCAAACGAATCGGTTGAGGTTATTAGCCCTTCTTTAGCTACATGATGGGGCCGGGTTAAAAATGGTGATTTCTTTGTAAAGTTTCCCAGGAAGATTAACAGGCCGCCTAATAACAGCGCAGGCCAAAATGCGGTTCCGGAGTTCTTTGACGAAAAGGTGTACAACCAGGGCGATACCATGAGTATAAAGCCCATCACAACATCCAGTACCAAATGCATTTGTATAGGGAACTGTTTTACAAAACCTACTTCGGTATCTGCAAAAATAGTCATGATCAATTGCAGCCATCCAATGTATATCGGGATTAATAAAGCCGCGCTCGAAACATCAACTAAATTGAATAACCATGGGGAGGCTATAAGTGTAAGGCTAAGGATATAGCTTAAAACCCCAAAAAATGCTGTTGAAATGAATGGTTTCATTTTATGCGAATTAGATATTGAACTTTTTATTTAATAAACACCCTTTACAAGTATTTGTTGCCAAAGGTATAAAAATTGCATTTATCTGTAAATGCTTTCTTTATAATTATTTATTAATGGGGCTAACATTTTTATAGGCATCATTATAGCTAATATTCTTCTAATTGATTATTAAAGCTTACCTTTATTAAAATCCTTTATAAATTCGATAAGAATTTACAGGTATACCATCAAAAAATCCTTTCAACTAAAAATCAAGCTTTTATTATACTTTTTATGCCGGTTTAATGTTCTATTAAAGTACATATTGCTGAAAGCTAAATACACATCAAATCCCAAAAACAATGAGCAAAGACAGACAAAACGTAAAAGAGAAAAAGAAAGTTGCTAACCCGCTTGCCAAAAAAGCGCCATCCGATTATCAATCAGGAAAAAGCAACGTGGTTAAACCAATTATAGAAGCAAGTAAAAAGAAAAAATAATGATAAACAGATCAGTGGAATCACAGGCCAGGGAATATGTGTATGATGTAAAAAATTGCGCGAGCGAGTTTGGCCAAAGCACGCTTGAGGGCTGGGAGTTTAGTTTAGTAACAGATGTTGAGAAAACTAAAATAGAGAAGAATTATTACCCTACTGTTTCTGCCCATCCCGCGCAGGAAGCCTTACTTGAATTATTCAGATTGGTTAAATCAAAAATAGTGCTCCCAATAAATAGTTTAGAAAACAGCTTTGACTCAAATTCATTAGCGAACAAAAATGTAACCCACCTTATTGCTTTTAACCCAAAATTGCATAGATAAACAGGGCAAGTGTGAAAGCAGAAAGACCAAAGCTAAAAGCTGCAACAGGTTGGCTTTTAGCTTTGGTCTTTCTGCTTTCAGCTCAAACATTCTTGTTAACAATTTTTGAGGCTATAAAAGAAAAAAGGCCCAGTATTATGCCTGATAATATGCCAAAAACCGGTCCAACCACGGCCATTGCCAACCGCGGATGTGTTGTTAGTGATGCCGGCATGTTATTAGCCATTGAAGCCATTTCCGGGTGATGGGCTGTATAATTTTTATAATAGATTACATGAACAGCAACTATCCACACGCAATTCACCAGGCTTACAAAAAAACCGTGTAAAAAATATTTGCCCGGGCAAACTTTGGCGATAACATAAGCGCAAAAAACAAATATCACCACCCAAAATATAGGTTCAATATTTTGAGGTATCAATGATACGGTGGCAAAAGCCATTATCAATCCAAAAATTGATAATTGAAAGATGAGTTTCCAGTTCATGTGATTAGATTTTTATATAAATGTAAAAATTAATCAACATAAACAAATGATGTTTGATAATTGCTATAATAGCTTATTGCTTATCTGTTTTAAGATCAAGGGGATGCAGTTTGAGTTTATTATTTTTTGTGGTAACAACAATCACCCCGTTGGCCCCCCTGGAACCATATAATGCAGTCGCCGATTTATCCTTCAATACAGATATACTTTCAATATCCGCCGGGTTTATCATCGTTAAGCTGTTAATTTCTTTACCATCAACAATATATATTGGGGGATGTGAAGGGTCTTTTAAGTTGATTGTTTCAATTTTTTTGCCGGTATCCGTTTTTGTAACGATAGCGCCCATGGATGCAAGTGATATCTCTTTCGGTTCTTGATTTCCATATGCATCCCCGGTTTTGTTTTCGGCAGGTTTATACGGTTTTCCATCATCTAAGCTAAACGATATTGGCACCGAATAGGCAACTCTGACCAGGTGGCCATTTTGAATACCAGGTTTCCAGTCTGGTGATGACTTTATTACCCGCAAAGCTTCTTCGTCTGCGCCATACCCAATTCCGCGTGCTACGTGAACATCGCTTAAAGAGCCGTCTTTCTCTACAATAAATGAAATTATCACCCTGCCCTGAACGCCGTTTTTACGGGCTTCAGCCGGATATTTTATATTTTTTGAAATAAATGTTATAAATGCTTCAAGCCCCCCGGGAAATTCAGGTACTTGTTCAACAGAAGTAAAAACCGGGCCTTCGTTTTTCGGAACAGTATCTTTTACAGGTAATAAAGAAATTCTTTTTTTATCCGGTACATTAAGTATAATACTACTCATTTGCCGTACCGGGGTTGTTCCATTCAGATGGCGGGTATCAGTCTTATCTATAACACCAGCCGTAGGGGTTAAAAACACCTGCGTGGCTTTTAAGTTAATGAAACGGACTGTTTTGCTGTTATTTACAGTTGCTGAAGATAAAATGAGCATTAAAATAAATAGAGGAGCAGACAACCCATACTTGATTAGCGCTACCCGATGGGATTTGTTTTTTTGCAACATTATAATACGCTGTTTTAACAAACTTTTATTAAAAAAGGGGTTTACCAGCTGGTGTGCCGGGGTGTTAAAAGTTTGGCTTAGCAGCAATAATGCGTAATCTGCTTTGTCAGTCCCTGATTTGATCGCCTGGCGGTCGGCAATAAATTCGTGGATATGTTTTATGGCAAAACGGTACAGGTAAACAACAGGGTTAAACCAGTTAATGATCATCACAGCTTCAATAATTAATACGTCTGCAGAGTGCCATTGGCTGGCATGCGCGTTTTCATGTGCTGCAATCAGTTTATTATTTGTAAGGTCATCCCCCAATTTTATTTTTTTAAAAAATGAATACGCGGCGGTTGATTGTGGCTGGTTTATTACTCTGCTCAGGATAATGAGCTGCCATATAAGCCTTGCCAGCAAAAAAATAATCCCTGCCATATAAATAATAACCAATACCTGGCCTACGGTGACTTGTGTATGCTGAATGGGCGCAAACCGGTAAAACATAACCGGGCTGCTATATATGGTGTACTGTACTTTTTGGGTGATAAATAAACTTTTCACCCAATCTGATTGTACCAGTGGGATAAAAAAGGAAAGCAATGCCGCCGATACCAGGTAAATGCGGTTAAGTTGAAAAAATGTTTCCCTGCTTAATAGTAAAACATAAAAACCATAAAATAACAGCAGGTAAATATTTACCAGCATTAAATATTGCCACCAGTTCATAATTATTTTTCTTTAAGTTTTTCAATAAGTTTCATGATCTCATCGGCTTCTTTCAAGTCTATTTTCTCCTTTTTTACAAAATAAGAGAACATGCGTTTTACCGAATTATCAAAATATCCGCTCATCAATTTATCAGTAGCAAAATTTTGATATTGCTCCTTGCTTATCACCGGGTGGTATTCATGGCTTTTACCATAAGCCGTGTGCCCCACAAAACCTTTTGTTTCCAGTATCCTGATAATGGTAGATACTGTATTATAGGCTGGCTTAGGTTCAGGTAGCACTTCGATCACATCTTTTACGTACCCTTTTTTCAATTGCCACAAAACCTGCATTATTTGTTCTTCGGCACGGGTTAATTCTTTAATTTCCATGGTATTTAGAAGTTTGTTATTGAAAGGCTGGTAAGAGTTGAAAATGATGTAATAACTGTTTTGTCAACATTACAATCTTTATAACCCATTCAATTAATCAAAATTAAAATATATAAACGAATTTAACAACTAAATTCTTAGTTTTATTTTATTTGCAATTTATCCAGGCATTTTTGTAGCTTACCAGCTCGTAAACTAACCAATGACTATAACCTTTCATGGCGCTGCCCGTACAGTAACCGGCAGCAAACATTTACTTGAGCTAAGTGACGGAACACGCATTTTAATGGATAGCGGGATGTTCCAGGGCATGGGTGAACATACCGAAGATTTAAACGAACACTTCGGCTTTAACCCTGAAAAGGTAGATTACCTTATATTATCCCACGCCCATATTGACCATTGTGGGTTAATCCCAAGGCTTGTTGCCGAAGGCTTTAAAGGTGATGTCTTTTGTACGCCCTCGACTTTCGACCTTGTAAAAATACTTTTACTGGATTCAGCACACATACAAATGATGGATACTGAATATAGCAATAAGCACCGGCGGAAAAATAACCTGCCTTTATTAAATGCACTTTATACCGAAGAGCAGGTGAACGACTCGCTTAAACTATTTAAAACGGTTGATTATGACCAGGAATATGCCATAAACCCTTCGGTAAAATTTCATTATACGGATGCAGGCCACCTGCTTGGCAGCGCAGCTATGCATTTATCAGTTTTAGAAGATGGTAAACAAACACAAATAACCTTTAGCGGGGATGTTGGCCGCTATGGTGACATTTTGTTAAAAAGCCCCCAGGCCTTCCCTCAGGCAGATTATATTCTGCTCGAATCAACCTATGGTGATTCCTTGCATAAAGAAGCGGGGCCAATTGAAGATAAGTTGCTTGAGATAATTCAGCAAACTTGCATAAATAAAAAGGGAAAAGTAATTATACCGGCATTTAGCGTTGGCCGTACACAAGAGTTATTGTACGCGTTAAATTCACTGGAGCTAAAAGGCATATTGCCTGACCTGGATTATTATGTAGACAGCCCGCTTTCGGAAAAGGCTACCCGCGTAATGATGGACCATCCCGAAGTTTATAATAAGGCAGTTAGCGATGTTTTGAAGGTTGATAAAAACCCGTTCGGGTTTAAAGGCCTGCATTTTATTGAATCAACAGATGAGTCGAAAGCGTTAAATGATCACCAGGCGCCTTGTGTAATTATCTCAGCATCAGGAATGGCGGAAGCGGGTAGGGTAAAACATCATATCAAAAACAACATAGGCAATGAAAATTGCACCATTTTAATAGTTGGCTATTGCGAACCAAATTCATTGGGCGGGCATTTATTAAAAGGCGATAGCGAAGTGTTTATTTATGGTGAGAAATTTGAAGTTAAAGCCCAGGTGCAATCGATTAGATCCATGAGTGCCCATGGTGATTATGATGATCTGCTTCATTTTATCTCCGCGCAGGATCCTGCGAAAGTAAAAAAGATATTCCTTGTTCATGGTGAATATGAAGTACAGCAGCATTTCAGGCAAAAAATAATAGATAAAGGCTTTGCTAATGTAGAAATACCATACCAGCATCAAAAGATTGAACTTTAGGAAAAGCAAAATATGGAAAAAATTCTTTTATTTGTAGAAAAAATTCTATATTTGGTGTAGATAAAGAAAAAGGCCATGGCTATCAGAAAATATAAGGTTGCGCAAAAGGTTGATGAGGTAAAAGAGATCCCATCGAAAAAAGCGGTCAAAAAAAATGTTGCCTATACCGAGGATATTAAGCTTGGCCGGCTTTCGGAACCTGAAGCAATTTATGGCTATAAACCTTTTTATTCTGATGATATCAGCCTATTAAACCGCTCAAAAAAAGGGTTAAATGCCAAAGTTGCCCTTGATTTTCTTTCACTTTCGGGCTTTACCCAGGATGAGTTCCAGGAAACATTTAAAACCACAGTTAAAACTATACAAAACCACGTTACCCGCGAGTTAACCCTTGATGCCGCCTTAAGTGAAAAGCTGCTTAAATCATTCGCCCTGTTTGATAAAGGCGCAGAAATATTTGGCTCGGCAAGTAATTTCCATCAATGGCTTAACACACCCGCTTATGGGCTCGGCAACCAATTGCCTTTTGATTTGATGGATACCATTACCGGTATACAACTCATCGAAGAAGAACTCATCCGCATCGAATTCGGTGATTTGGCCTGAACATGCTGGTTTACAGGATAACACAAACCAAATACGCCGGTAAATTAATTGCATCGGGGAGGGCCGCGCGATGGAACCCGAATGATATTGGGATGATCTATACCGCATCTTCGCGTTCATTAGCCTGTCTTGAAAACACAGTCCATCGCAGCCAGGCTGGGTTAAGTGCGCTTTTTAGTATCATGACCATCGAAGTCCCCGATCATATCAAAACAAAAACTATCCGGTTAAATGATTTGCCTGCTGATTGGACGGATTATAATGAAATGTCGTTTACACAACATATCGGCCACGCCTGGATAAGGGAGAATGAGTCAGTAGTATTACAGGTACCTTCTTCCATTATTGATGAGGAAGTTAACTACCTGCTAAACCCTGGTCACAGGGACTTTGAACAAATAAAAGTAATTAAAACACAGCCGTTTGTGTTTGACAAAAGGTTAAAAGAGTAATATCGAACACCGAATTCTGAATATTGAATGATGAAGGATTTTTTACTTCATCATTCAATATTGGATATTCATCATTCAAACAATCTTAGTTTCCCGCAACGGCAGGCGGCGGTTTTGGCAATTCTTTCCGGGGTATCATGTCATCACGTTGCGAGGTATTATAAACAAACGATGCAACAATGGTCGCTGCCTGTTTTAAATCATCTTCGCTTAATTTATCGTAGGTATCCTGGTTGCTGTGGTGTGTACGTGCGCCATAATCCAACCCATCTTGTATAAATTGAAAACCTGGAATACCAACTGCGTCAAATGAAACATGATCAGTGCTTCCGGTGTTGCGGATCGTTACTGTCGATGCGCCTAAATCTTTGAATGGCGCAAGCCACGCTTTAAAAATTGGACCGGCCAATGAGTCACCCTGTAAATATACGCCGCGTATTTTACCGGTGCCGTTATCAAGGTTATAATAGGCTGAAACTTTTGCCTGTTCGGGCTTTAGTTCCATCGTTTTCGGATCGCCGAAGTGGTTAAGCACATATCCGCGTGAACCAAATAACCCCTGTTCCTCGGAGCTCCATAGCGCGATTCGAATTGTACGCCTGGGTTTAAAATTAACGGCTTTTAAAATGCGCACTGCCTCCATCATTACGGCGCTCCCGGCCCCGTTGTCAGTTGCGCCGGTTGCTCCATGCCATGAATCAAGGTGGCCGCCAACCATTACAACCTGGTCTTTCAGTTTTTTATCAGTGCCTGGTATTTCGGCCACCACATCATATCCTTGCAGATCGTCAGTAAAAAACTGCGTTTTAATATCAGCCTCCATGGACACTTTTATGCCAGCCTTTACTAAACGCAAAATGCGCTGGTAATCTTCGCCGCTTGTTTCGAGTTCGGGCGAAACGGCTTTTGCAGTATCAGCATAAGAAGCGCCATTGGTTGTAAATACGGTACCATCGCTGCCTCGTGCCTGGCTCAATATAAGGGCAACGTTTTCAGTTTGTAAAAATGCATTAATAGCAGTGCGCAAAGCACGCGCCCTGAAAGCTGGCGAGTTACGGTCAAATGCCCTTCGTGGGCCGGCAGGTTGCGAGGTAGCTTTAGCCATTGCATCAAGCTCATCATCGGTAACTCTTGTCGCCTCGGGTTTAAAGGTACGTTCGGTGCTCGCTTTGACATCGAATATTACAATTTTACCTTGTAGGGTGCCTTTATATTTATCAAGGTCAGTAATGGTATCGGCCTTTATTAAAACAATATCACTTTTAATCGGGCCGTTAGTGCCAGGTGTCCAGGCTTTTGGTATGGCTATGATGGCATGGTAATAAGGCGCTGTTATAGCTGCATAATTTTTTTGAACTTCCCAGCCTTTGCCAAATTTCCCCCAAGGTTCACGCTGTGCATTTACCAGGCCCCATGATTTTAATTGATTTACTGCCCAATCCTGGGCGTGTTTTAACTCTGGCGAACCAGAAATGCGGGGGCCGGAAACATCAGTAAGATAAAAAGCCGTTTCCATTACTTTTGAATGGTTCAGGCCTTCTTCGCGTATTTTTTTCACCATCGCGGTATCAACGGTTTCCTGTGCGTACAGAGTACCCATTGTGCCTGCAATCAGCAAGCAGGAACAAAGTAGCTTTATATTCATAACAAATAATTTGATCAGTTACCAACAAACTTATTTATTAAAATCGGAAAATTAAAAATGTGCCTTAACAAATTTGTTAGAGCCTGTTTAAATTTTGTTCAATAATAATTTTATAGCGGCGAGTTTAACCATATTTTCAGAAGATTCGAGCAGGAACTCGTAGTTTCTGCATAACCTTCTGTCATTGTCGAACCATGCAAATGTTCTTTCAACCACCCATCTTTTATGAGTTGGTTTGAACCCGGTTTTCTTACCATCAGAGCGCATAACTACTTGGATAAGATAACCAAAACTTTTCTTTACCTGTTCTGCGATCTCACCCCGATATCCGCCATCAGCAATAATTACTTTGATGCCACATAGCATTTCTTTCAATACCCGCATCAGCAGCATTACCGCTTTACTGTCATGGATATGTGCTACTGTTACCATAACAGCAACTAAAAACCCGTTTTTATCTACTATGACATGGCGTTTGATCCCTTTTACCTTCTTGTTGCCATCATAACTGTTCAGCGCTCTGTTGTTCCCCCATCTTACGCTCTGGCTGTCCATTATCCCTAAGCTTTCCTGGGCATTTTGTCCTTTTTTTATCCTGACATGTTCCCTAAGTTTTGCTAACAACAAGTCAAACTGTTCTATATCAGACCATTTCTTATAATAGTAATAAACCAATTGCCATTTGGCAAAGTTCAACGGAAGCATCCGCCACTGGCATCCTGTTTTCACCAGGTATTGGATCGCATCCCAAATAGACCGTAAATTATGTTTTCGCTTGCGTTCGTCTAACTGTAAGGTCTTTTTTATAAATTGCCACTGGTTATCGCTTAGATCGGTTGGATAATTTTTCATACTAATTGGGTTTGTCGTGATTCACAATTAGTGTTTATTTGACCGATCTGCGATGGCCTTTTTACTCACTTTTCAACACATAGCATTTTTATTCATACATTTTTAAACAGGCTCTTACAGGCAATTATTATTTTGAGGTATATTTGAATAATGAATTCATACCCGTTAGACAGGACTGCCTTTAAAGCGCAAACAGCAGAAGAAGCAGTAAAAAGCCAGGCCGCTTATTACAAAAGTTTGACCTGGCAGGAGCGGTTGCGCATTGCTAATTATTTAAATAGCATTGCCTATAACTATCCTGAAAACGAACCACCAAAAATGGACAAAACTGTTTTTAAAATAAGGTCGCGGAAATAGGGATGGGAAATATTTTTAACGATGATTTCAGGGACTTTATTGACTGTTTTAACAAATCCAATGTAAAGTATATCCTCGTCGGCGGTTATTCCGTTATTCTTCATGGATACTCCAGAACTACCGGTGACATGGATATTTGGGTAGAGAGAACGCGAGAAAATTATAACAATATTAAGAACGCTTTTTTGCATTTTGGAATGCCTGTTTTTGACATGACCGAGGACGTTTTCCTAAACAATCAAGACCTTGATGTTTTTGTATTTGGAAAACCGCCGTCCTCGATTGATATTATGGTGAATGTCAAAGGACTAAATTTTGATGATTGTTACAAGAACGCTGTATACTTTGAAGAAGATGGACTAATGATCCGGACAATATATATCACTGACCTGATAAATGCAAAAAAGGCATCAGGCCGATTCAAAGATATGAACGATTTGGAAAACTTAAATCCTTAAACAATGTTTGGTGCCTAATTAATCAGCAGCTTATACCCCCGCCCATGCACGTTAATGATCTCTACATTCGGGTCATCTTTTAAATACTTGCGTATCTTACTCAAAAAAACATCCATACTGCGGCCGTTGAAATAATTATCATCGTGCCAAATATTAAGTAATGCTTCTTCGCGGGTAAGCACTTCGTTTTTACGCAGGCAAAGTAACCGCAGCAATTCAGCTTCTTTGGTTGATAACTTTTGCTGGGTATCACCAATGCTGATCAGTTGTGAGGTATATTCAAAAGTATAGCGGCCTACCTTAAATGTTGTTTGTTTTTCTTCTTCATGTTTTTCGGAATTGCTTGCCCTTTTTAGCAATGCATTTATACGGAGCAATAATTCTTCAATACGAAAAGGTTTAGTGATATAATCATCGCCCCCTAAGTTAAAGGCCTGGGTTTTATCTTCTATCATACCCTTTGCCGTCGCAAAAATAATGGGGACATGGGCGTTTATTTTCCGGATATCCTTACCCAAAGTAAAGCCGTCCTTTTTGGGCATCATTACGTCCAGTATCAGCAAATCATAGGTGTTTTTGGTAAAGTTTCGCAAGCCTTCTTCGCCATCCTTACATAAAACAACATCAAATTTACCTTTTAGCTGCAGGTAATCCTGTAACAGTAAACCTAAATTAGGATCATCTTCAACCAGT
>Ga0206857_1091_pt1 | contig 19991 bp, 12 predicted proteins | sample Alteio_BWOrgCont_49_FD_152865 | JGI IMG/M metagenome (GOLD analysis project Ga0206857, IMG submission 152865) | Enriched cells from forest soil in Barre Woods Harvard Forest LTER site, Petersham, Massachusetts, United States -... | ecosystem: Environmental > Terrestrial > Soil > Temperate forest >...
GTTTTAACAGTAAGTTGTAATGTCTCCCTTAATCCTTACCCCTTATTCCTTATGCCTGATTTTCAGGAAGGATAAAATGTTATATTTGAAAACAAAAAGCCATTCTTTATGCATAAGAGTGTTAAAAAAGTATTGTTCGCGGGCTTTTTGCTTGCTTTAACAGGTGGTGTTAGCGCCCAGCAAGCTGATGACAGCAAAAAAAAGAACGCCCCGAGCAACGATTGTGTTAAATATTTCTACGAACCAAAGGATAGCGCCAAGGCCCTATTCAAATCGGTAGCGGTAACCCGTTACGATGCTGATGACAGTACCCTGGCAAATAAGAAATTCCGATGGAAATCGATACGTAAGTACAACGATGTAGGGCAGGAACTTTTCTGGATGTATGTAGACAGTAACATGACGGTAACCGATAGCAGCCGCTGGACGTATGATGCCAAACACAATATGACCCGCGCTACTGAATATAACTACGACGATTCGAGCCAGAGTGTGATGAAAACCAAGGATGAAGTATGGACATATAACGACAGCAGTAAAATAACCAAAGACTCGTCGGTTCCCATAAGCAAAGACTATTCACGCGGCTACGGGCGTAACAAGAAACCGGGCAGCCAGTATAAAACCACTTTGTTTGTTTCATACCTTACCTATGATGCAGCCCAGAACGAAATAAAACGCGAGGTATTGCGAAGCAGGGCCGACGATGGCCTTTTGCAGGGAAGCGATGACGATGATAAGAACGCGTTGGATACAATTATTATATATGAAAAGTATAATGCGCATAACAAAAGAATATACCTGGAAGCGAATGTGTACTCGGTAATGGCAAAAGAATACTTCCAGTACGATGATAAGGACAGGGAAATACTGGCAGCCGATGTGGAACTGGGCGATTCAAACTACAAAACAACATCGTATAACGAGAAGGGCAAAATAAAGGAAATAAGGACCTATAAAAAAGGAATTCTTTCCTACATATACACTTATTCGGCCGATAACATAGGCACCACCACTGAAACCTACGAATATATTACCCCTGCACAGGGTTCGGTATGTGCCAACGATGAAACCAGTACAGTAGTTACCGACAGTGCAGGCAACCCGTTAATGAAGACTGAAACCAAACAGAAAGATGGTGTGCCTTTTACAACTACTACTACACATAAATATACTTTTGAAAAAGGGAAGATGATTATAGATACCGCTACCGATACGGAGCAGGGGCACCTGTATGCTGAATCGTCGGTTGAGGTAACTGCCATGAAGCACGATGACAGGGGCAACGAACTGGAATATAATGTAATGAGTGGTGGACAGTATACTGAAAACAGGAGATACACCCGCAAGTTCAACGACCATGATAAAATGATTGAATGGAACGAGTTCAATTCCTGCGTGGCCGATAAGCCAATGGAGACATCTACGCTTACCTATTTCCCTGACGGAGAAAGGATAAAACAAAGGGTATATAACCAGGAATATTCTTCAACGGTAACCACTTACGACCACGAAGGCCTTATTCTGAAACAAGACTGTATGGCCAAAGGCAAGGGCAACCATACCCATTATTATAATAATTACCGCAGGAGTTATTACGACAGTGAAGATAGTTACGGCGGTACCGGAGATTCATACGAAATACTTTACGAATACAAGAAATAAAAGAAAACAGGTTATGCGTATAAAAAGAACCCTTTATATATTGTTTGTTGTTGCCATAATTGCGCCTGCCACTGTTTTCGGGCAGCGGTATTCTTCGCTGGGTGGTTATTCCCGCAGCGACTATATGAAATTGCTGAAGTTATATGAATCGGAAAGAGGATTAAGCGGTGGTGTAAACAATGATTGTCTTACCTACTACTATTCCAGCACCCCTGCCGATACTAACAAATCGGTATTTAAGCAGGTAACGGTATCGCAGTACTTTAGCTACGACAGCAATATGAGCAAAAAGCGCATCATATCGAAGTCTATATTTATGTTTAATAAGAAAGGCCAGCAGCTTTATTCTATTGGTATAGACAGCAGCGGTAAAGTAACCGACAGCAGCCGCTCGAGGTTCGATAAGAATTTCAGGCAGGTATATAGCGCCCAGTATAACCGCGAAGGTGATACGGGAGTTATGCGGGCAACCAGCGAAGAGAAATGGGTATATGATAAGAAAGGAAATATTTTAACAGATTCATCATACACACTTGAAGGAGAAGAAGATGATGAAGGCGATGGAGGAGGAGCATCAGTAAGCATTGACCACCATAAGTTTGATACAGCAGGTAACGAAATTGAATCAAAACATATCAGTTTCAGCGATGCAGGTACTTCCGATTCGTCTATGACCTGGTCGACCTTCGACAAGAATAACAACATGACCTTTTCACTTACCATGACGAGCAGCGATACCAGTAAGCAATATTACCGTTACAACGATAAATTAATGAATGTGTTTACCGCTGAGGTAAGCAGGGGCGACAGCAGCTATACCATTACGAAATACGATACCGGCGGAAATGTAACAGAAAGGAACAGGTATGAAGACGGTAAACTTTCAACCAGCTATACCTGTGTTATTGACCCTAAAGACAAGAAGATGACAGAAACGGAAGAGGAGCTTTCAACTGCCGATGCTATGTCGTGCCCCAATAATACTGTCACCGTTACGGTTACCGACAGTTCACGCAATGTACTTTCAGAAGTGGTAACGCGCGAAAAAGATGGTACGCCTTTTGTTACTACTACTTTACATCGTTATACTTTCGACCATGGAAGAATGTTGTACGACAGTTCTTTTACCATTGAAAAAGGATTTCTGCATTCATTAACCTCTGAGAAAATAAGCGCCAATAAATTTGATAAGAACGGAAACCTGGTATCGGAAATACTCGATGGTGGCGGACAGTATAGCTCTAATTCAAAAGAATCGTGGATTTACAACGACCAGAGTAATGTAATGTACCATGCTACGTTCAATACATGCGGTTCTGAAAAGCCTGAAGCCGAAGAATTTTATATTTATTATCATGGCGGCAAGAAAGTAAAAGAAGTGATTAACATTTCAGAATATGAAAAGACCGAGACATTTTATTCTAAAGATGCCAAACTTCAGAAATCAATTGTGTTACCTGTTCAGCAGGAACAATCGGATGAGGAGAAATTTTACGCTACCATACTGAAGAAAATGAAAAAGAAAGGCTCGGCTATGATGGAAGATATGGAGGACAGGCAGGTGTACAAGTCGACCATGTATGAATATAAGAAATAGTGTTAAGTGAAAAATGAAAAGTTAAAAGTGAAAAATTAAGAATAATAGGGATGGTTTGTAATTAGCAAACATCAGAATATCAACTCATCAAATTAAAACAATAGTGAGAACCACAACAACCAACATTCCGGGAAAGGCATTGTATTGCTTTTGTATGCTGATAGCTCCGTTTACTTTGTTTGCGCAATCAAACGGCAATTATTCTTCATCCAGGTATTCCTCTTCATACTCTTCGTCGTACTCTTCCTATTCATCGGGTACAAAAACAAAAAAATCGAAGAGCAAGAATGATTGCCTGAATTTTTATTACGAGGTGAAGGATAGTAACAAGGCTATATTTAAGTCGGTAGCGAAAACAGAATACAATGCCGACGACAGTACCTTGCGTAATAAAAGGTTTGGCTGGAAATCGATAGCTTATTTCAATAAAAAAGGCGAAGAACTTTTCTGGATGTCGGTTGACAGCGATATGGTGGTGACCGATAGCATCCGGTACGATTACGATTCGAAATTCAACCTGGTAAGGGAAAGACAGTACCGCCGTAACGATTCAACCCGGGAAATTGATTTGGGTTCTACCGAAATATGGGCATTTGATGATAAAGGCAGGGAAATAAAAGATTCTACCTACAAAATTGAACAACGCATGAATTATAACTACAGCAAGCGGAAAGGTGGCCCTAAATTTCTGTTTAAGCCTTACTTGAATGTAACCTATACTAAGTACAACAGTAACGGCGATGCTATAGAAGAAGAAATGATTAAGGGCGGTGGAACATACGATGCTGCTATAGATACCACCTATTCGCACTACACATACGACGGGAGGCACAACATGATATACAGCGAGGAAAAACGGTATAGTTACAGCGGCCCTACCAAAGAATATTACCGGTACAACGATAGCAATAACGTTGTGTTTTCAGCCTATGTAGACAAATACGATTCTTCCTATGCCTATAAAGAATATGATAAAAAAGAAAAGCTGGTAAAGACAAAAAGATACCGCAATAATGAGTTGAGCTATATAGATTCAATGCATTATGAACCCGACGGACGCATAACTGAAACGGAAGAACATATTTACCAGGGCGGGCCTACTACCTGCGCATATAATGAGGTTACAGTAACGGTTTACGATACAGGGGGGCGCGAGCTTTCAATTTCCTCTACAACCCAGAAAAACGGTAAGCCGTTTATGACCTCAACGGTACATAAATTTATGTTTGACCGCGGGCACGTAGTTATCGATAGCTCAACCACTATTGGCCGCGGGCACCTGTATGCGCTTACCTCGCGCAAGCTTACTACACGTAAATACGACAAAGACAACAACGAAGTGGAATACACCGAACGTGGCGGAGGGCAGTATGCCGATAACCTGCGCAAAACATGGTCGTATAACGCACAGGGAAATGAAACCGATGAATCGACATTTAACTCATGCGTGGCCGACAGGCCTGAAAAGGAATGGAAGCATGAGTATTACCCCGACGGCAAAAAGATAAAACAGGTAACGGATATAGATGGCTATGAAACTACTATATGGTATTACCCTGAAAACTCAAGGGTAACCAAAAAGGATGTGATCAACGGAAAGAAATCATTCGAAATTGTTTACGAATATAAAGACTGAACAAAAGCCTGAATAAAAGAACCATGAATTTTAAAAATATATTGAATATGAAAAAGCGTACCGTACTGCTCTGCGCAATAATAGGGTTCCTGGCCCATGTTCCTGCATTTTCACAGAAACATACTACCACCTCCGGCACTTATAATTCTATTTACAATAGCATTTATAGTAACTCCATTGATGGTGGGAGGTACAACCGGTACCTTAAAAACAATTATGAATATGACGAAGATTATGGGAGTTACGGTAATTATGTAAGCGAATCGAGTTACAAGAAATATTTCTATAACGATACGCCTAAAGATAGTAACCACGCCAAGTTCAGTATGGTTACCGAAAGCTATTATCGCGCCTACGACAGCATGATGACGAACAAGAAAATGATGACGAAGACGGTGAAAATGTACAATAAAAAAGGCCTTGAAGTATTTGAAATGGATATAGATAGCAACGGCAAAGTAAAAGACAGCGTGCGCACCGGGTACGATTCTAAATTCCGTATTTGCAGGGAGAGCACATACAGCCGTGATGATTCAGGGCTTATTTACCTCAGTAATTTCAAATTCTATAAATACGATGCAAAGAATAACATGGTGATGGATTCCAGCTACCGTGTTTACGGGCACCATGATGACCCGCCTACTATGGAAAGAACGCTGTATACCTACAATGACTCAGGCAGCGAATTGTCGCACAAAAGGTTTTCGGTAAGCGGAGAGAACGGGGAAGACACTACTTCGGAATATGGCCATTCGGTGTACGATAAGGACAATAACCTTATATTCTCGGAAACCATTAATGATTACGATACCAACAGGGAATATTACAGTTACAATAATAAAGGGAAAGAAATTTTCCGGGCGAACATAAGGCTGGGTGGCGATTCTAATTACGTGAAAAAGAAATACAACAGCAAAGGAGACATGGTAAGCTATGAAAGATACGATGCCGGTAAATTAGCCGAGGTACTTACCGATTCTACCGATGCCAAAGGAGATATTATAGAAACAGAAGAAAAGCTTTCTACTGCCGACGCGCTTTCGTGCCCTAACAATACTGTAACAGTTACGGTAACCGATACATCGGGCCACCTGCTTTCGTATGTAGAAACCAAGGAGAAGGATGGTAACCAGCTTGTAACTACCACCATTCATAAATACGTGCTCGATAAGAACCGGATTGTGCGTGATACAGTAAGCGAAATAGAAGAAGGATTCATGTATTCGGAACTGAAGCAGGAAGTAAAGGTTAATAAATTTGACAACGCCGGCAATATGACTGAACAGTCATCGGAAGGCGGAGGGCAATATAGTTCCGACTACCGCTACACCTGGGAATATAACGATAAGAGCAGCCTGCTGAATGAATCGCGCTATAATTCCTGTTCAACCGATAAATTAAGCTACCGCACCATCAATACCTATTATAAGGATGGCGTAAGCATAAAGAGTACCGATGAAGTGAACGCTTACGGAAGACATTCTATTACGATGTATAATGAGAATTCAAGAATTGAACAGGATTTCTCAACTAGCGGCGATTATTCGTCAGCTTACACGAGCACAAGTTCAAAAAGGAAAGCAGAGTTAGCCTCAGAAAAAAAATACTTTCAGACCATATACGAGTATAAGAAATAGGACTAAGGATTAAGTCGTAAGGGATAGGCAGGTGTTTTAGTTAATATCCCATTAATTAAAAATTAAAAATTCAACATTTAAAATTACTTCTGTATCTTTTTGCATAGCTTGGCATTATAGTAATTAGTCGGTATTCAATAGTCGTAAGTCGTTAGTCAAAAAAACAACGGTCTATTCCCTGGGAATGAAAAGAACCACGCTTTGCATAGTAATCCTGGTGCTGCCCATGGTGGTTATGGCACAGTATTACAGGCGATGGAATTATACTCAGTATAATGACTACAAAACATTCCTGAAATCAAATGAGGATAGCGGTAAAGTGAAATTTAATGCTGTAACCGTTACCGGTTTTTTTGCACATGATACAGCTTCCCCCCGCAGAACGGTATTGAAAACCATAAGCCGTTTCAATGCCCGTAACATGGATGTTTTCCTGGGATATATTGACAGTAACGGCCGTGCGTTGGATAGTACAATAAAGTTTTATGATGACAAGAACAGGTTTATAAAAGGCACCGGTTACCGGGCCGATGATTCTGCTTTTGTTATGCGGAAAGTGAATGAATACTATGACGATTATAACTCATCAGGGAAGCGGGAAAAATGGTACAGTTTCAATATAGATTATTACTCTAATGATTATTATGGGGAAAAAGTAGGGCACCTGAAGAAGCATAAAAGGGGCGAAAGCAATGATGTTTCCTATACAAAAACTTACGGTGTTACCACCTATAACGAGGCAGGCGACCCGGTGAAATATATGGTGGTTACAATACCCGGTACGTTGCAGAAAGGCGATTCGAAGGATACTGGAGTTCAGATTTCAGTATACAAATGCGATGACCGGCACCAGCTGATTTTTATACACGATTCAGGCGGTTTTTTCGATTATAATTACACGGAGTATTACCGGTATAATGCAAGGGGGAAGGAAATTTTCCAGGCCAATGTATCACGCAAAGGAGATTCCACTTTCACCACAAGGGTGTATGATAATCGCGATACATTGACAGAAGAATATTTTTATGATAAGCCGGGTGTATATAATCACAGGTTCACAAGAACAGTGGACCAGGACGGAAATATTACAAAGACGGAAGAAAACTTAGAGGAAAGTTATACCGGTGGTGTTTCGTGTCCCAACGACAAAACTACCATAAGGGTTTACGACAACCATTACCGTATTTTATCATATACCGAAACTAACCAGTCAAATGGCCAGGCCGAGATAACCGTTACCACCCACAAATATGTAATAGACCACGACAGGGTGATGACAGACAGCGCCTTCATAACCCAAAAAGGATACCTGCACGCCATTACATCAATGGTTATAAAAGAATATAAGTATGATTCAACAGGAAATGAAACGGAAGAAGTTAAAAAAGGGGGTGGGCAATACACTACCAACGAGCGCACCATTTGGAAATACAATACGCAAGGCAAAGAAACATACATGGCAAACTATAATAATTGTGTGCCCGATAAACCCCAAAAAGAGGAGTTCTATATCTACTATCCCGGTGGCAAATCGTTAAAGAAATTTATTAGCAAAGAGTTATATGGGAAGGAAATAGAAGAATATACAGAAGATGGAAGAAAGCTGCTGGAGGAAATAATAGATTATAACGGTACTTGCAGTGGGAGTGAATTTAAATACGATAAATAAGTGAAAAGGTATATGCATATATATGTATTGTGTGCGGTATTAGCCATGCCTTTTTGTGTTTTTGCGCAGGATCCCCGGAATGAATGCGTTGACTATTATGAAGATGATGGCCCCAGGGATACCGGCCATTGCACGTTCCGTAAAATTGTAGAAACTGAATACCACAGTGAAGACAGCCTGGGGAAAAATAAAACAGTTACTTCTTCAACCATTCACCTGTTTAATAAAATAGGTGAGGAAGTGCTTAAGGTTACTAAGAATGCTGACGGCGATATTACCGACAGCGCTATAAGCATATATAACTCGTCTTATAATGTACTATATGATGCTGAATGGAAAATGGATGATGACGATTCGGAATTAAATAATACCAGGCAGGAATGGTCTACGTACGATGAAAAAGGCTATGATGTAATGGATTCAGGCCACCGTACTAATTTCGGAGTATTTGGATATTGGATAAGCCGGAATAAATACGACGATAAAGGCAATAAAATTGAGGAAATAACCTATGCGCATGATAAAGACAGAAAGCCTGACACTACAATTTGTCATGAAACCTGGGACGACCAAAGAAGGCTGATTTTAGAGGAACTGATAAAGGCGGATGGCGTAACCAGGTATTATTACCGATTCAATAAATGGGGGTACGAAATTTTCCGTGCTGTTGTGCAGGGCAAGAATGATTCTGATTATACGAATACCATATACGACACTGCTGGGCATTTTGTAAGTTATTCTCAATATGAATCTGGCAGGCTCAGGATGGCGCGTTCGGTTACCCGCAATAAAGGCCATGGCTGGGTAGAAACGCTCGAAGAAGGTTCCACAGCCGGAGAAATGGCTTGCGCCAATAACAGTGTTACGGTTACGGTGCACGACAGTTTAGGAAATGAACTGACAAAAGTGATAAATTCAGAAAAAGATGGTTATCCTGATGTGGTTACTACTATTCATTACCTTTCTTATGATAGGAATGGAAACGTTCTCCGTGATAGTTCCTCTTCAGTGGGAAAAGGATATCTTTATTATGAAACCTGGCAGGGCATAGAAACGTACAGGTATAATAAAGCCGGCTTGCGTACAGATGATATAAAAGAGAATGGTAACGAGTACCAGAAATATTCGAGGTCTATGAGCAGCTATAACCGGAAAAATAATTTGTTGCATAGTGAGTCATTTTCTTCCTGTAATATACCCGGAGCTGAGCCCGATGAAGAAAAAATAATGACCTATTACGGAAACGGCAAAACGGTAAAAACGTACGCAGACAAGGAAAGTTCAGGGAGTTTTACCAAAGAATATTATGGCCGGGACGGCAGGACGCTTAAGAAATTTGAGATAGAACCTAGTTCGGTGTATGATGATGATGGCATGGTAAAAGATGGCTACAAGATTACCGAATATACCTACCAGAAATAAAGCATGAAAAGAACCACGCTTTGCATATTACTTGTGGTACTGCCGATGGTGGTTATGGCGCAGTATTATGGCAGGCATCGTGTCCGTTGGAGGCCTACACTGGCAGATTATGATGAATTTAAATGCGACAGCAGTAAAGCCAAATTTGGCTCGGTTAATAAGTGTGTTTACCTGGTTAAAGATTCGATACTGCATACCCGGAAGCTTGTATCGAAACTAATTGCAAGGTTCGACACAAACCAGGAAAATATATTTGAAATGAGCGCTGACAGCAACCTGCATGTTACGGACAGTATACGGCATGTTTACGATGGGAAAGATAATTTATTGCGGGTAAGCAGTTATGCATTAGATGATTCAACGCATTTGATGTATAAAAGCAATGAAGAGGTAAAACAATATAATTCACGTTATAAAGTAATTAAGGATTCAGAATATAGTGCAGATGATTTTCGCCCATACGAATTGAGAATGAAGAAAAAGGAAAAGGGCGATAAAAGAACCAGGAAACGCGTTTCATGTTTAACTTACCAGAACGATACGAATGAGATAAAGAGTATTATTATTACCGTTAATGGGACTCTGCTTGCAGGCGATGATAGGGATAGCTATGATACAACTATTTACATAACAAAATACGATGATAAAGGCAGGGTGGTTTATACAGAAGAGCTTGGAGGGTGGAGCCATTACAGGCAATATCATAAATACGATTCATGGGGTAATAGCATATTTTATGCAATGGTAGGAACAGACTCTTCCTATACAAAAGACGTATATGATAACCGGGGCTACTTTATAGAAACAAGTAGGTACACTAACGGTCACCTGGAATTTATGGATTCACTGGGAAGGAACGCTGAAGGCCTGCGAACTGAAACAGAAGAAGAAGTTACAAGCGAAGTTGGCGCCGCTTGCACCAATTCAACAGTTACCGTGAAAATATATGATAAAAGCCACAGGGTTATTTCAAATACGGCAACAAAAATGGAAGATGGCGTTAGTGAAGTAATTACAACTATTGATAAGTACACTACCGATAACAGGGACAATGTGCTTCTGGATAGTACTTTTTTTACAAAAGAAGGATTCCTGCATTCTATGACTTCAGAGGAAGTGTACCAATATAAATACGATGAGAAAGGTAATAAAATATGGTATTCGGTAATTGGCGGAGGTACATACAGTAATAATTTCAGTGAAATATGGAAATACGATGAACTTAGGAATGTAATTTATAATGCCCGATATAGTTCTTGCGTACCCGATAAGCCTGAAAAAGAAACCATAAATACATATTACCCCGGCGGTGGAGTTTTAAAAGAAATAATTGAGATAAATGAAGGGAAGAAAAGCTATACTTATTATGATGAGGAAGGGAAAATAATAAAGGAATTGTCTCCGCCAGACGAAGACAATGATAATGCAATTACAGAAACTGACTATACATATACCAAATAGGACAATACTGAAATGTTAGCATGAAGCCGAAGCGCATAATAAGGAAAGGAATAAGGGCAATTGTTGCAATGTTCTTTGTACTGGGTATGAATATGCCTGTGTATGGGCAGGAAGTTCATAATGATTGCCTCAGCTATTTTTATTTGTACACAGCCAGGGACACGAATCATTATAAATTCAGCGAGGTTATAAAAAGAACCTATCATAGCAGCGATAGCCTTATTAAAGAAAAATACCTGGTGTATAAAAGCGTAATTACGTTTAATAAGAATGGCAATGAATTAAGTTTACTGGAAAAAACAGACCTTGGACATACAACAGATAGTATAACAAAAAAATACGATGCTAACTTTAATATGGTCCGCGATGTTAGATGGGAGGCTGGTGATACGAGCCGGCTTGAAAAGGAACAGGAAGAAATGTGGACCTATGATAAGGATAATAATGAACTTACAGATACTTCGTATGAATTCTTTGTGTATGATGCGTCAGCACGTATTAAAATATTTAAATATGAGTATGATAATAAGGACAATGAAACAAAATCGTGGGAACGGGATGAAGAAGGAGGAGATATTGACACTACTGTGTACTGGTTCGGTTATAACAATGATAAGAAAGTGACATTCCGGAAGGAATTACGTAATAAGATAGTGAGTAAGGAATATTATACTTATAACTCGAAAGGAGAAGAGGTTTTTTATGCTGAGACCGAAGGGAAGGATTCAATATGGACTGTAACAAAATATGACAACATGGGCAATGAAACAGAATGGAACAGGTATAAAAACGGGAAATTGGTTCGTGCATATACCATGCGGTTTGGTGAGAATAAAACAAAAATTGAGACTACCGAAGAAGTGTCGACAGCCGACCCTTTTTCGTGCCCTAATAACAGCATTAAGGTAACGGTTTCCGACAGTACCGGCAGGCATTTATCGGAAGTAACTACCCGCGAGTATGATGGTAAACCCATTGTTACTACTATAATTGATAAATATTATAAGTATCAAACCCTTGGAATTTACGGAAGTGTAAGAAAACAGTTTATTGATAGTACTTTTGGGATTGAGCAGGGTTTTATGTACTATGAAAAATGGAAAGAGGTATATATATTGAAGTTCGACCAAAGAGGAAACCTGGTTGAACGGTTAATTCAGCATGGAAACGATACGTACCCTAAAGAGGAAAAAGACATCAGGAGATATAACAGAATGAATAATGAAACATATTCTGCACGGTTTGGTTCCTGCAATGCCAACATACCCGATGTAGAAACGGTGAGTATTTATTACCCTAATGGTAAAAGCATAAAAGAAGTAAAGGAAATAACCGGCGGCATTATGCAGAGTGACACTTATTATGATAAGCAAGGCAGGATGGAAAGGAAGATAATAAAGAACCCTGATTTAATTAACGGGGGTAAAAGCTTTACTTATATTACTTATGAATACAAATAAGTCGTTAGTCAATAGGCGTAAGTCGTAAGTGAATCGCCATGTATGTTTAATCTCAACCTAAACCTTAATTTATTACCTTTGAACGAACTACCCGGCTAAGTTTAAACATTGCTAACAGAGAGTGAATTGCTGAACAGGAAGAATAAAATGGAGATTGTCAGGAAAACAGCTATATACATATTGCTGTTCATGGCTCCTGCTGTACTTTGGGCGCAGCATTATAACCGCTACGGAGGGTATAACGGGTACAACAGGTACAACGGCGGGTATAGCAGCAGCCTTTATAATCACAGCAGAACCAACGATAACCTTAGTGATGTAACCGGATCGGAAGATTTGTACAGTAATAATAATTACAGAAGTGGTATGGATGCTGATTTTATGCGGTATGCCAAGAACTATTACAAAGATGCCGACAAATTTAAAATAACCATATTCAGGCAGGACACGGGAGCCAGCATTGATTTTCTTGAATTCTTTTTCGATGAAACCGACACCAACAAAGTATTTTACAAAAGCATAACCCGTACGGAATACCATAGCGATAGCCTGGGGCATGTGGGCTATCTATTATCGAAAACGGTAAAAACATTCAACAGGGCAGGCGAGGAGCTTACCGGCGAGGTTACGGTTGATGATAAAGTTACATCGCGCGTGGCATATACCTACGATAGCAAGAACAGACTGGTAGATAATGTTAGTTACAGGACTGAATACGGGAAGGGCCTGAGGAAAGAGGACGAAAGCCACCGTGAATACGATGCTAAAGGAAAGCTGGTGAAGATGGAATCGTCGGGCGACGGGTCTAAAAGCGTAGTATATTATAAGTACAACAGTGCAGGCTACCTGTACCAGATACTCGATTGCAATAAAGAGGGCCTTCTTGATAAAACTGATACCACCATATGGAATTATATGTACGACAACAAGAACAGGATAATGATGTCGGAGAAGAGGAACGGGCCTTATAAAAATCTTACGTATGATAGTCTTGGTAAGGAAAAATATGTGACTATATATTATTTCGACAGGAATTACTACGCCTATGACATAAACGGGCGTATAATATTAGATGCCCATGCGTATAATGGTTACAGCAGCGATTCTACCAGTACCGTAAGGTCGTATGACGATAACGGATGGGTACTTAGCGAGAATTACTACAGAGATGAAACACTGGTAACTACCTATACCCGGAAGCCAACACTCGACGGCCATTTTACTGAAACCTACGAACAGCTTTCCACAGCGGCGCCTAATACCTGCCCCAATAATGTGGTACTGGTTCTGGAAGTTGACAGTAATGACCATAAAATGGTGAAAACGGAAACCCGCTATGTTGATGGAAAGCCCGTTGTTTCTACTACCAACTACGCCACCCTGTACAATGCTGAAGGCAGAATGATATACGATACCGCTATAATGGTATCGAAAGGGCATTTGTATTCCATGAAATCGCAGGAAGTGGTAACCTATACCCGTAACGCACATGGTTATGTAACCGAAATGAGCGACGAAAGCGGGGGCGATTATAATTCAAACTGGAAGTACACCTGCCAGTACGACGATAAAGATGAACTGATAGATTACGCTATATATAATGCCTGCGATGAATTTATACCCGAACGCGAATACAAATATTCATACTACGGCACCAGGGACTTTGTAAAGCAGAAAATAAGCACCCAGATGTATAGTGAAACGGTTACCGATTACGGGCCCGATATGAACGTGGTACGCATTTTTGAAAAGCCCCGCAATGTGGAAGCGAGAACTGAATACCGCAGGAGAAATTATTATGATTACGAGCGCGAGCAACAGAATGAAAGTAGTGGTGATGGCTATACTGTTACCCTGTATACCTATGAAACCTGGGATAAATAAGTAGAAAGTTGATAAAGTTGAAAGTTCATAAAGTGAACGACATGAGAAGAATCGCCTTATATATATTGTTAATTATACTGCCGCTGGGCCTTGCAGCGCAGCACCAGAATCATTATGGTTCGGAAAGTGGTAGTTATAAAGAGAGCCCCGATGCCGAAGATTCAACCACCAAATACAACCTGCCGGTAAATGAATGTTCAGCATATTTTTACGGCGGAACAGATTCTACCAATACAAAGTTTAAAACGGTTACCATAACCACTTACAGGTGCGACAGCAATATGAACACGGGCCCGCTGATGAGTGTTGATGTAATTAACTACAACGAAAAAGGACAAACAGTGCTCGATATAACCAAAACACATAAAGGCAAAACAGCAGAAAAAATTGTAAGTAAGTACGACAAGAACTTCAGGGTTATGCAAACACTTAAGTACGATACCAACAGCCACGGCAGGTTATATCTGTCAGATATTGAAAAGGCCTGGTACACGCCTAAAGGACTTACCGAGAAATCTTATTCACGCGACAGGAACGATTTGGAAGACCTGGAAGTAGATGTTGAAAAGGAAACCTGGAAATATGATTCAAAAGACAGGGTAGTTTACAACTGCGATAAGAGTAACGAGATATCGGGTTTCATTTTCGGTAATCGCGATGTAAGCAGGGAGTACACCAAATTCGACAGCGCAGGCAATGTACTGGAAGACATTACCTATGAAAGGCCGGGATGGTTCGACAGGTTGGATGGTGAAACAGCAGACACTACCATAAACCATACCATTTACAATAAGAATAATATGCCGGTGTATTCAGAATACAAGCCTAATTATGGCAGCCTTAGCCGTACCTGGTATAAGTATAACGAGAAAGGGCAGGAAATTTTCAATGCTTCATCGAGTAACTATGGCGATTCGGTATCTAACGTAAGTGAATACGATAAAGACGGCAAACTTGCAACACGTAATAAATACAGGAATGGCAAACTGGAAGATGCATATTCGGTGAGGTTTGATAAGGATAAGAACATGATAGAGAACGAAGAAGAAATATCTACCGCTACCGAAACATCGTGCGCCAATAATGTTGTTACCACCACAGTTACCGATAGTAACGGTAACGAACTTTCGAAGGTGGAAACCAAAATTGAGAATGCCAAACCATTTACAACCACTACAACCCACAAATATACCTTCCATAAAAACTACATACTTACCGACACCTGCACCATGGTGGAAGAAGGGCATTTCTATGCGATGACATCGCAACAGAATACAAAAAATACGTTCGACAGCCATTATAACCAGACTGAGTTTTTCCAGGAAAGCGGAGGTAACTACAAATCGAGTGCGAAGTGGAAAAGACAGTACGATGAATATGACAATATAATATACGATGCCAATTACAATGCCTGCGACGATTATAAACCGGAGAATGAAACCATTACCAAATATTACCCCGGCGGAAAAGTAGTAGAACAGGAAACAACCGATAATGGCTATAAAAGAGTTACTACCTATTACGACCAGAAAGGGGTTATGGTGAAAAAACTAAGTGGCCCCAGCAGTTGTGGTACCGAAGGGTATTACCGTGGCCGCTATGCTGACTATTTTGAACAGACGGAAGGCGATATGCAATTCGTTCTGACCGTGTATACGTATCAGCAGTAGTAATCAGTTGTCAGCAAGCAATTATATTGTCTTTGTCTCAATTTTACACCAATAATTATTATGAATACAACAGAAAATACAAATACCATATTCCCTAAAGGAGAAAAACTGTCACCTGAGTATTTTACGGGCATGGTCAGCCTTTATCCTCTCGTTCCTAAAGATGAAACAGGAACCTTTACTGCGGGGAGCGTATCGTTCGAACCGGGAGCACGAACCAATTGGCATACACATCCATTAGGGCAAATTCTATTAGTAATAGATGGCAAAGGCTATTACCAGGAAAAAGGCAAGCCAGCAAAGGTCATTACAAAAGGCGATGTGGTTATGATACCATCGCATGTAGTGCATTGGCATGGCGCTGCCAAAGACAGTAGCATGACACATATTGCTATTACGAACATTGGTAAGCAAGGGCCGGTAGATTGGCTTGCTCCCGTGAGTGAAGAAGATTATCTGAGTGTGCAACTGTAGAAGCCACAAGTAAGCCTGTTATTAAATTTGAATAGGTAGTTTACCCGATTTTCTTTAGTTTTGTTCATGCTGTGTTCAGGCAAAGCACTACCTGGTTGTTTTGTGGAAGGAAACAACGAATTGTAAATTACATATATTAGGGTAGGTATATGATAAGAAAAAATACGGTAATCAGTTTGGTTCTGCTGCTGTGGGTGTGTAACTCATACGCTCAGTCGCATGCGGTAAAAAAGCAACCTTCACCTGCCGGGCAATTTAATGTTAAGTGGACAAAAGACCCCTTCGACCAGCAAGTATTCATTGAAAACAAAGGGCAGTTCGATACCGATACCTATTCTAAAGACAAAATATTGTTCCAGGTAAAACTGGGCGATGTTAAAGGTTATTTCACCACATCGGGCCTTATATATAAGTACGATAAACTTACCGGGAACGAGAAAAAAAATAAGAAGCACGAGGACGATGCAGAAGGTGCAACGCATAAAGTGCTCTGCACTTCTTATGACTGGAAAGGCGCCAATGCGGGTGTTGCAGTGAATGCAAGTGACGAGCAATCCTATTACTATACTTATCCTACTGGGAAAAGAAGTTCAATACAGGTGAATATATTTAAGAAACTTGTGTACCATAATATCTATCCCGGCATTGATGTGGAATATTCATTCATTAAAGGTAAGCCGGGCATTAAGTATTCTCTTATTGTTCATCCGGGGGCCGATGTTTCTATGGCGAAGCTTGAGTATAAAGGTATTTCGGGAATGCATATTAATTCATCGGGCGATATACAGGTAGAGGGTAACATAGGAGAAATAACTGACCATGCACCCGCAACATATTACCAGGGCAGTGGCGAGAAAATAAAAAGTTCGTACAAAGTGAACGGCACTGTGGAATCGTTTGCAGTAGAGCGTTACGATTCCGGAAAAGATATTGTAATAGACCCATGGTCATCGGACCCGAATTTCACCGCGCCTTACGACAGGGCCTATGATGTTGATTATGATAACAACGGTAACGTATATGTGTACGGAAGCAATAATCCTTTTCAGCTAACCAAGTTCAACAACGCAGGTATTCAGCAGTGGACGTATAATGCCACTTCACTTTATGTTCTTTGTTATGGCGATTTTGCGGTTGATAAAGCTTCGGGCACGAGCTATGTTGCTTCGGGCATAACCATCGGCAGCAACCCCGATATGCTGAAAATAAACAGCAGCGGTGCGCTTGTAAATTCCTACAACGGTTTCCCGCAAGGCTACCTGGGTGAATTATGGAGGCTGGCATATGACCAGTGCACAGGGCAAATTGTTATTTGCTGTGGTTCAGAAGGTGCAGCCATGCTCGATACTACTTTCACCAGTATGACCATTATTTATTCCCGTGGCTTTGTCGAAGCGTACGACGATTGCCTTATGGCTATAGACCCTTCAACCAGTACCTTATATTTTAATGCCTCTATATACCAAAGCAGCCCTGGGACGAGGAACGATTCATTGATATCGGTTCCTATATCAGCGCTTGCACCGGCGAATTACTGTGTGGGCAACCAGTACGATTTTGTAGAGCTGCTCGACGATAAGTATTTAATGGGCACCATAGGATGTGGCATGAATGGTATGGCGGTGAGCCCTGCCTGGTTATATATGTACGATGGTTCAACGCTTACACGGGTTAATAAAAATACAGGCGCTCCCACCGCTTCACTGGTTGTAAATACTCCCGCGTATGCCACGTGTGTGAGCAATAACCATAAATATATACTTACTTATTGGGGCGGACTTGATGCTGACAATTGCAATAATGCCTATGTAGGTATGGGCACTTCGTTGCAGGTATATGATTCTGCGCTGGCCTTGCAATCAACCACTCCGTTGCAGGACACTGTGTTTGATGTGGTGCTGGGTTCCGATTATAAAACGGTGTACACCTGCGGGCGTGGTTATGTTTCTTCCCTCACGAACAATGCATCCAGTGTTACCATATCAAATACTGTAAAGCCGGCCAGGTGTAATAAATGTTCAGGCAGTGCAACACCTAATGTTTTACTGTGCGGTTCTCCGCCTTCGTTTACACCAACCTATACCTGGAACACCAGCCCTGTTCAAACTACACAGACTGCCACCGGGCTTTGTCCGGGTAAATATTCCGTTGCCATAAACCTGGGTTGCGGACAGGTACTTACCGATTCGGTTACTGTTTCCGATTCAGGGGGCTCAGGTAATACACTTACCATTGCCAGAACAGTTACCAATGTTTTATGCTTTGGCGGAACAGGCAATGTTTCTATTACCAATGTAACGGGTGGCAGTTCACCTTATTTTTATTCTTGGAACACAGGGCAAACCACATCTTCTTTAACAAATGTTGCAGCGGGCACCTATACGGTTACCGTAAGCGATTCAACCTGTGATATGGATACAGCTATAATAACCATTAACGAACCACCTGTTCTAACCAGTAGCATAGTAAGTGTAACTCCAGCCAATTGCAATACAAATACGGGCAGTGCAACCATATCGGCGAGTGGCGGAAGCGGTAGCTATACCTATAGCTGGGCTCCATCAGGCGGAACCAATGCTACTGCTGCCAATGTACCGCCGGGAAGTTATACCTGCACCATTACCGATAAAAACGGCTGCACTAAAACGCAACCAGTAACTATTACATCTTCTTCTGCATTACCTAAGATAATCATCAGCAACGATACTACTATTCAGTTGGGCAGTTCCACAACTATATCTGCAACAGGCGGAACATCCTATTCCTGGACCCCTTCAACCGGGCTTAGCTGTGCCACTTGTCCTGTAGCCATTGCAACACCTTCCGTCACAACACACTATTGTGTAACCGTGAGCGATTCGGGTGGCTGCAGCGACAGTACCTGCATGACCGTATCGGTTGATGTACCCTGCGGGGAAATATTTGTGCCCAATGCTTTTTCGCCCAACAACGACCAGGAGAACGATATGGAGTGTGTGTATGGCGGATGTATAGAAACATTCTACTTTGCCATATTCGACCGCTGGGGCAATGAAGTGTTTGAAGCAAAGAACCAGGAACAATGCTGGAACGGTACCTATAACGGAGTGCTTATGAATACCGGTGTTTATGTGTATTACCTGAGGTTAAAAGTGCAATAGAAAAGAAGGAGTCGATTAACAGAAAAAAGATAGAGAAATTTCTATCTTCGCTAAACCTTGATACTCTGCACTATTATTTGGATTTTGAATCCTATATGCCCGCTGTGCCTATATTCCAAGACACTCATCCTTACCAGCAGTTAACTTTTCAGTTTTCTCTATTTAGTAAGGAAGGTGACCATATGAACAAGATAAACTTTGTGGCAGACCCTGAATTTGACCCGCGAAGAGAATTCATTGAAAAATTGCTTGACGCAACAAAAAGACCAGGCATTA
>Ga0206857_1092_pt1 | contig 19933 bp, 16 predicted proteins | sample Alteio_BWOrgCont_49_FD_152865 | JGI IMG/M metagenome (GOLD analysis project Ga0206857, IMG submission 152865) | Enriched cells from forest soil in Barre Woods Harvard Forest LTER site, Petersham, Massachusetts, United States -... | ecosystem: Environmental > Terrestrial > Soil > Temperate forest >...
AGCGAAGAGTCAATGGAATCAAAACAGAAGCTGAGGCTAAAAAATTAGATGCCCAGCTTTTACGAGAATGTGAACGTGAACTGATAAATAAAGAAGTACATGGTCAGACCTGGGGTCGAATTGTTGATGAGTTTGAGTTGTATTTACGCGGCTCCAAACTTCATAAGCACACCCAGCTGGATTATGTTGCTGCCATTAGAAAACACACTCCACATTGGTGGCGTAAGGTTGCAGCAGATATAACCAGAGCTGATGCCAGAGAGTTATTCAGTGAGCTCTCCGCCAAGGGTTTATCTGTAGGCCATCAAAAGAGAATAAAAATTATTATTAATCAGATTTTTATTTTTGGAATGGAGCACAGGCTGATCAGAGGCGCAAGCGTGAGTCCTGCGGCGGGATTTCAATTTGCGAAGGAAGAAGAAAAGAAGCCCGAGATTCTGACCATCACTGAAATCAAAACGCTTTTGGCTCATGCCAAATCGCTCAACCACTTGTGGTATCCGGTATGGTGCATGGCTTTGCTCACAGGCTGTCGCAACGGAGAATTGTATGCATTGCAGTTCAGTGACATAGATTTTGAAAATAAAATGATCTCTGTCACTAAGTCTTACAATGGCAGGGCAAAAAGTATAAAAAGCACAAAGTCTGGTTACTGGCGAACTGTGCCGATCTCTTCTGAGCTTGAGATTTTACTAAAAGAACTAAAGCTTCAGGCTGGTGATCGAAAATATGTGCTGCCACGGTTGTCGAGATGGAGTGCCTGTGGACAAGCGCAGATTCTCCGACTGTTTTGCCAAGCTATTGGTTTATCCAGCATCAAATTTCATACTTTGAGAGCTTGCTTTGCAACCCAACTGATTCGGCAAGGAGTGCCGCCCATCCAGATTCAAAAAATCTGCGGGTGGAGGGATCTAGAGACCATGCAAAGATATGTAAGACTTGCGGGTATCGAGACGGCAGGAGTTACGGAAAACCTGAAACTCATACCGGAAACCGAGATCATGGGTAAAGTTGTGAACCTGTTTGACCCTAAGAAATAAGTGACTTGGCTATGACCACCTATGCTATAGCTAAGTTGTTGTTTTAAAAGAGGCGGCTACGATTCCGTGCAGGAGCGCCCGTCGACCTTCCACTTATTCTCGCTGATAAGATAGTCCCTCTCCAGCTCCGTAGGATCGAAAGAGCCCCGACGCAGACTCAGTTCATTTAGACCTACATAAAAAGAGTATTGGCTGCCATTAATTTTTCCAGTCCCCCAGCCCTATAAAAATATCCAAACCTGAAAAATTTTATATGTTCCGAATGTACCAAAGCTCGATTTCTTAAAACTAAGTTGCGATTCTCTAGACCCCGATATAGGTTTCGTTTCCCTCGTCTGTAAACCTATTCACAGAAGGATCTAAAATGAAAAAAATTCTTGCTTTCTTTGGTACGGCACTTTTGATTGCGCTGAATCTAGTGCAAAATAAATGGATCGTTAAGGTTCATTCAACAGCCCATGAAGTGCCGATTTCGCAACTGGAAAGCCATGCCTTAGATAATTGCATACATGGCGGAAGCTGTACGGCAAAATAGCCCATCAAAATGAAGGTAAAACTCATTGTAATAGTCCCCTCACTCATTCTCGCCTTACTAATTCTTTTTATAATGGCGACCTACGGAGGAACCAAAATCACAAATCGGCAAGGTTTACCCGCATTCAGCGCGTTGTATTTGATTAGCGTTCTAAACGATGGACCAGAGTTACTTGATCCACAAAATACTGAGTCCGTTTGGCAATATTATCTACTTGAAAATCTATCTTGTGGTCTAATTCGAGATTCAAAAACTGCGCCTTCAGGTTATGAAGGCTGTATAGCAGAACATTTTTTTCAACCCGATCCAAACACGTGGATTTTCAAACTCAGAGAAATAAAATGGAGCGACGGCACTCAAGTTTCTAAATCTGACATCGATTCTTGGATGAGTAAACTGAGGCTAGAGAATAGCCGGCATATCCAGTTCTTTAAGCAGGTTGAAACTGTGGTTTTTGATGAAAATTCCAGAGAATTGCGAGTCCATTTTCGTCTTCCAATTGCCAACGAACTCCTGCATGAACTGTCTCTCGCTGATGCCAGTTTAATCCCAAAAGACTATAAAACTTTAGGATGGGGCCGGACTGTCGGCCCATACTATGTAAAGAGTTGGTCAAAATCGAACAACCTACTTCTTTTGTCAGCAAATAAGTACTCACCATTTTTTAACTCTCAAATGCCCCAGGAAGTAGAACTCAAACAACTATTAGATTCAAATAAAAGATCAGAACTATTTAAATCGATCAAAATTGATCTAGCTTTGGTCAATGCAATGGGAAGTCCACACGTTGCAAGGACATTAGTAAAAAATGCTCCGCAGATTTATGAATGTCATCCAAATCTAATTCTTTATTTTAATCTAAATTACAAAAATAAGCTTGCAATGAATTCGGTAGCTCGCCAGGAATTTGCAGAGTTAATCAAAAAAATACAAATTAATTTTAAACCTCCAGCCGAAGACTTCTCGACTCTTCGGGCCGAAACACAAATGATCCCCGAAGGGTTTAACGGCCGCATTGCTGAAAATACTCAAAAAAATGAATTATTAAAAAATGTTTTAATTGGACATACTTTAAAAATTAAATTCTTTTCAGGATTTAATGAAAATGAATATTTATTGACACTTTTAAGAAAAACCTTTGCAGACGCACAAATAAAAATTGAAGCTGAGTTTTCTGATGATGTAAGTACACAAGATGAGGATAACTTTGCAAGCTTAATTGGTTTTGCAGGAAACCAACTCGACCCTTCCGGCTCATGGTCGTTTTTGCTTTTTTCTCCTGAGGCTCCTCTTCACCCATGGCTATCCGAAATGAGCTCAAAATTTCAGTCGCCTAAAAGCGGTGTCGTAGGCCGTGACGAAACCTTCTTCCAAGATCTACACAGAGAGGTCCTATCAAAACACTATGCCGTTCCGTTTCTTGTTGGTAGCCAACGTTATTTGCTGAGCGACAGGGTCGATGCCTCAGGTTGGAATCGCTTCGATTCACGAATTCGCTTTTATGAACTTAGAATGAGATAGCCGTTGAAAACCTGGAATCCGAACAAAGACTTTTTCTCAAGGAATTCGGCTAGCAACACCACTTGGCAAATGAGGAACTATACCGCCATCGACTTTCCGCTTAGACTGTTCGAATGCAAAATGCAGGCTTTTGGATTGCAGACAATAGGTTACGCAGTCGATTCAGACAATGAAGCCGCTCTAATTAAGTCATTTGCCGAAGCCTGGGAACGGATTTGGTTTTCCAAGCTTGTGAAGCAAGAACATGGACCAAAAAATTCTAATGGTTTTGCCGCCGGCTCGACCAATGAAATGGCTCTCGAAAATGCTGAGCAAGAACTGATCGAAAGGGCGATGCTTTTAAAAGCTTGGCAGACTCAAGTAGGCTGGAACAAAACCTCGCTTTCAAGTTTCAAACTCAAAATGATTCAGTTTGCACTTTGGCTTAAAGGTTGGCGCCTACAGGTCTTTGACCTCAACTCCAACTTAGGCCAAGTAAAATGCTTTTTCGCCAGTCACTCGGACCGAGGCCTTATCTTTGATAGTTGCTTTGTGAAAACAAGAAAAGAGAGCGAAATAAAGGGAGTCTATTCAATTTTAAAATGCATCGCCTTACCAAAAATTACAAAAATGGATGAGCTTCCTGCCAAAGCAAAACCCGTGGATCATGCGCGATTCTATGCTAATCCAGGGAATCTAAAGGCGATTGAATTTTTAAATTTACAAATAAAAAAAGATACCACTATTGAGCTTGAAAACCCAGAACTCATAAATCAAAAACTGCTTCACGAAGCTGGTGAATTTCCGGCCGTTGCGCTCTGCCAACATCCCACATGGCCCAAACTCTCCTGGGGGACAAACTCGATTCAAGGAGCCAATCCGTGGCCGCATCCGCTAGCTTGAAGCAGCTCAATCCACAGGTGCTGTGGCTCGTGATGATTGCGCTGGGAGTTTTGATTCTTGTTGGTGGGACTGCCGCTGGTATTTTTCTTGGGGTGAAGGAAAATCAGAGCCTAGTACGCGACGAAAATCGCATGATCTTAAGACGCAATGGCGAACTCCTCACCCATCAGAATATTCGCACTTTTGTGGAGTCGCTTGGTCTGGATGAAAGAGATTATGCTCTTACGATTCAGTCCGAACTGGATCATCAAAAAATCAATTTTGGCAAACTCGCTCGTAGCGTCCTAGTACAATGCTCGACTGAGTTTTATTTTCAATATGAGGTAGAGCTGTGTAGGCCTCCACCGATTTCTTGGCCGCTCATTGGATTTTTCTTTGCGGCCTTTGCAGCACTTGTCGCTGGAGTTTCATGGATCGTTCGAAGACTTGGCCTAGAGATGCTCGCCTCTTTTAAAGAATTATTTCTGGTTGCGAAAATTCAGGCTCCGGAAGATATGAAATTCAATCAGGCCTGGACAACTGCTTTTTCGATGGCAGGAAACTTCAGTGATTTTCAGAATCAACTGCTGGCTGCAGAAAAGAATCGCGCCATCGTGGATATCTCAAGACAAGTGGCGCACGATATCCGTTCCCCACTCACGGCACTCAATATCTTTGCTTCGACGGTTAAGGGCTTATCTGATGAACATAAGCAAGTTGCTGTTCAAGCCATCAGGAGGATCGATCAAATCGCTAGTGATTTGCTTCAGAAATCAAAAGCTCAGAAGGGCGACCATCAACTCAGTGATCTTAATTTACTTATCAAACAAGTCGTTAGCGAAAAAAAGCTTGAGTACCAAAATAGACCTTTAATTAAAATTGAATATTCGAACCCGGCAGCATCTGAGCCAATGGGTGCAATCGATGCGGCAGAATTTAGCAGAGTGATTTCGAATTTGATGAACAATTCTATTGAAGCCATTGGCGTCTCAGAAGGAGAAACCAAAGTTTCGCTGCGAGTTTATGAAAATGAATCTGAGATCTTCATTTCTGATAACGGACCAGGCATCGCTCCTGAGATTTTGGATCGCCTCGGAGAGCGTGGTTTTTCGCATAGAAAGCAAGGCAATGGCCTTGGCGTCTATCACGCCAAATCGACGATCGAAGAAGCCGGCGGTAAATTTTCGATTTCAAGTCAGCTAGGAGTTGGCACAATGGTGAGCTTACGGCTTCCGAAAACCTAGCTAGCAGGCTGTTGAAAAGAGCAAGTCATCGACGATGTCTTTATTTGTCCAGTTACAAATAAGTTCACCAATCGTATGTGAATCGGACATCACCAAGGTTCAAGAGAAAATATACACAGCACAGGACTACATCGATTTTGCATGGCAAGAACGTCAACTTCAGAGCTCATAGAAACCAATTTCGCGCGATGATTTTTTGGATTTAGTGGTCCAAGGTTTTTCATCTATCCAGCGGAGTGCCCCAGCAAACCAAAATGGAGTCCATTTTATTATCGAAACCACCTTTGCCTCAAATAAATCGACAAAGCCAATTTTATTATTGTATTTTTATACATTTATGGTAGAGTGAATATGAAGGCATTGTTGGTAATAAGTGAAAAGAAAACTTTTTCACTTAAGTTTGGCGGCTCAGTTACTATATACATGGATTGTTACCAGATTAAAGAAGTCGCACTTGGTTTTGATCTGACTTATAAGTTTAGTTTAATCGCGTTTGATCCGCTGAGGCCCGAACGCAGGGTTCTCATTGATCAACATAGATGTCGCCCCTGTCACTTGCATATAGAGGATCTAGAATTCGACTTAGAACTTCCAACAAGCCTCGATGAGTTGCTGAGGCTTTTTCAAACTGAAGTCGTCAAATATTTTGGCGAAATGGAGGGCTCATAAAAACATTTACCCTAAAACTGGGAAAGATCTCACTCAAGAATATGTTGTCTGACTTCAAGCGTGCCGTAAAAACTGGCGTCCCTCATATAAAAGAGGACGAAATGCTTTGCGGTTCTATTACCGCCATGATGGATGCCATTTCGCGATCAAAACTAGAAGCTTTCGCAGCTATTGTCGAACACAAACCAAATAGCGTGAAGGAACTCGCGGAGATTTTAAAAAAAAACCAAGGCAATGTCTCACGCGACATCAAGGGTCTCGAACTCATAGGACTCATTGAACTTAAGAAGGATAAACGAGATGATCCCCGAGCTGTTCGTCCGGTCGCCAAATACGATCAAATTCTTTTTGACTTTAAAACCGCTAGCACGAGAGGAGCATGATAGTGCGACCCGACCTCATCGGCCACTGAGCCCAAGCTGATATCCGAAGTTCAGCACTCGGATTTTTTTAAAAGAATTCGATAATTTCTGGAAAGGTCACCACGCTGGTATCTCGATGCGGCGCGCATAAGGCCGACCTTCCACTAATATTTCTAGAGAAAAAAATCGTTTTACTTATTTGGATAGTGGACTCGCCAGAAGAGTTCACTTTAATAGAATAAGCCAAATGCCTTTGAGAATCTTAGGATCTTATTTCTGAGTCTAGAAAATACCTAAAAAGCATGTCATAGTGATTGCCATGACTGTAAGTAAAAATCTTCTGCATTTAGAAATAGTCGCGGGCCCCAACGGAAGTGGCAAAACCACTTTTGCACAGTCCTATCTAGTAAGAACACTGAAGCGAACAAATTATTTGAATCCAGACATTATCGCATCGGGGGTATCACCCTCCTATTCACCTGACTCTGCTTTTCAAGCAGGTCGAATTTTTTTAACTGAGTTAAAGGAAAAAATTCGCAAGCAAGAAAGCATCGGATTTGAAACGACTCTTTCAGGCCTATCATACTTAGGTTTGTTACGAGCAGCAAAAAAAGAAGGCTATAAAGTCACCATCTATTTTTTGTTCACCGAAAATACCCAAATCAATATTGCTCGAATAAAGAAGCGAGTTCTATTGGGAGGTCATCATATCGAAACGAAAGACGTGATTAGGCGATACCACCGCTCATTTCATAACTTCTGGTACAGCTATCGTGATTTGGCAGATCATTGGGTAGTTTTTGATAACTCTAAGCTTTTACCAAAATTAGTCATTTCAAAAGAACGTTTCGAACTCCTCGACAAGAAGAAGGCTCTTCTATTTGAAAAAAAATTTCTAAAAGGCAGAGCCTAAATGCGAAAGGCCTCTCCCAAACTCAAAGCCGACAAAAAGTTACAGAAAGCTCTCGATAACTTCCCTAAAATTATTAAAGAGCAAGAACGAAATCATAAGGCACGAGAAAAGGACATTGCCCGCTTTGCTAAGCTCTCTCGTGAATTAGTGTTAATTCAATCAAGAAAATCTCTGCATCCTTGGCGGCTATGCCCTTATGGAGAACACTGGGTGCGAACTCATCCTCTACATACTAAACCAAGCAAATTTCATCCTAACGGATCAGTGACCACAAGATTCAATCATTGCGCAAGAAATAGATCGCAAAAGGACCATCTTTACCCTGAAGAAATTACTGAAATTGCAAAACAAAATTTTAGTAAAGTGACGCACAAACCCTGCACTTTGAATTTAGGTTTCGCCAAAGGAAATGATTACGACAGTTTGATTGCCGGCTGGGTTCAGTATTGGAATGAGGTCTTAGAGCCGAACGAAGCTTTAGATCCAAACTTGGTGAAGGCTCTCATTGCATCAGAGTCTAGCTTTGATGCGACCGCACTTTTTGACCCAAAAGATTCAAATAGCGCGCGTGGCCTCACGCAAATCAACAATCAAGCTCGCAAAATTCTCGGAGATCCGAAAGGCGAACTTAAAGATCATTTTATCAATGTCACCAAAACCGATCTCAATGATCCGAATCTGAATATCTGCTGCGGCATTCGTTGGCTTTTCAACAAAAAAAAATTGGCGTCTTCGAAACTTGGGCACTCGGCCTCGTGGCTTGAGGCCGTCAGTGAATACAAAGGCCTATCGACTGTATCTGCAAAAAAAGCTCAATCTTTTTTACATAAGTTTACTGAAAAATATGATACGCTTTCGAAATGCAAAAAGTCTTAGGCTTTGTTGTAATCTTGCTAACAACACTTTCAAGCTTCTCAAAGTCATTGTCTCAGATTGACGGAAAATTCGTAACAAAAAAAATTGGCGAATATACAATAATACTATCGCAAGATTTTGAAAGTGGCTTAGGAAAAATTACGATCCAACAAAGATTAGAAAAAGTTTTTGAAGAATCTGGCATCGACAACCACTACTCTTTTGGAAATGATTTTGATGGGTTAAAAAATAAGGACCCCTATTCAGGACATGATTTAGATGGATCAGGCTTTCCCAATTTGGTTATTTCTAATTGGACAGGCGGGGCCCATTGCTGCCATTTTCTGTATATATTTGAGTTAGGAAAGGCGATTAAGGAAATTGCGAGAGTAGATGCACACAGCTCTTCTATACGTCTCGCTGATCTGGATCATGATGCCTTGCCTGAAATAGAGTTTTGGGATGGCGCCATTGATTACTCATTCGCCAGCTTTGCAGGCTCTCCAGGCGGACGTGTCGTTTTAAAACTTCAGAACGGCCAATATGAAGTGGCGCCTCAGCTCATGAAAATGCCCGCTCCCTCCACAACGCAAATAATGCACATCAAAAATAAAATCAAGACTGCCTTTAAGACTGAAAACAGCTCCGACCTGCCATACGACTTTTTGAGTTCAATGATGGATCTTAGTTACTCTGGTCATTTGGATCTCGCTATGAAAATCGCCACTGAAGTTTGGCCCTTAAAAAAACCAGGCCTAGCTCAATTTAAAAAAGATTTTGCCGAAGCTCTCAATGATAGTTTTTACTGGAAAAGTTTTTTTGACCGCCCATGATGGCCCTAGGATCTGTAACGAAATAAACTATTTGCGTTGTGCACACAGTGCAAAACAGGGTCCGTTTTGATGTTCTGGAGTTTCAAAGGAGATATCAATACGACTGAAGCCTTGTGCTTTAAGGTAGCCAAGAATCGAATCACGAGTGAGCCAACGACTGCTTGGAGCAGAGCCTCCACAGAAGCCCTTGAAAGCCAGGGCTCCCCCATAAAACTGCTCGGTCCACTGGTAGGTTTTACCATCTCGTTCGATATTTTCTAAGTTTTTAAATCTGGGTTTCAAGACGGGATTCGCATTGATGATTTTGGCATCATAATAGTGGGTCCAAATAAAAATTTTGTCGGTTGCTTTGGTCATCTGCTCAATCAGCTTGAGCGGATCTAACATATGATAAAGCACGCCGCTAGCGATGAGCACATCAAATTGCTCATCACTTTCTTCAAAGAATTTTCTAAAATCACCAAATTTAAAGGCCACTTTATCAAGAGATAAAATTTCTTTCACACAAAGGCACTTCAGAAAGGCGCGACTGTTGGCCTCAATGGCGAGGACTTTTGAAGCTCCCTTTTTTTGCAACATATATGAATGTCCGGCTTCGAGTGGGCCAAGCTCGAGGCAGCTTTTACTTTGAAATCCACCAAAAGATTTTTCGGCCCAATCCATTCTGCCATCCTCAAAAAGACCAGCAAAACCGGGAGAGGTTTTAAGACCCAATGATGAAGGAAGCTGAGATGCCCACTCCCCATTAAAGATATCTAAAATATTCTGGTCAGTTGGAGGCGAGGAGCTATATGAATCTAAAATAGTGTTGAGGCTTTTTCGCCCAAGCATTGGAGAAATCAATCGAAAGCAAGCGTGGGCTCCGGGGATTTTCTTAATTGCCGATTTTAACTTCATACTTGACGATAAATTAGACATTTTAATTTCTCCTGATTATTTTTAATTTTAGCCCCTCTGGGAGACGACAACCGATTACTTCCACCAGACTTTTTTAGCTAGAGGAGAGGCGAGATAAGATTCAAACTCGGGAGCGGCGGCATCTTTTGCCGATAATTTGGGGTTACGCAGAGGCCAGGTGATGGCAAACCTAGAGTCGTCCCAGCGCAAGGCAAATTCACCTTTGGCATTGTAGGGAGAGTTGATTTTGTAAAAAACATCGGCAGGCTCGTTTCCTAAAACACAAAATCCATGAGCAAAGCCAGCCGGGATCCACAGAGCCAGAGTTTTGTCTCCACTCAGTTCAACACCAAAATATTTTCCAAAAGTGGGTTCGGTATGCCTGAGGTCGACCGCCACATCAAAGATGCGACCACGTGAACAGCTCACGAGTTTTCCTTGGGGCTGGTCGAATTGATAGTGCAAGCCTCGCAAGACTCCTGGTAAGGAGCGCGAAAAATTATCTTGTACAAATTTCTCATTGAAGTCTTCTTTGGCAAAACTCTCCTGATTGTAGCGTTCGGTGAAGAATCCGCGATCATCATGAAATTCTTTAGGCTCAATGAGCATGAGTCCTGGAATTGGCAAATTTCTGTGTATCATTTTATAGTCCTTGTAAGACATTCATCGAGGCCGAGCGTCCAATGTGGCAGAGCCACAGCGAATTTGTCAAAGAGCTTAGTCTGATTCAGCCGCGAATTCAACGGGCGGCTGGCCGGGGTCGGGAACTCAGAGCTTGGAATTCCTATCAGTTTCTTCATCCTTAAATCCATTCCACGGAGTCTTGCACGGGCAAAGATCTCCTCGGCAAAATGAAACCAGGAAGTCTCGCCAGCCCCACAAATATTATAGATTCCAGAAAAGCCTGGATCCCGCAATTTCAACAACAATTCACTAGTCCCCTGAGCCAAATGAGGCGCGTAAGTTGGAGCACCGATCTGATCCTCGACGATTTTGAGCTCTTCGCGTTCAGCTCCCAGTTTTAACATCGTCAAAAAAAAGTTCTTTCCCGCAAAAGAATAAACCCACGAGGTTCGCAAAATGAGAAAGCTTAAATCGCTAGGTGCCCACTCCATTAATAATTTTTCACCAGCCGCTTTTGTCCGTCCATAGGCATTTTGTGGAGCCACAGAGTCTGTTTCGACCCAAGCCCTCGAACCAGTACCAGAATAGACATAGTCTGTTGAGTAAGTAACAAAGATGGACTTCAGTTTATGGCAAGCCTTGGCCATTTCGAGCGGTGCCTCAGCATTGATTGTATGGGCAAGAGATTCTTCTTTTTCAGCGAGATCTACCTGGGTATAGGCCGCCGCATTGATGACGATATCAGGCTGAATTTCTAAAATGCGGGCGCCCAATTCACGAGGCTTTGACAAATCAAAAAGCTCACGCCCGGCGAGAATGGCACTTGGCCCAAGAACTTCTTTCAGCGCGCGACCCACTTGGCCGCTGGAGCCAATGACTAAAACTTTATTTGCCACCGAAATTCTCCACCACTCTTTGAATATCCAGCATCGATCTAGCAAAAACTTTTTCAGTCGAAAATTCTTGTTCAAAAAGATTTAGAGAATTGAGGCCCATTTCCCTTCGCAAATCGGGATCTTTTTCGAGTGTCTTAAGAGCGCCGCAAAGTTCAAGCTTTGAATCGGCCCAATAGCTAAGACCCGCTTTTCGAGCAGCAAGAATTTCTTTAAGTTCATATTGAATGCTTGAGACAATGGGTAGTCCTGCGCTCATATATTCGAAGGGCTTGTTGGGGAGAGACATTTTAGCTTCTCGAGAATAGGGAGCCAGGCCAACCGCAGAGTGCTTCATGATCACTTGAATTTGTGCAGCATCAAGCCAGCCAGGAAATAAAACATTCTTAAGACCACGCGCTTGTTCACGAAATTGCTCTAGAGAACTGCCATCTCCTCCGAGCACAAAGTAAAAATCCTCGCCCAAGTCTCTCGCACTTTCTATCACCGTTGAAAGATCAAAGAATTTGCCGATAGTACCAAAAAAACAACTTACAAAACTCGAAGCTGGAATTTTTAAATTCGCAAACCAAGTTTCAGCCTGGCCCAATTTATCTGGCGCGATCTTTTGCGGGGAATAGCCAAGAGGGAAAATAAAATCTACGGACTTTTCAACCCGACGCTGGCGATGTTTCAAGCCATAATCCAGATAAGATCGCGAAACCCCGCAGATGGCACTGGCTTCTGAGCAGACATAGCGAAGCTTGCGATAAGCTCCGATGAGAAAAACTTCAGCAAGGCCTCGAGCAAAGCTTGGAGCCAAGTCGCGAATTTCGTCTGGCCACAAATCACGAATATCGGCGATAACTGGGATGCCGTGCTTCGAAGCAAATTGCACGGCTGCCGTGGCCCCATCAATAGTCGGAATCGGCGCCAGGATCACGTCTGGCTTCTCCTCTATTTCTGCCTGGATTAAAAACTGCCGAGCAAAATCTGCCTGATGACGAATCCGCGCCAATGAAATATTGCGAGGATAACCTTTGCCAAAAATAAATTTCATACGAACACCGTCGACGACTTGCTGGCAATTTTCATTCACGAAATTTTTCTTAGGCGCATGCGAAAAACTTGAAGTCCACCAAGTGACTTGGTGCCCCTGCGAAGCCAGCCATTTTGAAAATACACCATATCGATGGAGCCGCACATTGGGCTCTAGCGGGAGCGGCTCACCGATTTCAAGAATCCAGATCTTGAGAGGCTTAAATGCCATGGCTGCCGGGGCCTTCATTGGGCGGTCGACGAATAAGCCAGCCCTGTTCGTTGCGATACTTACAGTAAAGAGTCGCAACGATGGCAAGCAGAAATAAGAACATATGCTTCACTTCGGCGTGTTTAAAGCTGGGCTCGGTGAGGCCGCCCACATGCAAAAACATTTGCGCTCCCAATGAGCCCAAGATAAGCGCGCGGTGCCACTCATAGCGCTCTGGAATGAGGTGCATGAGGCGAGCTGAGATCCATAAAAAATATCCGATAAAAAATAAATAAGTGAGTAAGCCAAGACCGCCGGTGCCAGAAAGAAATTGCAAATAGGTATTGTGAGCGTGTCCTATCTGACCGCCCTCAATGCCAAGTTTTTTATAGTAGTCAGCGATGATCACTTCATTTTGATTTTGTCCGACACCGATCCAAGGATGCTCTTTGAACATGAGAATATTGGCGCGCCATATTTGCACACGACTGTCATCGAGACTAAAGTTATTTGCTGCTGCAGCCGCACGACCGCGAATGCTCGGCACCGCAAAACCAATCGCAAGAGTAAACAGCACTATACCTGTTGCAACCCAAACGCCCTTTCGTCTACCTGAGAAAAAGCTCATAAAGATAAACCCAGCAATCACGCCAATCCAAACACCACGAACCAAAGTCGTCACCAAACTCAACATCAAAAGGGAGGCGCTAAAAATCATAAGCGCTGTGAATAATTTAGATTTGTGCTTGATGAGCAGAAGCGCAGCTATTGGATAAAATACCAAGAGCCCAAACGAATTACCGTACCTCATTGGGCTACTGAACAAACCAGCAGAGCGATAGATGCCAGAGCCATCGGCGCGATTTCCCATGAATTGAACGGCATCATGAGTATGGCGTAAAAAATCAATGCCGGTAAAGTGTTGCACGATCGCGTAAATGCCGATAATGCCAGCGATGGTTAATAAAGCATTGAAGGCGTACTGAGCATTATCGTGAAAGCTCCAGTGAAGGCCTAGCCGCAAAAGATAAAATAGCAATACCCAGCGGGCAGTGCCGACAATTGTGAAGGCCGTATTACCCGGCGGAGAAGGGCCGGCATTGATGAGAGCACCTAAGATCACAATGATGAGGTAGGCTAGTAAGGCGTAATCGACAAAGAGAAAAACTTCACCAGCTGTCTGACGGTGTTTGATTAATTGATAAATTGAAATTGAAAGAACGATGGCTGCGATGGTCCAAGAAAAAATCTCCATACCCGCCATACTAATTAACAGCGAAAGCGCATAGAGAAAGAATAAAATGGGGAGAGCCTTTATACCACGTTCTTCTAAATTCACTTCATAACTTCCAGTACCGCAGCAATCACACGAGATAAATTCTCTTCGGTTAAATCGGGATACATTGGCAGACTGATGCATTTCGAAGCGGCCAAATTTGTCTCTGGCAAATTGAATTTATCTTTTAAGTCTTTGTATACCGGCTGATGGTGAATTGGCGAAGGATAGTGAACCGAAGTCGGAACGCCCTTATCTTTGAGTTTAGCAGCAAACTCATCACGCTTATCTACCAGCACAGTGTACTGCGCCCAAGCAGAAATATTGCCCGCTTTGACAAAGGGGGTTTTGAGGCGCCCTTCTATGTTTTTAAAGGCCTCATTGTATTTTTGCGCAATTTGATCACGCTTTTTCAGCTCCCACGGGAAGCGCTTGAGTTTTTCAGTGATCACTGCACATTGAATGGTGTCTAGACGCGCATTCAAGCCCATTTCGACATGGTGGTAACGAGATTCTTGACCGTGTACACGAATGCGAATCATTCGTTCATAGAGAGCTTTGTCTGTTGTGAAGACCGCTCCACCATCGCCGTAACAGCCTAAAGGTTTTGCCGGGAAGAAACTGGTTGCTGACACTTTCGAAACATTGCAACTGCGTTTTGATTTGTACACGCCACCAAAACTTTGTGCTGCGTCTTCTAGCACAGTGATCCCATGTTTTTCAGCAATGGCGTTGATCTCATCCATATCGGCCACTTGCCCATAGAGAGAAACCGGCATAATGGCTTTAGTTTTTTTAGTGATCGCCTTTTCAATAAGTTTCGGATTTAAATTGAAACTAACCGGATCAATATCGACAAAAACCGGCTGAGCGCCAACAAGACTAATCACTTCAGCAGTTGCAAAAAATGAAAAGGCCGTGGTGATGACTTCGTCTCCGGGACCAACATCAAGAGCCATAAGTGCCGCCATCAAGGCATCCGTACCGCTCGACATCGTTAGACAATAAGGGCTACCAGTAAATGCTGCCAGCGCTTTTTCGCATTCCGCAACTTCGGGGCCTAAAATAAATTGGCCGTGATTCAAAATCGTTTGAATACGTTCATTGATGGGCTTTTCGAGTTCTTTGTATTGCGGTTTTAAATCTAAAAATGGAATCATATTCATTTTATCTCTCCATAAATAATAAAATATTTATTAGCTTAGGCCTTCACAACTTTCGCAGAGGCAGTTAAATAAACCCCTCTTGTATCGACGATCAATTGCGCATTTTCTTCAATCAACTTATAATCAAAACGATCGTGATTCGTCGCCAGCAATATACAATCATAAGAAGCCACACTCGCAGGAGTGAGCTCAACACTGGCTAAATCAAAATGCGTTTTGCGAATTTTCGGAAATTTCGGAACAAAGGGGTCAGAATAGTGAACGACGGCTTCGCGCTCACGTAAGAGCTCCATCAACTCAACGGCAGGGGATTCTCTCATATCATCGACATTTTTTTTGTAGGCAATACCTAAAACCAAAACGCGAGAACCCTTGATTGGTTTTTTGCGAAAATTCAAAGCATCATTGAGCTTGGTAATCACCCAGTGAGGCATCGAAGAATTGACTTCTCCAGCCAGCTCGATGAAGCGTGTATTGAGTCCAAATTCGCGGGCCTTCCAAGTGAGATAAAAAGGATCTATCGGAATGCAGTGCCCACCGAGCCCAGGGCCAGGATAATACGGCGTGAAACCAAAAGGCTTAGTACTTGCCGCCTTAATCACTTCGTGAATATCAATCCCCATGCGGTCAGCAACCATTTTCATTTCATTGACGAGACCGATATTCACCGAGCGGTGAATATTTTCTAAGAGCTTCACCATCTCAGCTGTTTGTGTGGAGCTCACGGGCACAACTTTATCAATCACTGGCTGATACAGAGCAATCCCAACCTCTAGGCAATTTGCTGTAGTTCCACCACAGACTTTAGGAATTGTCTGAGTCTTAAATTTTTCATTGCCCGGATCTTCACGCTCAGGACTAAACACAAGAAAAATATCTTCTCCAACTTTGAAGCCTTGCTTTTCAATGCGCGGCTTGAGCTCCTCATCAGTTGTGCCAGGGTAAGTGGTGCTCTCTAAAGAAACAACTTGGCCTTTTCTTAAATAGGGAGCCAGCGAGTCCATCGTGCCAGTGACAAAACTCAAATCAGGCTCACGGTATTTATTGAGTGGTGTCGGAACACAAATGATCAAAGCATCAGCCTCTTGCGCGCGCCTAAAGTCAGTGGTCGCAACAAATTTTTTCTGAGCCTGATGAATACTCTTGGAACTGATATGTGCAATATAACTTTGCCCGGCATTGAGTGCTGAGGTTTTTTTCTCATCGATATCAAAACCTAGAACCTGAAAGCCTACTTCTGTGAATCGCAAAAGTAGCGGCAAACCAACGTAGCCAAGACCAACAATACCGATCACTGCATTTTGTGATTTTAATTTTTCGGTCAGCTGAGCGAGCTGCATAGACTTCTCTAAGCCCATATTTGAAATTCCTAAAGTTTTATTGGAGCGGCTGGGATCATTTAGAGTTCAAAAGACCGGCCAAAATTCCCAAACTATTCCCTCATATTTCTATATAAAAAGCGCTCGACTTGCAAACTCATTAGGACCCAAACTGGCGCAGGACGTTAGCTGAAAAACCCTGAAGATCTTCGGCTGAACGGCGACAAGCTTGTTAAGGAAAGGCCACTAGATCCCTCGTTTGGCAGTTGCTGTAGTTTTTTAACACCTCCAAAAGCTGAACACTTATAGCTGCTCAGCTTTTGGAGTATCTAACAAGCCGCTCACCCGCCCAGCTAAAAATGGATAAGCTGCTCTATTGCCAACGAAAAAGCTTCTAAGCTTGCACTCACTTTCATTTGGGCCTAAGCTGAAGCTTCGTACTATGACGAGAAAAGAACGCACCCAACTCCTTTTGAAATCTGCTGATCAGCGCATCCTCGTACTCGATGGCGCGACCGGGACGGCTTTGCAGAATATGAATCTCACCGCAGAGCAGTTTGGTGGAGAGTATTTTGAGGGCTGCAACGAGAACCTCAACCTCACTTGCCCAGAAGCCGTGACCCGCGTTCATGAAATGTACCTTGAAGCCGGCTGCGATATTGTCGAGACCAATACTTTTGGTGGAACTCCCCTCGTCCTCGCTGAGTATAATTTGAGCCAAAAGACTTATGAAATTAATTTTCAAGCCACCAAGCTTGCCAGGCAAAGTGCAGATAAATTCAGCACTCCAGAAAAACCTCGTTTCGTAGCGGCCTCTGTCGGGCCAACCACCAAGGCAATTTCTGTAACTGGCGGAGTGACTTTTGAAGAGCTCGTCGATAATTTTCACAAACAATGCACGGCTCTTTTTGATGGCGGTGCTGATTATTTTCTCATCGAAACCTGTCAAGACTCACGAAATATCAAAGCTGCGCTCATTGCCCTTGATCAAGTTTTTCAGGAAAAAGGCGAAAGCCTCCCCGTTGCCATTTCTGGAACCATAGAAAATATGGGCACGATGCTTGGTGGGCAGTCGATCGATGCCATGATGGCAAGTTTCTCGAACCGTGATTTATTTTATATCGGCATCAATTGTGCGACTGGCCCTGAATTCATGACGGACCATATTCGCTCACTGGCGGCTCTCGCTCCCTGCCGAGTAGCCTGCGTACCCAATGCAGGTCTACCTGATGAAGACGGCAAATACCGCGAGACTCCTCAGATGATGAGCAAAGTTTTAGGCCACTTTATTGAGCAGGGCTGGATCAATATGATTGGTGGCTGCTGTGGTACCGTCCCCTCTCACATTAAGGCCTTCAGTGAACTCGCCATCGGGAAGACTCCTCGAAAAATCAATAGCGTGAAGCGCTCGAATCTCTCAGGAATTGATTATCTTGAGATCACCGATGAACTCAGACCCGTCATCGTCGGCGAGCGCACCAATGTGATTGGCTCTAAAAAATTTAAAGATCTCATCACCTCTGAAAAATTTGAAGAAGCCTCTGAAATTGCCAAGCTGCAAGTCAAGGCCGGAGCGCAGATCATTGATATTTGTCTTGCCAATCCTGACCGCGAAGAGCTCCAGGACGCTTTGAAGTTTTATGAATTTGTGATTAAGAAAATCAAAGCCCCGATTATGATTGATTCAACTGACGATAAAGTGATTGCTGCGGCACTGACTTATTGCCAAGGTAAAGCGATCATCAATTCAATCAATCTGGAGGACGGCGAAGAGCGCTTTGAAAAAGTGATCCCACTTGCTAAAAAATTTGGTGCGGCCTTAGTGATCGGCACCATCGATGAAGATCCTCTTCAAGGTATGGCGATCACTCGTAAACGTAAACTTGAAGTGGCCACACGTATTGTTGAACTTTTAGAAAAAAAATATCAGTTTCCTCTTGAAGATGTTTATTTTGATCCGCTGGTCTTTCCGTGTGCGAGTGGTGATGAACAATATACAGGCTCGGCAGTTGAAACTATTGAAGGCATCAGACTGATCAAACAAAAATTCCCACAGGTAAAAACCGTGCTCGGAATTTCAAATGTGAGTTTTGGCCTACCCAGTGGCGGCAGAGAAGTTCTCAACTCTGTTTTTCTCTATCACTGCGTGCAAGCAGGACTCGATCTTGCCATTGTTAATTCTGAAAAGCTCGAGCGCTATGCAAGCCTGCCTCCTCATGAGATTGAGCTCGCTGAGAACTTACTCTTTAATCGCGGCGAAGATCCTATAGCCAATTTTGCGGCCCAATTTCGTGAAAGAAAATCCAAACAGAAAAAGGATAAAAATCTGATTCCGCTTGCTGAGCGCTTGGCCGGCAATATCGTTGAAGGCTCCAAAGAGGGCCTGATCGAAGATCTCGATGAAGCCAGAAAGACCATGGATCCTCTCAGCATCATCAATAAACTTCTCATGAAGGGTATGGATGAGGTTGGCAGACTTTTCAACGACAACAAACTCATTGTTGCCGAAGTTTTGCAGTCAGCTGAGGTCATGAAGGCCTCTGTCAATCATCTCGAGCAGTATATGGAAAAAGCTGACATCTCCACGCGTGGCAAAATTATTCTAGCCACCGTCAAAGGGGATGTTCATGATATCGGCAAAAATCTTGTCGATATCATTTTGTCGAATAATGGCTTTCACGTGATCAATCTAGGTATTAAAATTCCTCCTGAACAACTCATTCAAGCGATTCGCAAAGAGAAGCCCGATATGATTGGCCTCTCAGGACTGCTCGTGAAATCAGCGCAGCAGATGGTGATCACGGCTGAAGACTTGAAGAATGCCGGCATTTCGATTCCGATGCTGGTCGGAGGCGCCGCCCTCTCAAGAAATTTCACCGAGAAAAAGATTTTGAAAGCCTACGATGGCGCTGTGATTTATGCGTCGGATGCCATGAATGGACTCGATCTCGCAGGTCGCGTGATGGATAAAGAGGGCTTTGCCAAAATCAATGAAAATCTCAATCAAATACGCAAGCTCTCAGAGTCCGCAGGTACAGAGACTCGTACAGCTGCAAGCCCCACTCCACTGAGAACCGCAAGATCCGAATTTGTCAAAAAGCTTACTCGTGAAGAAATTCCACAGCCGCCAGATTACCTAAGACATATCGACCGCCAGACTTCTGTCGAGCATATCTGGAAGTATATCAATCCATTAATGCTCTACACAAGACACCTTGGCATCAAAGCTCGTATTGCTAAGCAATTTGAGCGGGCCGCACGCGAACTCAGCGTGAGACAGGCAATTCGCGATGAAGACCCACGAGGCCTTGAAATTTGGGAAGCCGTTGAAGAGGTCAAAGGCATTTATCGAAATACTCCGCAAATGCGCCCGCAAGCTGTCTATCGATTTTTTAGGGCAACGGCTGAAGGCAATGATCTCTGTATTTATGCCGACGATAAAAAAAATAATCCGATGCGCTTTCATTTTGAACGCCAGACAAAATCAGAACTTTTATGCCTCAGTGACTATGTTTCTGAAAGTTTCGAAGACCACGACAATGTCGGTTTTTTTGTTGTCTCTGTTGGGCAAGGTGTTCGCGAAGAAGCTGCCCGACTTAAAGATAGTGGCGAATTTTTAAAATCACATATTCTTCAGGCTTTGGCGATTGAAACTGCCGAAGGCTTCGCCGAATACCTGCATTCATTTATGCGAACC
>Ga0206857_1093_pt1 | contig 19879 bp, 30 predicted proteins | sample Alteio_BWOrgCont_49_FD_152865 | JGI IMG/M metagenome (GOLD analysis project Ga0206857, IMG submission 152865) | Enriched cells from forest soil in Barre Woods Harvard Forest LTER site, Petersham, Massachusetts, United States -... | ecosystem: Environmental > Terrestrial > Soil > Temperate forest >...
GAAAATCTTACTTTTGGTCAGGCTTTGGATGCTGTTTTAGATATTTGGTCTAACGGGATCTTATTAACAAGAAACATCCAATACAAGGAGAAAAAATGAAAAGTATCTTACGAAGGACATCCATATTATTAACTATTATGCCGTGTTTGTTTATTTTTTCCAGCGCAGCCCAAGCTGATACGGGGCAGTCAGAGGGTTTTTGGGGTAGTTGGCTAGATAAGGTGTCTGAGATACAGTCCCAACAGCCGCATTGGATCACGCCTCTTGTGACAGTTACCCCAAGACTGGAACAAGAAGTTCGTTATGATCAAATGTGGGAATCAAGTGCGGGTAACAAAAATCTGGATAGCAATGGCGGAGGCAAGGGGATAGAATTTATCCCTTTAGAAAATACCGAGGTAATTGTGGGCGTTCCCGCTTACCAGACCAGAAATAAACCCAAAGGAGAGGATGGATTTGCTGACGAGAATTTCCTTTTGAAGTATAGGCTGCTTTCTGCCAATGAGGAGAATGGGAACTATATCCTAACGGCCTTCTTAGGAGTAAGTGCTCCGACAGGAGAAAATCACAACTCAGCGGATCATGAGGTTACGACTCCGACCCTAGCATTTGGTAAGGGATGGGGTAATTTTGACATTCAGGACACCTTGGGGGTGCAAATACCGGATAATGGTTCATCGCCTATAGGAAGCGGGACACCAGTAGTTTCAAACACGGCATTCCAATACAAGATTGGTAAATACCTTTGGCCAGAATTAGAATTTGATTATACCTATTGGCCTAACGGTACTCGCGCCCATATCAATCAGCTTTACGTCACGCCGGGTATTGTCTTGGGAAAAATCCCATTTGGCAAGCGTTTAGGGGCTACAGTCGGTATTGGCTGCCAGATAGCCGCCACACAAAAGTCTCAGTATAATCACAATGTGGTCTTATCAGTACGCGTACCGTTTTAATTAGTGGTTTATGGGGGGATAGGTTTTGCTTAAGGCAGACCTATCCCTTCGACATTTTGTGGTATAACTTTTGTTATTATTCAGGTATTATATTATTTATGGAGAATCAGAATTTCAATTCCAGAGAACATTTAGCTAATGAGCGGACTTTTCTGGCATGGATAAGGACCAGCATTGCCATCATTGCTTTTGGTTTCGTTATAGAAAAATTCTCGCTGTTTATGAAACAGATGTCTTTAATTTTGGGGAAGGCATCCACTGGGCAGGAGATACCTTCCTATCATGGGTATTCTGCCGTAGCGGGTATTCTCTTGGTGGCTCTTGGAACGCTGTTAAGTGTTTTAGGGTACATAAAATATAAGAAAACACAAAGACAAATAGATGAGGGAAAATATCAAACGTCTTCATCGCTGGATTTGATGCTAACAGCGGCCATTTTTATAGTAGGTTTTTTTCTTATCATATATCTGTTCAAGAGTGTTTCATGACATGCTTTTATAAAGCCTAAATTGGTCTCAGATTACACTACTATATGAGTTTATTCCCCCAGCAACTTTGCCATCTTTACATTTAAAGTTTTGGCAATTTTTTGCAGGTTCTCAATTCCAATAGCTTTTTCTCCACGCTCAATTTGTCCTATGTAAGCGCGGTGTAGGTCTGCTTCAAAAGCCAGTTGTTCTTGGGTCCAGCCATGCTTTTCTCGGTAAAGCCTAATGCGTTTTCCTACCTCTTTGCCAATTTCAGTCAAGTAGCACCTCCTGTTTGAATAATTCTAAAAGCGTGCTACTTATCAGTCGACTACCTAAAGGTAGCATTTAATTATTTTTTATGTTAAGCTTTATTGAGAGGAGGGTCTATATGACCAGAAGGATTGTCAAAGACATTCAACTTAGGCTTAAAGCACCTATCATTGCACTCGAAAGGCTTTCTAACGGAAGATATTTACCACAGGTTTTCGCAGAAGCAGCTTTCAATGAATTATGGGAAATTCAAAGATTGACCGAGAAAATGATAGGGGTACGGAAAAAGAGGAAAAAGAATGTTTAAGTATTGGTGGCAGAAGCTTACAAATACCAGAAAGATTGACCCATCTGTGAAGATTTTGATTATTGAAGACAATCACGTTGATGCTAAGATGTTTGAGAAGGCAGTGGATATTTGTGGTTTCACCTCTCTGGTAGCCTACGATGGTCATTCTGGAATAGATTTGGCCCAAAACCACATGCCTCGTCTAATCATCCTTGACTATCAATTACCCGATATGAACGGTGCACAGGTTCTAAAAATGTTGCGTTCTAAGAAAGAGACAGCCACAGAGCCAGTAATGGTGTTGTCGGTCTTGGATAATTCCGACGTGATTATCAATTCATTTGAGAATGGGGCTGACCAATACTTCAAAAAGCCAATTGATTTGAAAACATTGGTGAAACAGATTGATTTGATGGTTCATAAGATCTGTTCTTAAAGAAGGAGATTCTTAAATGGCCTTTAAATCATACATACATAGCGGCAGGGATTGGGGCCTGGCGATACTTAACATGTTAATAATCTGCTTTTGTGTTGCTATTCCGCCGTTGATTTTTGTTTATCTTCTTGTTGTGTTGAATTTGAAGCAGAAGAGGCCCAGGGTATAGAAAGAGCACGTTTCGTTTGGGCTAGTCAGATATTTCTGATTGACAATTTTTTTGTTTATAGATAATGCACATAAGTGCATAATGGGAGATTATTGATGAGGCCAAAGAAAACCCGCTGGGTGAAATGTAGCTCTGCCGAACGAACTTTTGAACCTCGGCCCAAAGGTAATGCAAAAGATGCCATTGTTTTAACCTTGGATGAGTTTGAAGCTGTAAGGCTCTTAGACTATAAAGGTTTATCCCAGCTGCAGGCAGCTAAAGAAATGCGTGTCCATCGTTCAACGGTTTCCAGGATTCTCTCATCAGCCCGTAAAAAAATTGCTCAGGCCTTGGTGGACATCAATACTTTAAAAATCGAGGGCGGTTGTTGCAAGGTCATTAAAGGGGGAGGATAGGGTATGCCTAAACAAAAGGTATTGTTTGTCTGTATTCACAATTCAGCCAGAAGCCAGATGGCGGAAGCGTGGCTCAACCATCTTTGCGGGGATTCTTTTGAAGCCCAAAGTGCTGGTCTTGAGCCAGGTAAATTAAATCCCCTTGTCGTTGAAGTTATGAAAGAGGAGGGTATTGATATATCCCATAAGACCACAAAAGCAGTCTTTGACCTTTTCAAAAAAGGAGAACATTTTAGCTATGTAATTACCGTCTGTGATGAGGCCAGTGCGGAGCGTTGCCCTATTTTTCCTGGATTAACCCAACGATTGCATTGGAGTTTTCCAGACCCTTCTAAGACTACGGGAAGCGATCAAGAAAAGCTGGAACAGATAAGACTCATCCGAGATGCCATCAAACAAAAAATTGAGAGTTGGTGTGCCAAAGTTTGCACGACGGCCAATAAACATGAGCAAATATTTAAGTGAATACATAGGAACATTTGCCTTGGTTTTCGCAGGCACGGGAGCCATTATCATCAATGATGTCAGTGGAGGGGCAATTACCCATCTTGGTGTCGGATTGGTTTTCGGTCTGATTATTATGACGATGATTTACGCCCTGGGAGAGATTTCAGGGGCGCATTTTAATCCAGCAGTTTCTTTTGGATTCTTGCTGGCTAAACGTCTTCCTCTCAAAGAGTTCTTGCCGTTTGTTATCAGTCAGGTCTTGGGAGGTATTACTGCCAGTCTATTCCTAAAAGTTGTTTTCCCTCTACATAAGACATTGGGAACCACTTTGCCTAACTTAATCTCCCCGGCAGGCGATTTTATTTTTGAAACAATCCTTACATTCTTTCTTATGTTTGTGATTATTCATGTGGCCCAAGGAGCTAAAGAAAAAGGATTGATGGCAGGTGTTGCCATTGGTGGTATGGTTGCATTGGAAGCTATTTTTGCAGGTCCAATTACGGGAGCATCTATGAATCCGGCACGATCTTTTGCTCCGGCAGTAGTTTCTGGGCATTTAGATTACTTATGGATCTATCTCACAGCTCCATTTTTGGGATCAGCGTTAGCCATTATGAGTTGTTGTTTAATAAGAGTAGATGGTTGTTGTAAGAAATAATTTTGATCAACGCAGGATGGTCCTCAAAAATTGATCCTATATAAAAATGGGCCTGCCCTTTTTTTTTTCTGGAAAATGACTTTTGGCAATTCCGACCTCCCGTCTCCTTGGGTTAATAATTTTACTTGACAATAGTTTCCTTAGAAACTATTATGTCTTCGTTTCAATTAATGGAGGGAGTATGAAAGCTGCGGTTAGTAATTTAAGGAGTCACCTTGGGTTTTGGATGCGTTTTGTGTCGAACCATGTCTCGTACTCATTTGCTCGTAAAATCGAAAGCAAGGGTGTGACAGTTGCCGAATGGGTTATTTTAAGGGAAATGTATGAACATCAAGATAAAACATCCCCAAGCCTTATTATCAAGCAAACCGGACTTACCAAAGGCACTGTTTCAAAGCTTATAGATCGGCTTTGTGATAAGAAATTAGCCACCAGATTATCAGCTAAAGACGATAGGCGATTTCAAGAGATTGGTTTAACCGATAAGGCCAGATCATTGATTCCCAAACTTGCTGCTCTCGCTGATACCAATGACAAAGAATTCTTCGGATGTCTCAATGGAAGGGACCACGACGATCTTGACAGGATATTAAAGAAGATAGTTAAGGAAAATAAACTAAATAAAACACCTATCAACTAAGGAGAAACGCAATGAATACACAAATCATGGAGGAAGCAAACACACGTTCTTTGCAGGGTACCATTACTTTTGGTGAGGTGGTTAAAAATCTATTAGCCGAAGGGGTTGAATCGTATCATGCGGATCTTGTAAGGAGGGAGAAAACCTATTACATGCCGGACGGTCAGACACATTTGGAAAAACTGAATTATCAGGGACCCGCGACTGCTCGTGATTTTTCTCAAGAAGCAGTGATAGCTGCACTCAGGACCATTCAGAAGGGCGAGATTAATTATGTTGAATTTTTAAACAGGATCTTGAAAGCTGGTTGTACCCAATACACCGTATTCCTTCAAGGTAAGAAGGCAATCTACTTTGGTCGTAAAGGTGAATTCTACGTCGAGAATTTTCCCAATAGGTAAAAATGAGTTCCTATATAAAAGCAGCCTCTCCCTTTTGCTGTAAAATAAACTTTTGGCAAACCGGACCTGGGGGGTGTACTTGGGGGCCTCATGAGGGGTGCCCATTTTTGGAACTTTGCGAAATAGATCTATGGTAGGGGTGTTTTTAGGGCCTGGAACGGCGAGGTCCCACCGTACCCCAGGGGGGTAGGGTAATTTAAAACCAGGAGGGTTTTATAACAGTAGAGGCATTCAGGCCTAGGAGAAATCGTTTTCGCATTTTGCACCCAGGGGGGGTCTATTAATTGATTCAAAAACATATTAAAGAAAAGAATCATAAAAAATATGCTCCAGGTCTTGACAAGTGGTCTATCAGGTGGTATGCTTAAAGTGATGGGAAACGATGAGCAAAACAAATTAGAACGAGAATTGCACGAAGAGGCCATAAAGAAGCTGGAACTTTATATGCTTAAGCACAGGCTAAAAAAATACGAGTTGGCAAAGGTACTTGGCACGACGGAGGCAAACGTCAGTCGTTGGTTTAAGAGAAAGCATATAATGGGTAGTGCTTGGCGTCAGCTTATTGAACTTAAAACAAAGGAATAGAGCTATGCTTTTTTTATGTCTAAAATATTATCAAATGGTCTATCAATAAGAAAATTTTTTTGTCCATAATATTATCAAATGGTCGACCAAGAACAATGGATAAAGACTATGAGAACCATTACATCAAAACAGAACGAGAAAAGAATAGGGGAAACAGCCAAAGTCCGCTGGGAAACGGCCCAGGCTTGGAAACAAGCCCGCCGTGCCATCCGCTTAGGCAAGCAGAAGAAATCTATCTTTAGGGGGTAATTATGGAAGAACAAAGGAACAAGTTAGCATGTATTTATGGAAGATGTAGCACGGACGAAAACCGCCAAGATGTCGAGGTCCAGCTTGTCGAGTTAAGGAGATGGTGTACAGCTTACGGCTTGGCCTATGAAGAAGTATCCGAATACGGCAGCGGATACAAGGGAAACCAGCCAAAGCTCGACGATGTTATAGAAAATATCCGCTTAAAGCGCTATTCCATATTGATCGTCTACTCGATGGACAGATTCTCGCGCCAAAGCCCGTCTAAGATCAACGCCTTGCTTGATACCATCGTCGAAAAGTACGGCTGCCGGTTTATCGCCTTGCAGCAGGGCATTGACAGCGAAAACGAGTTGACCTTTGCGGTGGTAAAGCCTCTTTTCGTGTACTTTGCTAATAAATTCTCAAGGGACTTAGGGGACAAGATCAGACGAGGAATTATCCTTAAAAAGGCTAAAAAAGCCTATAAGGGGGGAAGGCCTAAGAAAAGCGTTGATGTGGCCGTTATAGAGGCTTTACGGGCCAAAGGGCTATCAATTAGAAACATAGTCCGCGAGATCAACGCGGGCAAAATTGAACGTAATAGGATTAGTTTTGCGACGGTACAAAGGGTGATCCAAAAACAAGGTGAAAATCCATGCGTACAGCCAAATATTTAAGTGTATCAAAAAGAACTGTTTTTGTATCGGTGTTTTGCCCAGGTGCCAGGGGTGTAAATACCGCCGTGGAGCCCACAAGGGGCGGGGAGAAAGGCAAAGACGTGCTGTATATGGTCTCGATTTTACTTTCAATCGGGCCTAAACAGAAAGCGGGGTCAATATGAATACTACACTTGTCAAAGATCAGAAGATCAAGAAGGTTCTTTACTACACCGAAGACGGTACAGCATACAGAATCACGGCCACAATTAGACATGATGACGAATGCGGGAACGGACACAATAGCTTTTCAATCACGGGCAATATAGACGAAAAGAAGAAAAACGGCCAATGGTATAGCGTGGCTTGCGGGTGTATCCATGATGAAATTTCTAAACGCTTCCCAGAGTTAAAGCCATATATCAAGTGGCACTTAACTAGCACAGACGGCCCTATGCACTATTTAGGAAATACGTTTTACCATGCTGGGACTAAAGATTGCTGGGGAAAAGAAAAGGGCGAACCGTATCAATATGAGTATCAAATTAAATTTGTTTCTTTTCCAGTGACGTTTAAATTTCCAGCCAAGTTTATCGCATGGGCAAAGAATCAAAGCCAAGGAAGTTTTAAAATTTGCGAAGTCAAACACGAAAAAAGAAACGGCGATACATACGATTTTAAGCCGAAATATACTTTCCACGGTATAGCGGACGAATGGTATCAATGCCCGTTTGACAGCAAAGAAGAGGCGGAACAATTCGAGACGGCTTTTAATAATATCCCCTTTGAGGTTGTAAGCAAAGCAACGGCTTGGGGTGAAGGTAAAGAGCCAGACCTTGAGGGCGCAAGACATTGCGCTATATGGCCGGACGCAACGCTTGAACAGTTGCAAAATAAAGAACTGTTAGAAGCAAGATTGCCTGCTTTAATGGCCGATTTTAAAAAAGACGTGGAAAGCTTAGGATTAACTTTTTAACAAGGAAAGGTGGTCATTATGGAAACGGTTGAAATTTCAGTCAAGCGGGAAGATCAAACGGTACTAACAGAGAGAAGGGAAGATGGAAATACAAGGGAACTGATTGACTTCCTTTTATATGTCACTAAAGCGGATTATACCCGCCGGTATTGGATTAATGCTTTAGTCAAGCAAGGCAGGCTTACAGAAAGCAGAGCGGGGCAATTATTAGTCACTATGGGGTTAATCTAAGGGATGAGGCCATGACGCTAAACGGTGGACTTAATGATTAACCGTCCCTATATGGCCTGTAAATTAAAATCAATCGGGGGAGAACCGAAAGGAAAGTAACATGGAAAGTGTACACGAAGAAACATACAGAGGATTAAAAATTGAGATTATACCAGATGACGGGCACGGATGTCACCCGCGCCAAGACTGCGATAATCTCACAACAATGGTATGCTTCCACCGCCGTTATAGTTTGGGCGACAAGCATGAATACACACCCGAATCATTGCGAGAATATTTCCGCGACGAAAAGGAACTGGTAGCAATCCCATTATACCTATATGACCATAGCGGGATAAGTATTTCTTGCCGTTCATTCATTGGCAGGGCACAACACGCCGAATGGGACAGCGGGCAGGTAGGATTTATTTATATGACCAAAAAGGCCGTTTTAGAAAATTGGCCGAACTGCAAACAATGGAGAGTCAAGGCCCAAAAGGTCATGGAGCGAGACGTTAAAGTTTACGATGATTATTTGCGGGGCAACGTATACGGCTATCGCATCCTTAATGCCGCAGGGGAAGAACTGGACTCTTGCTGGGGATATATTGGGGACCACGACGGCTATATACTCAAAGAAGCAAAATCAATTGTGGACAATATAACGAACAAGGGAAGTACGGATGAGCATGGCCAGCAGTTAATGGGCTTTGCAAGGTTATAAAGTAGGTGCAATGTAAACAGAGAATAACAATAAAAAGAAAGGTGATATATGACAGCCATAATAATTACAATCGGAGCAGTCTTACTTATCGGAGCAAACGTTTATATGTTTTATCGCATGACTCGCATACATGACACAGCTAAAAAGTAGGCTGAAAAAATGCTATCCTTATAGAGGGGAGGTATGCTTAAGGTGAGTGTCCCAGATAGGAGCAGCCTATATGGAAATTAAGAAAGCAGCGGAGATGATCGAAAAAGAAATCAAAGCTAAGGGCTTTTCCATAGAATACACGAAGGGATTAACAGGAAAAGTTTATTCCGCAGCAAAGCGTTGCTTTATTCCATATATTTTAACCCGCAAAAGTTTATATGTCGCTTGCCATCAATTAAGTCATGTTTTAGGGAATGTCTATATCAAAGGAAAATCCAAACGTGACTTGATCGAACTTAGGGCAGAGGAATATGCACATAAAAAAATGAAAGAGCTGGGGTTTTCTGTTCCCCGCGAGATGACTGAACGAGCTACTAAGCTAATAGGCCGGAAAATTAGCAGGCCTAAGAAACGGTTTTTAAGGCTATATCTTAATCAAAAGAAATCAGTTGGTGGTAAGCTTCAAAAAATCTGGGAGGATCAAAATAAAAAAGACCAAGAAATCAAACTTGAAGGCATTAATTTTTGAGGAGGTCGAAGCCGGTGAGGAAAAATTATAAGTACATACAGCTTGAAAGTGGGGTAGATGCCATAGACGGCTGGTGCACGTTAAAACGTGATGATGGGAGAATTGTAAAAGTTAAGAAGCCCCGCTTTTGGGAACTTTTTAGACAAGGACGGATTAAGACAGGTGGTAAGGAGATAAAAGTATGAAAAATTGGATTGAAGGAAAATGTCAGGAAGAGGCAATATTAAGGATATTGGAAGGGGCATTAGAGTAGATTAAAAAATGCTATACTTAAGGGGAGTGAATATTTGACAAGGAGCCGTATGGCTATAGATAAATATACATTCAAAGGTACAGGTCTCACTCCTGATGAAGTTAAATCAGGCCAAAAGAGATATGATGACTATTTAGCCTCATTCCCTCATCTGCAAAAGAATTATGGTAACTTGCAATCTCTTGAAGAAATCGTTTGGATGGAGACGATTCAAGAGAGGAATAAAAGGCAAGTTGGCAATCTTGCAGCGGAAGATAATCCCTCTAACACTGATCCCTCAATAATTCCTTCAACGACGCTACAAAAGTCTATTCAAGATGGCTTCAGCACGATTATGGTTTTGAAAGCAAAGCTTGGGATGTTTGAGGAAACCAAAGACGTTGAAGAAGAGGATATGGTTGACATTTTGATGAATAAATTTGAAGACTACCGTAAGACTCACCTGGATGCGACTCTTCTTACATGTCCCAGGTGCGCCGATCAATTCCTATTGGTCCGTAAAATGGAAGAATACGATAACAAGACTACGCCATTTTATGAGGAGGCATTACTTAATAACAGAACGCTATTTAAGATTTATAAAGAGGGCAGGATCACCAAGGAGCAGGTTGCGGAGGTTCTGGGAATCTCAATACAATATGTCGAATGGCTTGAAAAGAAAGTTTATGGCTTGGGTACTTTGCCTTTTAGCGAGCAAGACCCAAAAATTGAGTAGGCAATATTATGGCAAAAGATAAATACATTTTTAAGGGTATAGGTCTTTCGGGAAAAGAGAAAAAAGAAGGCCGTAAGAGGTTCCATGAGTATTTGGAAGCATTTCCTCATTTGGCGAGAAAATTGGCTAATCAGCAGGCTTTGGAAGAATTAGTTTGGGCGGAGGTAATTCAAGAACGTTATAAGATGCAGGTTGGTTCCAATGATTCTCAAGGAATTTCTTTTACACTGCAAAAATCAATTCAAGATGGTCTAAATTTGATAATTGAAATGAAGGACAAGCTTGGCCTGTTTGTCATGTCGCCACCAATGAATCCCTTTGACAGAATTCAAGGCATCTTTAGAAAAGGGGACGACTATCGAGAGAAACATGTGGATGAATACACGGTTGTTTGTCCTCACTGTCAGAAGAAGACTGTACTAATGATCCAGACAAAAGGGTATGAAACAGTAATTACACCATTTTTTGAGGATAAAGTAATACGCAATAGACCGCTTTTTAAGCTTTATAAAGATGGTGTTGTTACAAAGGAAGAAGCTGCCGGTGTCTTGGGGGTCTCGCCTCAATACATCGATTGGCTTGAAGTAAAATATTACGGTGGCAAGTCAAACAAAAAGGATATTCCATTGCCCCCTGAATTGGGCGGAGGCCCAGAGAAGCCCCCAGAAAGCCCCTAGAACGCGTCTATATGGCCCCTAAAACGCTTTCAATCAACAGAGGCTTGTTCCGGGAGAGGCTGTTTCTTTCTGAATTAAGCATTTTCTCGTCGAAACACCGCAAATTGCGTTGTTTTAAATGAAGTCTCTCCGTTCCGCTTTATCTAAGAAAGCGATAAAATATTATAAAGTGAATGTCCCCAATTTTTTGCAAAATAATGGTGTTTTCGTCGGTAAAAATGAAGTTTTTGATAACTTTTTATGCCATATTTTGCGGTGTTTTTGTCTTAAAGTCTTAAAACTGCCTTAAATTAAATATGATTTCTGTTCGACAGGAAGTTTTATATGACAATTTTTTTGAAAATATGGCCGCGCGGCTCCATTCATACTGTAGTAAAAACGTGATTAATGAATTTTTCTCTTTAATTTGCGGCATTCATGCGTAGATTGACCGTAAATTACTGCATTTTTTAAATGTCGTTTTGAGCCCGCAATTAATCTTATAAAGTCAGTCCAAAGAATGCTTAGGTCAGTTAGGATTCCCTTTGCTAATGATTCTTGGCTGAATTAAGAAATATTTTTGCACGATCAACTATATATACCTATTGAATAGCCCAGGGCCTTGTCGGTGAAAGGAGTTACAGGTATACTTTAAGAAGGAGGCATGTAATAAGTGATGCTCGGCGGATATTTGAGAAAAAAAATGAAGAAATTTATTTGTAGGAAACTAATTAACCTAAAACAATTTATTCGAGGAATGCGTTTTCTTGAATTTACATTCGAGCCTAACTACAGCATTTTGACGTGTTTTAACATGAGTAGTGTCAATGAATTGTAAATTCTCGCCGGTGAATAACTTGACGGTCAAAGAAAGGCATGTCATTCTATAAGTATAAGGTTGAAAGAGAGGTCTGTATTGACCCTGCACTAACGGGCCACGTTTTTTGCGGTAGCTGCAACATGTAGTTTACAAGTCCGGTTGATGGACCAAGGAAAACTTATCTTAGGTGTTTGAGTGGGGCAACCAGGAGCTTCGGTTGTTCCTATCTAAAATAACACTCCAAAGAAAATCATCCAAAATAAAAAGGCATATTCCTTGGCATCAAGTCAAGGAGCGCGTCTTACCTGCTGTTTTAATCACTCGTAGTAATTTAAAGACGCATACCTTTCAAATGGGAAACTTGGCGCTTTTTAGCGTATGGGTGCCCTTTTATACCCTAGTTATTACTTTGGTATACCATACATTTTTTTATGGAGGCAAGGGATGGATCAAGGTAACAAAATGTTTTCAGTACCAGTAGAGGTAGTCGAATCTGAGGTCTTCAAGGCTTATAAGGATTCGATAAAGCTGGTTTACCTATATTTATTAAAAATAACCAACCTATCAGCGGATCAGGAAGGATGGATTCATGTGACTTCCGTTACCTTACACCAAATGACAGGAATAGGGGTAGATGCAATCCTTCGGGCAAAGAAGCAGTTGGTAAAGGATAAGTACATTGAGCTTCTGGATAAATATGAGCAGCATACAGATGATGCCCGCCGAGCGACAAGAATCAGGGTAAGGGACTGGAAGAGTCTTATTAAGGTAATTAACCAGGCAGAGGAAAAGCAAATAAGCGGCGGCTATTTTGCCTAAATTAATAGCAAACAAGGGAAAAGGTATGGACCAAAAGATTAAAGAGTTCATGAGCTATTTAAAGGAAACCAAATCCAAGAGCACTGTTGATAATGTGGTCTCTCATACCAAGGCATTCCTGCGGGCAAGGAATGTGACAGACCTATCCAAGATCACAAAGGAGATCGTTTCCGGGTATTTTGCCGAGATGCAACCTAAGTGTACAGTTGAGAAATTTAATATGGTGATTTGGTCACTTAGGACGTTTTTTTGCTATTGCAAGATTGAAGGGCTGGAATACCCTCGGCAGAAACAATGGGTAAAGAAGGCAAAAGAGACGATTTCAGAGCATGAATTTTTAAAGATGATTGTACCAAAGCTTGATTACCTTTTTAAGGATTCATGGAAGGTAAGGGCTATTTTGTACTTTCTTTTTTATACAGGGCTTCGTCCTAATGAGCTTTTGTTTATCAAAAGGAAGAATTTTCTACTCGATAAAAATGAGCTGATGTTTACAGATCCCAAGGGGAGATTTATTAGAAGGGTTCCATTGCCTGGAATTCTTGTGGAGGAATTAAAGCGGTATTTTGAGTTCACAGGGGAAGAGGAAAACGTCTTTGATATCAATGTGCGGGACATAAATCGAATTTGCAGGACGCTCCAAAGAAATGAGGTTTTAGGTAAGGACAGGGCGATTAAACCCAATTTTTTTAAAAACAGTTTTGCCCGTCTGTGCCTTGAAAAAGGGGTGGATATATTCATTCTCAGTCAGTTAATGAATCACCGGAACGTTAAGACGACATTTAATAATCTTCAAATGATGTCCGATGACATAAAGAACATGACGTTAAACAAATTTAAAGACAGTAAACCTACCGAAAAAAAAAGAAGGAGACGGCATGGAAATTAATTTAAACGAAAATGTGAACTTTAAACTTGCTTTAACCTACGCAAGAAAAGGTTGGCAAGTATTCCCTGTGCACAGCATTAGAAATGGTGTTTGTAGCTGCGGGGATTCCAAGTGCGAAAATCCAGGCAAGCACCCTCGGACCAAGCATGGTCTCAATGATGCTTCAAACGACGAGCAGCAGGTTAGCCAATGGTGGCAAGAGACTCCTGATGCCAATATTGGTATACGCACGGGGGAGATTTCAGGCATATCGGTTTTGGATATTGATCCGCGGCATGGTGGATTTGAATCTATTAAGGCATTTAGCCTTCCAGATACCCTTGTGAGTAAAACGGGTGGGAATGGTCAGCACCACATTTTCAAGTATGACGAGAAAATTCCTAACGTCGTTGGATTTAAGCCAGGTCTTGATTTCAGATCAAACGGTGGGTATATCGTTGCTCCCCCAAGTAATCATATTAGCGGCAATGAATATTTATGGGCAGATTTGTCCTTAGAGCCGGTCCCAGCACCGGACTGGATGAAAACCAAGGGACAGAAAAAGGCGGCTGTTCAATCAGTCATTGGAAGTATTCAAGAGGGAGGTCGTAACGGATATTTGATGAGTCTTGCTGGGTCAATGCGGCGAAAAGGTGCTTCTCAAGAGGCAATTGAACAGGGCTTATTGGCCGAAAATAATGAAAAATGTAATCCACCGCTGGATGAAGGTGAGGTTTTAAACATAGCCCGAAGTGCCAGTCGTTATGAGCCTGAAATTGAGCAACAAGAGAATAAATCCAGCCTTTTGTCCACAGAGCAGCTAGGGCAATTAAAGTCGAGAATCGGATCGATTCCCAAGAATACTGACCCAACGGATTTACCTGCTATTTTGAATCCTATTTTGGAGGAAATTGCCAAGATAGACATAGCCCAAGGTGATGCCGTGCTTAATAACACCATCAAAGAACATTTTGGATGGAAGAATGGCGAACTTACAAGCTATGGCAAGGTCTTAAAGAGTTTTCGTAAGGAGCTAAACAATGAGCCCGACCAGATTACCTTGGACAAGGATGCGCTTATAAAGAAGCTGCAGGATGCAAAAGACATTAAATCGGTACATCCAGCCCAAGATTATGCCGGTGGGGGAATGATTTTTTGTGTGAAGGCCCAAGACTCTTTGTGCCTCGTTACCCCCGATAAGGATATCTTTGAGTTAGGTGATGCAAAATCAAAGGGGTTTAGACTTACCCAAGAAACAGTTGATACTGCCCGCTTTTCATCCAAGGGTTTGACATCATTCCTCGAAGATAAGTACGTCGTAGATATAGGAAAGCTTTATCAGAAAATCCATGACTACATTAGAAGGTTTATCTTCTTCCCCGATGATAGATTTTTGGCATACCTGAGTTTATGGGTCATGGGTACATATGTTTTCAAGGTTTTCAGTCATTACCCCTATATTTGGCTGAATGCTGAGAAGGGATCAGGAAAATCACTTCTTATGATAATCCTTTCTAAGATAGTTTTTAACGGGGATGTGACTATCAATCCCACGGAGTCTGTCATATTTAGGGATATTACCAATAATTTAACCACCCTGTTTATTGACGAGGTTGAACAATTTCGTAAACAGGACAAGGCTACCCATAGCATTCTCATCAGTATTCTTAATGCTGGATTCCAAAGAGATGGTTCAGTTAAAAGGACAGAAAGTGATGGGAACGGCAGCTATTGGGTTAAGTCGTATAACGTTTATTCTCCCAAGGTGTTCGCTGGGATAGCCCAAATTGACGATGTTCTTCAAGACCGTACCTTCCGCATACAACTTTATAAGAAAAAGGACAATGAAACGGTTGAACGCTACAAAGAGACGAGTGAGCTAAGGGAGCTTCAACAAAGTATAAGGGATGACCTCTATGTGTTTGCACTCACTAATGGCAAAGCAATCGTCGAGCTTTATAACAAAGAAGGAGCCATTAAAGGCCTTGATCACCTTTCTAATCGTGAGCTGGATATTTGGGAGCCAATTTTTCTGCTGGCTAACCTGGTCGATTTGCCAACAAGTGCATTTAATGTCACCGGCATTATGGAGACTTTAAGCAAAGAGTCATTTGAGGAAAAGCAGGCGGAAAGTGTCAGACAAAACGATACATACAAGTTCCTCACTGTGCTTAAAGCTATGTTAGATGATCCCTCTGTGCTTGTCACCTCTGTGGACGGCGATGAAAGGGCTTATGAAAACGGAACAGTGCTGCGTTACTTTCAGAATACTGAGGAGTTTCATTGGATGCAAACTACGAATGCACTGACCAATCTATTTAAGAGGATTAATATTTGCTCTGATCAGAGGCGCTTTGGGAGTGAGAGAAGGCTGAGGGTTTACCCCATCAATATTAAGGAGTTTGAAGATTGGTGTGAACGCTTCAAGATTTAAAAAATGAAAAATATTATTCCCAGGGGGATCGAAAAAACTTTAAGTTTTAAGCCAATTTTACCTAACTGCAGGTGCATTCAAGGGTTACGCTGGCTTAAATTTTCAGACTGTCTTAAATGGATTTAAGACACAAGACTTTAAGACATCAAGACAGGTTTAAGACGGATTTAAGACACCATAAACCTATGAACAACAATACATTAATAATAATTGTCTTAACGTCTTAAAAATTTATAGAAATATATAAGGAGCTTAATTTTTTGGGTAAAGGGCTATGGTATGAAATTGACCAATCGAAAATGTGATTCCAAGGATAAGAAAAAATACAGCATTTTGCTGTATAGGCAGCTTAGGCGCTACTGCCATACCCCGGTCAGTCTTCTTTTCCCTATATATGGGGGTATGGGAGTGAGGTGCGAATTTAGAAAGGCCACGGATTTGGAAGAATTGTACACAAGGGACCATGTTGACCAGATGATTGAGCCTTTTTTAGCAAGAAAGGATGACGCGGGAAATTTTAGCCGTGAAAATTGCTACTTTATTGACAGTAAGATCACTGTACAAAAATTCGTCAACAATGTTTATGGTTGGGACACCAGCGGAAAGGAAGCCCTATGTTAAACCTGACTCACAAAACCGATGCGGTCATTACAGAACTCATAACTAACTCTCTTGATTTGGCTATGGCCATGCGAAATCACAAGAAAGGTGAAGGAATTGAAATGAAATGTGTAATGAAAGGTAGGAAGGATGTCGAAATATTTTCCTGGGAAGAGTCTATGAAAATGTATGAAAGAATAAGTTTTTGCCACCAAAGTCCAGGCGTTTATGGCTTCAATATTTTCCATCTCTTTTTAATTCAAGAAGCTCTTGGCTTTTATTGCTGGTTTAAAAATCAAGATTTGAGGCCAATTATAAAAGGGACAAAGATTATTGAAATTGATATTAAGAGGCTTAATGATTATTTTTTTCCGCGAGTAGCTGTATGTCCCTGTTGTTTAAGAAGGGACGGAAAACCATTCAGCGAAATATTGGATTGCCAATTGCTTCAAAAACATGAGTATGCCTTTTCTGAAAATGACGCTCCGCTTTTTAGAACGGGATCGACAATTTACCCTGATGAGGAGCGCTTATGAATAATGAAATATGGCTTTTCCAAAAGGGCATGTACGCGGTCCACATCATGGATTCAAAGCTAAAGACGAAATTCGATTTCCTAAAGAATTTCAAGCTGATTGCTATATACAAGTATCCAAATGGCGTCAGAGGTTGGGATTATTTGATACCTGCTGATTTGTACGCCAAGGCCAATAAATTGATAAAAAGGGGAAGCCAAAAATGCTAACTTTTCGATGGATAAGAGAGGAGGGTTTACGAATAAAACAATAATCAGTCAATCTAACTCAATGATCAATATAGTACAAAAAGGAGATGATTAAAATGGTTAATAAAGACAATTTTATTCCGCTGCAAATAACAGGGTTTGAAAATAAAGTTTCTCTAAATTTCCATAATGGAAGTGTGGTTTTGACACAACCGGGGGGCAAGCAGTTGATTGCAAAAATAGGTATAGATAAGCAATCAGGTAAAGAAGCGCTTGTCTATTATCCTGTGAAAAGTATGAAATGCGTCGAAGAGGGATGGAAGATTGATGTTGATGAAGAACATCAAATTTCTGAACAGGCTGGAATTGACCTTATGTATGGGACAAAACCAAGAAATGGGCTCCATTCACTACCTGTGTCCATACGGTCGAAAACCGGAGGGCTAATCTTAGGTATTGCTGTAGCCAAATGGCAATCTGTAAATCGAAAGGCGAAGCTTGTACCTCTTCCAGCGGCACCAACACCAGTAGCGGCTTACGAAGCAAGTTTAAAAAAGAATAAGGTAAGTACTGGCAGGGCACACCATTTAACCAATGTGTATGTGCCTCATGACGAGATGAAGAAGAAAATGTAACGCTCATAAAGAAATTGGTGATGAAATGTCATGTTTCAATTTTCAACCAAACCAGACAAAGTCTTTGTGAGTGTATCTAGAAACTTAAAGAGAGAGAGGAGGTGGCACAGATGGAGGAATTGAATGAATATTTTGAACCATTGTTGAAGCCTGAAGACGTGAGTAAATGGTTGAATGTATCAGTTTCTACTATTTACAAATGGGCTGAGACAGGGTATATTCCTACGGTAGATCTTGGAGGGAAAATCAGAGGGCCTTTGAGGTTTGCAAAAGCGGAAGTGGCCCGATGGTACAGAAGAAGGTTAAGACGTGGAAGGAGCACGCCAAACCCTAATGTTGATGAACTCGATAACAACTAAAAAAATAACCACCGGGCGTTTTCGGGTGTCTGGTAGATGGAAAAATTTCTATAGGATGCTTGAAATGCCCGGTAAATTGCTAAAAGAAGATAAAAGAACTCAATAGAAATACAGCAAAAAACCGTGTGACATGGGTGTGACATTTCAAATCGAGAAATCAGGATAAAGCCGCTAAAGGCGGATAAAGCATAAAAGTTGCATGTTATTGGAAACACAGTAATTTACGGAATTATTTTTGAACAGCGACGGAGAGGAAAAATGGCGTTAAAAGAGTCTCACCCTCTCCGCCATGTCGTATACGGGGCGATTAAAAAAAGTCCTTTATAAGGATTTTCCGTCGTGAAACTAAGGCGGCGCTCTTTTAAAATAAAGTTCGAACCAATCTTTTTCAGAAATTCTTTCTGGGATTCTAAATTCCCCTCTTCCATGGCCCAACGGGCTCTATTTAAAGAGGTTACGAATTCCTTGGCTGGTTCGAACCAATTATTGCTTTCAGCAGCAAAATCTTCATGCAATTGCTTCTTTTCATTGATGAAGCACGCTTTTTTGGCCTGATATTCCGCAAGGATCAGATTGCCCGTTAAGTACATATCAATAAGCTTGCTGATCTTTTCATCAATGGCCTTAATTTTCATTGCGTGATTTTGCTGCCGAAGGCCTGATGATTGGACAGCTGCGTTTTTATCTTTTATAAGTTCATTTAAGATTTTCTCTGTCCAATCATCAGACAAAGAAACTTTTTGCAAAATTTCTTTGATCTGTGCGGCAAGCTCTTCTTCACGGATATATTTTTGCGTGCAACGTACTAAGCGCTTGGTGCAGCGGTAATAAGTATGCCCCTTTTGGACTTCGGCAGTAATTGACCTTCCACACTCTCCACAGTGTATTAACCCTCTAAAAATAAAGGCCGTAGTTTGCTTTTCCTTGTGCTTGCCGCGCAGTTGCATGACTTGCTGACATTTATCAAAAAGTTTCTTTGTAATAATTGGTTCGTGAGTGCCTTCATAAGTCTCTCCCTTGTAGCGGAAAACCCCATAATAGATGGGATTTTTTAGCATAACCTGATAATCACTGATGGCGGGGGATTTTTCACGCCTGGTTTTAAGCCCAAGGTCGTTTATCCTTTCATGGATTCCAGCCAAGGTATAAGAGCCCGTTGAATAAAGTTCAAATGCCTTCCTTATTAAAGGAGCTTTGCCCTGATCTATGATAATTGAGCGAGTTTTGCGATCATTAAGATAACCTACAGACGCCCATTGCGGCCAGATGCCCTTGCTTAACTTTAGACGGATGCCACGGCGTATATTCTCGGACAGGGCATCTATATAATATTTGCTCTGGCCAAAGACAATGGAAAGCATGAATTTGCCTTGCGCGTTATTATCAAAACGAAAGGTGGGGAAGCGTAAGTCCTTGATCACCTTTTGGTCTATGAGGTAGATTATCTTGCCGCCATCCACGCTATTGCGTGCAAGCCTGTCAGGATGCCATGCAAGGACGCCCTCAGCCTGACCACGTTCAATTTGGAATAGAATATCGTTAAATAGCGGGCGTCCAGGCTTCTTTGCGGTCTTGGCCTCAATGACTTCCTTGCAAACATGGAGGTTTTCGCGTTGGGCGTATTCGTGGAGTTCCTTGAGTTGGGCTTCAATAGAGAGGACTTGTCGATCTTCGTCATCAGTGGACTTGCGTGCATAGATAATATAGCGCATGGGCAAAGTTCCTTTCTTTAAGGAAGGCATTAAGAGGGAAATTTAGAATCAGTCCTTTATATTTTGAGCCGTAATTTCTCAAAATATAAAGG
>Ga0206857_1094_pt1 | contig 19871 bp, 16 predicted proteins | sample Alteio_BWOrgCont_49_FD_152865 | JGI IMG/M metagenome (GOLD analysis project Ga0206857, IMG submission 152865) | Enriched cells from forest soil in Barre Woods Harvard Forest LTER site, Petersham, Massachusetts, United States -... | ecosystem: Environmental > Terrestrial > Soil > Temperate forest >...
CCTAAGCCCGTTATAGCAATCTTTTCCATATCTAACCTTTATACCTCTCAAGAACCATGGCAGAGTGGATTCCAGAGAATCCGCTAGAAGTTTTTAGAATGCAATTTACTTTTTTCTCAATCGCCTTATTCGGAATGTAATACAGATCACATCCCGGATCGCGCTCTTCCTGATTAATCGTTGGAGGCAAAATGTTACGCTCAAAAATCATGGAGCTTAAAGCAATCTCAATGCCGTTAGCACCAGCCAAAGGATGCCCGATCATGGATTTGACCGACGAGATTGGCAGCTTATAGGCATATGCTCCCAAAGCCATCTTGTACGCACTGGTTTCAAACACGTCGTTCTGCCTCGTGGATGAACCATGCGCGTTAAGATAATCAATCGTTTCAGGCTTGATACCAGCATCGTTCATGGCCAAGGTGATGCAATCAGCCATGGCGTCACCTTCCGGCGGTAAATCAGTCATGTGATAGGCATTGCAGGTGGTGCCAAAGCCCGTGATCTCACAATAAATACGCGCACCACGTTTTAATGCATGTTCCAATTCTTCCACCACAAGCAGGCCCGCACCCTCAGAGATCACAAAACCATTGCGCTTATTATCAAAAGGCCGACTGGCTTTTTGCGGTTCATCGTTATGCACGGATAAAACATTCACCGTATCAAAAGCACCAAAAGTGATTGGTGTCACAGGCGCTTCTGACGCACCAGTGATCATAATGTCCACATCACCATCGCTAATGGCTTCGTAAGAAAAACCAATGGAATCAGTGCCCGCCGTACAGCCGGTCGAAATCGTATTACAAACACCCATAAGGCCATACTTGGCCGAAATCTCACTCGAAGGTGTATTAAACATGGCTGCATCATACAGGTCAGGACGCACAATGCGCGGATCAATAGGCTTCTTGCCGCTGTCAGTGACGAGCGCGAACTCCTCTTCCATGTATTTGGTACCGCAAATCGCATTGGCCAGAGAGACGCCCATGCGCTCAAGATCAACCTTGGAGAGATTCAAACGTGAATCTTCCAGCGCCATGCGTGCCGCCACACAGGCAAACTGCACATAGCGGTCCATGCGCATGGCTTCTTCAAAATTTAATCCTAATGCGATTGGGTCAAAATCAGAAACCTGGGCTGCAATCTTGGTATTAAAAATAGACACATCAAATTCCGTCACCCGGCGGACAGCAGAAACGCCGTTCATCATATTGCGGTAGCAATTTTCATTGCCAATGCCGTTAGGCGATACAATGCCTACACCGGTAACAACTACTCTACGTTTTTTATGCACTTAAATTTCCCCTTCTGTTTTATCCCTTGATCGTCTCTTCCATCAAATTATTATGACTGCCAATCACCTGCCAGATTCCCATCTGTGGATTCTTCTTCCAGGTCATGGTATAGCGACGAACAACCCGCTTGCCGCCCTCGGCATTAATCTCAACCGTATAAATGATATATTGCAAAATCACCAAATCAGCCGCATGGAACTTCATTTGAATAGGCCTGATTTCTGCAATGGCGATATTGGTAGTTTTGGTCCAAAAACCCACCCATTTATAAAGCCAAGGGTGGTCAACTGGCGTTGGCGCTTCATGTCCATAGCCGATCATGTCCGGATGAATGTATTTGATAAACTCATCCACCTTCTTATTGATCAACAAATCCCAATGCTCATCGATACTTCTCCAGACATCAACTTCCTTCTCAGTCCAATGTTCCGGGACCCATGAAGTGCGTTTAAGACCGTATGATTCTGCAGATTTTCCTGCCATAATCTATTCTCCTATCTTTAAACCTTGGCTGGCACTAATTCAAAAGCTTTCTTGACCGCCTCTACTGAATAATACTGATGAGTACGCTCCACCTCATGCACCATATCAACAATCTTGGTGTTAAGCGGTGCATTTAATTTAAGATTATTGGCCATATGCACCACCTCGCCGTTGATAAAATCAATTTCACTTTCTTTGCCGCGCAAAATGCTCTGCAAAATAGACCCGTACAACGGCTCCTTGCTCAAGCCCGTCAGGGTTTTATTGACAATACCTGCTGCTTGGTCCAAAGGCATACCTACCAGCCCTAAAATCCGCTCTTTAGGAAAATTGGGCATGGACTCTAATTCAATATTTACCTGTGATACAATTCCAACACCTTCTTTAAGTAGCAGAATACTCAGACGGCACAAATCCAAATCAGCAAACGTCTCCTGCATGCTTTTTCCAATCAGCGCCGGGATACAATTATTAAAATTCACAAAGAGCTTTAAGTATTTCTGCCCCATAATATTAGTACTTGGCACCATCTTAAAGGCCTTGCCCAAAACTTCGGCAACCTTATGCGTAGTTGGATCAAGAGGCATTAGTGGCCGGCCGATGATCCAATCGCCTTCAAAATTAAAAACAATTTCGCCAGGCTGGATATAGGTCGCACCAAACATCACAATGCTGGAAATCTGGCGCTCCCGCTCAAAATGGCCGCTTAAAATATTATCTGCCTGCACCCCGTTTTGAGTGGTCAGGATAAGCCCAGTTTCTAAGAATTCACAATTGTGAATATAGGCTTCTTCAATGTCCTGGGTCTTGGTAGCAAAGATCACCAGGTCATAAGCTTTGTCCATGCGGGTCAAGGCCTGCACCTTAAAGGTCTCTGGCCCACGAACACCCTTGATGCTCAAACCCTTGGCATTAATGGCCTCCACTTGATCAGCGCGTCCGATGAGTACAACATCCTCGCCCGCCTTCTTCAAGTAGGCTGCCACCACACCGCCAATAGCCCCTGCTCCAATAACAGCAATCTGCATCTGTCACGCCCCCATGTGTTTTTTATAATCAAAACCCACTTCATGCATGATACGGATCATTAAACTAAAAAACGCCTTAGGCACCTCAGACACAAAGGCCTTCACAATATCAACCTCTTCAACCTTGGATGAATTGCGCTCAATGGCATTTTGCTCAGCTTTTTTATTCACAACTTCCTGGGCCAGACGACGGTGAAAAATCGGGATCAAATTGAGCATTTTATTATATTTACTCAACGCAATCGAATCCCAGGTCATGTTTGTTTGTATGGTTACCATATTTATTTACCTGCTGCGACACGGGAATTCGCTTCCCACTTTGAAATATTGTTCATGAAATCACGCACACATAACTTCACGCGCATATCATAATCACTTTCCATGATGCGGTGAATGCGTTCTGGCTTGGAATAATACTCGCGCATGCACCAGGCACCCAGGCGGCCAACATCCTCAGCTGACAAAAAGTCAGTCGGTATAATCGGATGCTGGAAATCCCAATCTTTGAGATTGATCTTATCAGGATCAAACCAGCCTTTTTGAATGCCATAACGCCAATCCGGTGAATTAGGAACAGGGGTCAAATAATCAAGCGCGAAAACATCCGGGTCAATTTCTTCGGCAACGCGCAAACGTTCCTTGATTTTCTCCTCGGTGTCTTCACGAAGACCGATCAACACAGTACCGACAGTACCGATGTTCTGGGCACGCAGGATTTGAATGGTTTGTTTGATTTGGCCGATGGTCACACCCTTGCCGGTCTTGACCAATTGAGAATCAGATTCCACTTCAACGCCAGTCAAGGCCATGAAGAGACCCGCCTTGCGCATCAAAGGCAAGATATCAGTTTGTGAAATCCATTGGTCCGCACGGCCTAAACACACCCAGCCAACTTGATTGCCGCGTTTGATTTTCTCTTCGCAGAATTCAATCATGGCCTTGGTGTCAGAGTTAAAAGCATCGTCCTGCATCACCACAGTCTTGATACCATATTGCTTTTCTAAGATATCAAGTTCATCCACGATGCGCTTGCCGGAAAGCCCGCGCCATGAAGTAAAATCCTTGGTGGCTGAGCGGCTGTCATACAGCGCCCATTCATAGCAGAAATGGCATTTACCCGGACAGCCGCGGGAGGTCATCAATTCCGCAAAAGGTTTCCAATACGTATGCCCGATATAGGTCGTCATCGGGAATAAATCATAGGCTGGCATAGGAAGCACATTCAAATCTGGAATAAGCCCACGATGAGGACCAACGATAATCGTGGTCTTATCACGACGGGAAACCAGCCCTGGGATATCGCGCATGTCACGGGCATTGCTTTTCAAATTGGTAAGCAAATCTTCCAAGGTCAATTCGCCTTCACCGATCAAGATATAATCGATGTAGGGATTCAAACGCATTTGACGGTCATAATCTGCGGAATACCACAGACCAGAAGCAACAGTGATAATATTAGGGTACTTGGCCTTAATCATTTTCATCGCTTCATTAAAATACCAAATGACCGCAGCACCAAGTGTAGAAAATAATTGGTCGCCTAAAAAAACCATGTCTGGCTTGATTTCCCCAATTTTATTGAGCATGGCATCCCAATCCAAATCCATGGCACGGGAATCCAAAGCTTCGACGGTGGCCAAGCCTTTGGAGCGGATATAAGCCGCCACTTGGGCATGCATTTGATTAGCAGCCTTGTGCAACCCATGCGAATCCCAGGCTTTCAATGGTGGTGTTAAAAATAAAATTTTCATAAAACTCTCCCTTGTTATTGTATTGATCTTAAATTCATCCTATCTGGCGTTAGAACCAACTCGTTACGAGTGATCTGCCGCCAGGTGTTTGGTCGGTCGCAATATGTTTAATTTGTGTATATTCCCAATAACCGGCCAAGCCCAATTCCCTCCCAAAACCACTTTGCTTATACCCACCAAAAGGCGCTTCATTTAGAAATACGCCGTAAGTATTGATCCACACCGTACCGCAACGCAGTTTCTTAGCAAGCTTATTGGCCTTCTCCAAATCCTTGGTCCATATCATCGCAGCCAAGCCATATTTGCTGTCATTAGCAATGTGAATCGCTTCTTCAACAGATGTAAAAGGAATAACGCATAACACAGGGCCAAAAATTTCTTCTTGGGCAATGCTCATGGAATTACGCACGTTCATAAAAATGGTTGGCTCTAAATAAGCGCCTTTAGGATTAAGGCCTTCAGGCACTTTTCCGCCGTAGGCAAGTGTCGCGCCTTCTTGTTTGCCCTTCTCAATATATTTCAATACTGAATCACGATGGCTGACACTGACAAGTGGCCCAAATTCGGTCTCAAAATGATCAGCGGGCCCGATACTTAATTTTCGCGTACGCTCAACCAATTGATCGACGAACTCTTTATAAATTTTATCTTCAACCAATAATCTTGAACCCGCCGTGCACATCTGGCCTTGGTTCATAAAAATGGCTGATAAGACACCCCCAATGGCCGCGTCCATATCACAATCCGCAAAAACAATGTTCGGTGATTTACCGCCCAATTCTAATGTGAGCTTTTTAACACCCTTAGCAGCCTTGGCCATCACAGCCTCGCCAGTTTTAGTCGAGCCACTAAAGGAAACCATATCAACTTCCGGTGAGCCGACCAACTCGTCGCCAGCCTGCGGCCTGGAAGAAGCAATAATATTCAATACCCCTTTAGGCAAACCCAATTGCGCCGCTAATCTTGCCAAATACATAATGGATGCACACGCCGTAGGTGAAGGCTTAAGCACCACGCAATTGCCGGCCAATAAAGCCGGGGCCAATTTCCACGCCGACATGATCAAAGGGTAATTCCAAGGAATGATCAGGACCACGACCCCCATTGGCTCTCGCTCGAACATGGAATTGACTTGGTGCCACTGGCGAAGGCTTTCATGCGTTAAGGAGCTTGGTAATTTTCCAAAATATTCAAAAGTATCCGCACAAGTAGGAACGTCAATAAAGGTCGCATGTTTAGTGGTCTTGCCAACGCTCCAACACTCTAAATCAGCCAATTCCTTGGCGTTTTCACGGATCAAGTCAGCAAACTTGATTAAAAATTCTCCGCGTTCTGATTTACTCATCTGTGGCCAGCGGCCATGATCAAATCCCAGACGCGCGGCAGAAACAGCCATCTCAACATCAATGGCATCAGCATCAGCGATGTGTGCAAAGACATCACCATTGGAAGGGTTGATGGCATCAAAATACTTGCCGCTTAAAGCGCCTTTAAGCTTACCTTCCATTAAAAAATCAAATTGCTGAACGGTTGTAGTTGTCATTTTATTCGACCGGAACCTTGGTCCATAATTGAAAAATGCGTGAGCACGGCGCATACCATTTGGAAATGCGGGCAAAATCTCCTCGGAGATTCATCTTCTTTTGGGTGGTTGCCACAAATGGGTCAATTTCACGGTTAAATACAGCGCGCCAGATTGATTCATTGGCAGTGATTAAAAATTCCGCACCTGAATCTTGACCAGTCTTTGTAATCCGACCATTTTCAAATTTAAAACTATAGGTGTCCCCTGTTTCTTGCAAGCAAACAGCCAAATCCATGTTCATGGCAGTTTTTGCTCCCAATTCCTGCATCTGGGCATCTTCATTGACCAGGCGTACAATTTCCTGGATCTGCTCATTGGAAAAAAGTTTATATTTTTTCGACGTCGAAGGGTGATTTCCCTGGGGAACCTTGTCAACACCCGGTGTTGACAAGGTTATGACCTCCTCAACACCCCGTGATGCCTTCGGCAACACCGGGTGTTGGTAAAATCCTGATATAAAATCCATCTTCACCTGTTCTTCCAATTCCTGGATTAGAACAAAAGCATAAAAAAAGTCCGGCCCCATGGCCACCACACCATGATTACGAAGAGCGACAATATTGGAGACTTTTAAAAATTTGATCACAGGCTCCATGGCTGTCACCGACGGTGTTGACTGTGGCACGGATTTCACATGGCCTAAATAGAATTTCGCTTCAAAAGTTTTTGGCTCCAGGGTTTCATTGCTTAAAAAGAACCCATTCGTATAAGTCGGATGCGTGTGCACCACAGCCTTGATATCAGGAAAATTCTTATAAATCTCAGTGTGCATGAACCGTTCACTGGAAGCCTTTCCCCCACCGACAACTTCTCCGGTCTTGAGATTCAAGGTCACAATGTCTGTCAATTTTAAATGCCCTAAGCATGTGCCTGTGGCTGTAATCAAAATAGTATCAGCATCGATACGGGCGCTAAGATTGCCATTAAAGCCCGTGACGAGATTCTTGTCCCAAAGCAATTTGCCGATTTCGATGATTTTATTCTTTAAATTTTCCATTATTTTATATACTTCGCCGGCACCCACTCAACCAAGGGTACATAAGAATGCGTGTCCTTAGGGGCTATTAATTTCTTCTCAAAACTTAAGATGTCTTTGGGATTTCCTAAAAACCGATGACGGCGTTGGGCCTCCAACAATTTCAGAGGGACCTTGTGTTTGCGGGCCAATACAGCCAGGATCAAAGCTCCTGTATCGCAAAGAGCACCGGTTTTATCCGCATATTGGCAGGCAATCACCACCTCACGGACCAAGCCCTTGAAGAACAAAAACCCGGCCATGTTATCAGTAATCACCGTCGGTGTCAGGCCCTTCTTTAAAAGTGCAGCCGAAGTCTTGCGGGCCGCTTCCAAGCTAGGCCTGCCTTCGCTGACAAAGGCATGGTCTTTTTTGCCCAGCTTGATCTTCTTCAACGATTCTTCGCTAAATATCCCTTGAAACAAATAAATAGATTTTGGTTTATAGTCCTGCATTGATCGCAATCGCTTTCGTTATTAATTGATGTGGTACCACATCAAATCCTGGATAAAACCCTTTAACCTTGGGCCCAAAAATTCTTTTCCCGCCAAAAACCAATAGCTCATCAGCATCACGCAGCTCGATGGGCATATCATTGCCTGTTGGCACACCCCTGGAAGGTTGTGTCAGCACAATCAATGGGACATCAAATTCTTTTGCCAACACAGCGATTTGATAAGAGCCGATTTTATTGGCAATGTCGCCGTTCGCGGCTGAACGGTCAGAACCAATGATCACCTTATTCACAAGACCGTCGGCCATCAAAGAACCAATCGCATTATCAGGCACCAAGGTAACTCTTGCCTTGGCCTGCTGCAATTCCCAGACGGTAAGTTTCGCCCCTTGCATATAGGGCCTGGTTTCCGTTGCAAAAAACTTGCACTTCTTGCCTTGGGTTGCAGCAATGCTCGCCGCCATACTCAACTCACCGCTGACATTGCAATGGGTCAGGATACTGTCCTGGTCGTCCATGATATGGGCAATTTCCTGCACCCTCTGCATGCGACGTCCACGTATGCCAGCCAAAAAACCTTGAACCGTCTTCTGCACCGCAATCCGTGGATCAACCCCGTTGGCTGCTGCCTTATGGGCTGCACCTGTAATAATCCCAGTCACCTCTGCAAAAGGAAAGGTCGGACGGGAATTATTTAACTGATGGGCCACATTGTCCAAATGTTTAAGCACATCCCCTTTAGGCTGTAGTTCTAATAAAAAAGTATTCAGGACCACCAAAAACTGCCCAAAGGCACGGGTTTTCATGTCACGAATGACAGTCACCGCAGCTTTGACATTCTTGACGGGAATGTATTTAAGTTTTCCTGGCACCAAGGTCTCATCAAGAACGTATAAAACGTCATCCTTCATGTAGGCCGGCCAGAATAATGGTGATTCGTAGGACATTTTATTTTCCTTCTAACTGCTTAACCAATTCCACGGCCATCTGTATCAACATCCCTTCAGCCATGTAATAATCAGGATTAATGAAGCCCATTTGTCCGGTGATCAAATTATCAGACACAGCCAGCACTGAAACAGCTGGGATCTTATAGGTCTGAGCAATGGTCAAGAAAGGAGCGCTGACCATGTCAACAGCGATAGCACCTTGATCAATGACCTTGTTCACCACTTCCTTAGTTTCGCGCAAAATTGCATCAGTGGACCACACCTTGCCTTCGTGGACATTAAGGCCAGCAGTCGCAGCCAAATTCTTGGCAATGCCCGTCAATTTCTGGGTCAAGCCAGCATCTGGCAAGGTCACGAATTTATCGTCGACATAATAAGGAGAAACCCCATCCCCACGCACACAACCAGTGGTCATGATAAAATCCCCGATCTTAATGTCCTTGCGCATGGCCCCACAGCTGCCGATACGGATCAAAAATTTGGTCTGGGCATTGCATAAAATTTCAGTGGTGATCGCAGTATCAGCCGCAAAACGCCCGCCGTTGATGGCAGTCACCTTGGTGCCGTTGATATTGCCGGTATACATGTTGTATTCCATGAATGAAAAATTCTTCACCGGATTTTCCATCTTTTTAACCAAACTATCTAACCGCTCCTTTGGTCCCGGAACGATCGAATAAGCACCAATATCTTGAGGCCTTAACTGCACCATGGCCATCAAATCCTTACCACTTAAATGCACATCACGGGTCATTCTATCAACAGTTGCTGTAGTCATACGTACATCCTTTCTTAGGCTAATACCTCATTTTTTAATAATTCTTTATCAATTTTTCCTGTCCTATTCTTTGGCAAACTTTGCCTGATCTCAATGGTCTGCGGCACCTTAAAATTCGCCAAATGCTCCTTCACAAAATATTTAATCTCCAAAGGCTCAACAACAACACCTTCTTTTAGAACCACAAAAGCCTTGACCGCCTCACCGCGCATATCATCAGCCACACCGATCACCGCGGCCTCAAGCACAGCCTCATGCTTGCAAAGGGCCGCTTCTACTTCCGGGGCATAGACAATTTGCCCGGCCACCTTGATCATCTCTTTTTTACGGCCAACGATATAAAGAAAGCCTTCCTGATCAAAACGCCCCAAATCCCCGGTATGAAACCAACCATTGCGTTTGGCAATGTTGGTAGCCTCAGGGTCCTTATAATATTCTTGCATGACAACCCAGCCACGGATGACGATTTCCCCCACATTTCCCGTCGGCAAAAATTGGTCTTCATCATCCACAATCTGGATTTCACAGTTTGGGGCGGGCTTACCCACACTTTCAATCTTAGGGTCACTCATCGGTGTGACAGTATTGGGCGGACAGGTCTCAGTCATGCCCCAACCATTGAGCAATTTGGCATTAGGGCAATATTTATGGAAACGCTCCAGGATCTCTGGCGAATTAGGCGCTCCAAAAACGACCACCCAGCGCAGGCTGGATAAATCATATTGATCAATATTCTTAACAGTCAACATGGCTGTATACATGGGCGGCACCACATGGAAACAGGTGACCTTATATTGCACAATATTCTTCAAAAACTCTAAAGGATGAAAACGGTCCATCAGCACTAAGGTAATGCCAAAAATAATGCTATTTTGGACATAAATAAAACCACCAATATGGCTTAAAGGAATAGCACAGAGCTTCACATCCCTGTTGCTTAAGTCCACAAAATACTTCATGGCCTCAGGAGAACCCTGCAAATGTTTGTAATTTAGCAAAATCCCTTTGGGCTGGCCGGTGGTGCCTGAAGTGTACATGATTAAGGCAGGATCTGCTGGGTTTGGCCACTCAGTCAAGGCTGAAGACTCAGAAATAGACGCCGCCTTATACTCGCCGGAATAAAACAATGATTCAAATTCAGCCCCTAAAAAAATAATCTTCTTTAAGGAAGGAATACTTTGCTGAATAGAGACCCAATCCACGTCTGGCTTGACCAAGGCAATGATGATTTCAGCTTCAGCATGGGATAAACAGCTGATCAGCTCATCGGTTTTAAGCATGTAATCCAAAGGTATGACAGTGGCACCCAAAAGAAAGGATGAAAGATAGCTATAAACATATTCCGGGCAATTAGGCAGATAAAGGGCGATTTTGGTCCCCTTGCCCACGTGAGCTGCTTGAAGGCCACAAGCCAGGCTAAAAACCTTTCGTTTAAGCTCAAAGAAACTAATCACATTCTCTTTAAATATAATAGCCGGCTTTTGGTCATAAACCTTGGCCGCATCTGTTAGTATTTGGAAAATATTCATAAATTAAGTGTTTTTCCTTATTTTAAAATCAAAAAAATGGCACCTTTCTTGGCCAATTTCTACTAGAAAGGAGAGACTATTAAAATTTTACTAACAAGATTTTAATATAAGAAAAGGATAAGTCAAGAATTATATAAGAGGTAGGAACAACAAGGACTTAAGGCCCTTAACCAATTGCCGTGGAGGAGTCTTGAATCCCTAAAAACCGCCTTAAATTGGTCAAAGGCTGGATATTGATGATCACAGGGACAAAGCCCGGAGCGTTTTGCAGCTGCCGAAGCATGGCGGGATCCATATGAAATTTAATTCCCCCTTCTACGCCATTTTGGATCTCCAAAGGCGTCTTTCCAGCGGTAAAGTCAATACCACCTTTTGGTAACACAGCTTGGGCAAAATCAATATCTTTAATAATTTTTATTGCCTGCAAATCATCTCGGTTTGGCTCTCGAAGATAAAAATCAAACGGTTGATCAGTCCCATTGTGAGAAAATAATATCAACGTTAACAAATTGCCCCTATGGGTATATCCTGATAACCCACCTCGAATTTCATGCACTACTCCATGTTCACTATAAGTAATTGTTACTCTCTTTGTTAGAACATTATCCAAATTTACAATCCTGCCATTGATTGCAACATTATAAACCTCACCTTTTCTGTTTTCTTGATATGTTTTCCATTGAGATCCACCATAATATTGCATCAGCGCGTGATCTAATTCTGTCCTAGAATTTGCCACAATCATTTCAGCATCGATGTGTTTATCTTTAATGTATGCCCTGGAGGTAATATCAATACCCATGTACAGCCCATCAACTATCACGTAGGCAATATAGTGATTTGCAAAATCGATAGGGCTTTCCCATCCCAAAGGATGGACAATACCTGAAGCAACTGAATCTAAATTATCTAAACCGTAAACAGTGACCTCACTATTAGGAATTATATGGGCAATATTATAAACCACCCTTAGGCTGCATTCCCCGCAATTGTTTGTAATGGTCAGCAAAGGATGGGTCCTTGCCACTGCAAGGCTCAATTTTCCCAAAAGTGATTGATCGGGCATACTCCCCCGAATCCTAAAATTCATTGAGCCTACAGTAATATCATGGTAATCATTTTTTGTTCCCCTCGCCAGGTCTGCAGACAACTGCGCTTCATCAAAACCAGGAAGTGGCGGCTGATCGAGCACCCTTTGCTTGTGATATTCTTCCTCATACTCACTATTAAAAATATTCCGCAACCGCGCCCTTTCCGCCTCTTGCTTTAAGGGGTCTATTGAATCCATATAATTGCTGTAAGCCCAAGAATCAAGAAGTAAACCATAAAGCTGATTCTTTTCATCAATTCTTTTATGATCTTCTCCATTGATAAATTGCTGTTCACCAAAATCTATAAAGGTTGTCTTGAAATCATTTCCTCTTTTTTCCAAATAAACGTGTAGACCTTTAAATCTTTCTGGACTTAAGTCTCCATGCAAAATATTTAACGAATGCAATGTAGCTAAGGCTCTCGCGATACTCTGAACAGCATTCCCAGCTTCAACTCCATTATTAAATCGAAGATTAAAATCACTCAATGTTAAGCCCGCGCCATGCATTTCAATTATTACTTCATTGTTTAAGACCAGCACCTTTGGTTCGAGACCATATTCAACAGCTTGGGAAGAGTAATTAATTTTGGGCTTTCTATAAAATTCGACACTTTTCTCTGCCCCCTGAACATAAAATGTATAGTGCAAAATATCATTGTTATAGGTCGGTGGTTCTAATTCGTAATCATAACTCACCTTATGCGCCTCGACATCTCTAGGATCGATACCCAAGAAATTTAAAACTTCCCTTTCATTCCCTGGAAACGTATTTCTTAAGATGTCCATAGAGAAAACCTTTGGATTTGTCATCGCCCGGTCTGTTGACACTGTACTTGTTGTCATTGCCAAACTAGACAATTTGGCCAAACTCGGAGAACCAGCCCATTTATCTTTTAAGTCATCTCTCCCTAACGCATGATTATGAATGGCTATTAATGCTTCTTCCCAAATTCTATCTTCGCGCGTAAATCCTACGTAACTTCGTCCACTAATTTTATGTCCTTCTGAAGGATAATCTATATCAACTTGTCCTGCTTGCCGCCCAAGGATTGGCCCGAGACCAAGCGATGCCTCTTGCGTAAATCTCATAACAGCAGGGGGCGAAAAGCCACTTAATAAACCATAACGCACTGACTTGATAGTAGCAAAATATTTCTCATGTGCCCCATACCATTCAGGGACATCTTTCAAAAGCCAATCGACATCAGTAGTTGGGAATACCAGCTCATTATTGTAACGGAGCCCTTGATTAGCCTCCATAACCCGTTGGGCAGCTCTTAAATTTAAAATAGAGTCTTTGCTTTTATCGGTGTGTACCACCTTCATATTGCCATCTGCTTGAATGGCTTGGAAGAGGATTTTTCTCCAAAATTTATGGAACGTCCAATTACCTTGAATGGCTATCTCTGGCGAAACGCCTGTGTATACCCTCAACAAATCCGCATCTTGTTTAATCCATCTCAAATATACAGGCAAGGAAGAAATCATTTTTTGAAAGGCCCTAACTCCTTCAGCAGCCAATTCTGGGGTAGTTGGCAATTTTTCTATCATCGCCTGGTCTTCTGCTGCTACTTGGGCCCTATTGGCATCACGCAATTTCTCTACAGCCTCTGGTTTATTATGTGCAAGCAATTTTTCAAAAGTCGAATAATCATCTTCCTCTTTTCTCTTTAATTTGGGGGTCTCAAGAAACTTATTCAAATAAGGTACAAACGATTTAGTTTCCAGTGGGGTACTGTTCTTTCTCTCCTCATGAACTTTATTTTGTCGAGCAACTGCGATAATTACCAATTGAGCAGGATAATGGACAACATAAATCGAATATTTAACTCCGCCACCTTCACCCATTTTTAAACGATAAATTCCTTCATAATCAGTTAATTTATATGCTGTGCTTTTCAAAGTAGCCTCAATGTTTTTCGGACTGAAAAATTTCACCACCTTTCCTACTACCAAGGGCTCGCTTCCCTCAGCCACTCCCCAATAATCCTCATCGACGTATTTATATAGAGGCAATGCAGGAACATCTTCCCTTAATGGCTCTTGTGAAGGGGGTTGGACCGTCGCTCGTTCTCGCTCAACATTTTTGGAATTTAACAGGAATGCATAAAACTCTTCTATGGACATCGGCACTTCAAATTTTTCACATAACTGCGTAAGCATTTGCCTTACTTGTTCAACCCGTTTAGCTTGTGCAAGAGGAGCTTGATTTTTAGCCATTCCAGCCACTGTTTCAATAAATTCATCTAAGGTTCTAGATTTTTGGGCCATAATCCTTAAAGTTTCTACACCAGGAATGAATACTGTGCCCTCACTAGATGTTTTCTTTTCTCTGCTCTTATTAGAAAGAGGGGCTTCTTGTTGATCTACTGGATATTTTATCGATGTCCCGCTGCTTGGTTCTGCAGAAATTTCCACTATTTGCTGTTGAGTTTCCTGTGGTTCTTGATGGACTTCTTGTCCCCTACCTCGTCTTGGCAAAAAATTAATCCGCCCCATGGCACTGCTGATTGCTCCCCCCACAGACCTAGCAATAGCAGTAACAGACATTTTCTTAAAATCTATAGAAATGTCCATGTGTCTCATCAGACGCGTGTCTTCCTCGGGATTATAGCCATTAACAATACCCAAATCCGCCACATCTCTATTAACATGATCAATGGCCATCTGGATCCTTCGATCGTCCATAACCTTCTGTTCTTTCATTGTCAATTCTTCATCCAGTTTAATTTTTGCCAGTAATCGATTAGTAATCTCATGCCTTATAACGCTTCTTTTAGCACCAGCTATATTTCCTTCAGCAACTTTCTTAAGATCACTTCTGGCGGCAATCATTCCATCAGCAGTCTTAGGAAGAATTAATTCCACCGCATCTTGAATGAACGTCTGACCTAATTGCCTGGCCCTCTGTTGATCACGGAATATGACCTCAAAATAGAATTCTGCAAATATATTTTTGGAAGCCAATCTATTGACCGCAGTCAATACGGTCTCTTTGGGCAAAGACACATCGTTCATCATCAACAATACAACCCGATTAGGTTTTATCTCCATTTGCCCCATCAATCTTGAGAAATTGGGAAAAGATCTGACTTGCTGATCATCAAAACCGATAATTTGGGCATGATCAATTGATGATTGCTCTCTTCCAACCGTCCCCATGGTCGCATCCATCCTTTCAGAAACTTCAACCAAAGAGCTATCGGTTTGATTGGGAAGCATTGCTTTGTCAGAAGTGACCTGAAAAGCTGTCATTGCTAAACTGGTCCTACCACCCGGAAACAAATTAAAAGAAACTCCTCCAGAAAAATATTTACGTGGGATGGTTTCCTGCGAGAAAACATCTGTTTCTTCTTTGATGTAATTAAAGACTCCTTTCTTAAAAGCTTTGATATAGCGCTGGTAGATAAGTTCAGTGTCGTTGCTGGAGCCATAGCCCACACCTTTTACCTTGTTTTTATCCGCATAAACTTGTTCCAAAATACTATCTTTAATTTTCTTTTTGTACCAAGTGGCCAAGACAAGTGAATTATAGACTTGGCGGAGTTGGGCAAAATTTTTATCTTCATTCACTTCACGAGTAAGTTCAGGAATCACTATTTCACGGACAATGTTACTACCTAAGGAATTAACAGCGTTACTCTCGATTGTTTTCCGATTATATTTTTCTAAAGATAAATAATCCTCTTCCAACATCACCTTGAGCCTCGCCTCAACCACATACGCCGTGCCAGCCTTGGCATTTTCATAAACAACCGCCTTTTCAGGAACGATCCAAACTTTATTAAAGGTATTGACCGGAACATTGGTTGTACCAAATTTTTTATAAGCTTGAGCATAAATGCGTTTCCAAAACTTCTTTCCTGTTTCTCCTTCTGGATAAATCAATGACGCAGTAATTTGCTTGAGCATATAATCTTCTGCCAATAAATCACGCCCCATTTCAGTCAGGCCAAAGCTTTGAGGAATGATACGATTCCTTTCATAAGGGCTTAAATTCACCCATAAATCAGTCTCAGGGACGGTCAAGCTGGCCAAAAAATATTTAATAAGTTTGGTGGCTTCTTGTTTTAGGTCACCCCCTTTTGAAGCGCCCTGGTCTAAAATGAAATCAAAACGGAATGGATTGTCTGTATGAACTTTAAGCCCTTTGAGCATTGGTGGGTCCAAAGGCGGGCTTAAATGCACCATGGCACCAGGTTGCGGCAAAAAAAAGTCATCCGCTTGGGCCGTTGGCATGCCCCCAAACAAATTGGCTACAAAAGCAAGAATAACTAGCATGTGGATAAATGGGGTGTTTTTCATACTATATAAAGTATGCTATATAAATGACCCATAGACAAGAGGGCAAAGGCATTCTCGAGAAAACGTTTCCCTAGTCAACGGGGAAGATTACAACTGATCGATGATTTTCTGCGTGGAGCCAATCTCAGCGTCAACGAGGTCTAAATCATGCTGCAGGATAAGACTTAAAATCTTGGTTTTGGCATTCGACTGTAAAGTTGTTAATTCCTTTCTAACTTTTTTAAGCAAATTCGCCCTTAAACGAAGCCTGCGCTTGGCCATAACTTTATCGACCAAGGGCAAAAAATAAAATGCCAGATCAATATGAAAAAATGGCCGCTCGACTGATAAAAAACTTTGCTCTATCAACTGCTCAAATTTTTTTCGGCCTTTGGCGGTGATGCTATAAACATATTTTTCCGGAAACCGGCCTTCCTTGCGTCCAATTTCTTTTACAATTAAACCAGTACTCTCCATCCTTTGCAAAGGATAATAAATGGATTTAATATTTAAACCAATATTAGGCCCCAGATCTTCTTCCAATTGAAGCTTGATCTCATATCCATGCTTAGGGCCTTCAGCCAAAAGACCTAAAAAAAGAAATTCGTTTTCTATCATGTCGAAGTATCTGTCCAGGTCGCTGTGGTGGTCGCTGTATCCGTCCCCGTACTTATAGATGTTTCTGTACCGACGCTGGTAGGTGTTTCAACGTCTGGGGGGATATAACCAAAGGCAATGTCCAGGCCATGGAACAAGGCGCGGGCCACCTTGCGTTTGGCATTCGTACTCAAAGATGAAATTTCAATTTCGGTTTGATGATCAGAGAGCTCATCAAAAAATAACCCTATTTCAGTCGTATTAACAGCGCCTTTGAGGCCCATGATGACCATATAACCTTTGACTTCATCCTTCTTGAAAATCACCCAATGGTTTTTCTTGATCACGGCAATGGTGCTGCGGATGCAGTCCCAATATGATTTGCTGTAAGTCCTGGTGATCGCCCGGTCACGTGCCTGTTCTAACGCACGGGTCGACGATCCCCAAATGGTTTTGGTCACTTCCACGGTGTTATCAACACCATGTTGGATGACACTACAGGAAGAAAAAAGACAGATGCTTAGCAGCAAAATAAAATACAATTTATATCCCCTGTTGAAGACGGTCTTTCTTTAAAAACTCTTCCAATTGATTCTTGTAATTAAAACTTAACCGCTCCAGGCCACTGGTTTGGGCGCGGACCTGTGTGAGCTCAAATTGCAATAATCCATTCTTTTCAATCAAATGAGCGTTGAGTTCCTTTAATTTTTGGTAGGTATGGTCCAGATCATCATATTTTTGCCTCAACTGGGCCCCTTCAATTTTAACAGTTTCTAATTCCTGCTTTAGGCCCTCATCAGGCTCGGGCTTGGGGGCCGCTAATGCAGCGTCCCGCTCAATCTTTAATTCATTAACCGTGGCATTAGCGCGGCTAATCTCTTCACCCATTTGAAGTTTTACAGCTGTCATCTGCTCTTCTAAAAGCCTGACCTGGCCTGAGGCTGTTTCAAGCTGAGTTTGAAGCGTTGAATTGACGTTCTTTAAATCCGAGGCTTCTTGGGTCAGCAGGTCCAGTTTTTCCTTGGCTTGCATTAAATTGGTCTGTTGTATTTTTAATGTATCATTTTCTTTCTTTAGGTCCTCGATCATCCGTTTAGCGTCAACAGACTGACCTTCTGCTTTTTGCGAAATACCATTTAATTGGTCCTCAAGCTCTTTGATGCGATTTTGATAAGCTTCATTCTCAAGGGCAATTTTAGTGTCCTGGACGGGAAGAGAAACCTTAGGCACGAAGGCCGGGATAATCTCTGAGCCATCATTGGTCGTATATGAAATAGGCTGTTTTAAAAGCACTCCTTTGGGCACATCTTTTTCTTCAGGTTTTTTTTCTTCCTTACCGAGCATAAAAAATAACACACCTACAACAGCAAGGGCCATAAAAACCACAATTCCCAAAACAACAAAAAGCATCATAGAATTTTACCCTCCGCTAAATAACTGCAGTAATCCCGAACAGCTTCTTCCAGGGAACTAAAAGGCTTAATATACCCGACATCGCGTAACCGCGACATTTTAGCTTCAGTAAAATATTGGTAACGCCCTTGTAAAATTTCAGGCATGGGAATATATTCAATATTGGGTTCACGTCCGACGGCAGCAAACAACGCATGGGCCAGGTCATTCCAGCTCCTGGCATGACCAGTGCCCAAATTATAAATGCCATTGATAGCTGGGTCCTCCATAAAAAACATCATCACATCAACCACGTCTTTGACATAGATAAAATCACGCATCTGTTCGCCGTCTTTGAAGCGGGGATCATAAGATTTAAAAAGCGACATCTTGCCTTCACTTGCCACCCGATCATAGGCCTTGGCCACCACGCTTTTCATGTCTCCCTTATGATATTCATTGGGCCCAAAGACGTTAAAAAACTTTAAACCAACCATTTTTTTTTGAAGGCCACGGTCCAAAACCCATCGGTCAAATTTTTGTTTGGATTCACCATAGAGGTTCAAGGGTTTTAATTGCGGGATCAAGATTTCATCATCGCTGTAGCCGAATTCCCCTGCCCCATAGGTGGCCGCAGACGAAGCATAAATCAAACGGACATTATTTTTCAACGCCCATTCAGCCACCACACAACTATATTCGAAATTATTTTTCTGGAAATAATCTGCGTCTTGCAAGGTCGTCGAAGAACAGGCGCCCATGTGCAAGATGCAGTCAACATCAAAATCAAATTGGTCGCGCCTGAGTAATTTTAAATACTCTAGCTTATCGTAATAGCGCTGGTAGCGTTTATTGGCCAAATTTCGGAGCTTAGGATCGTCATCTCCTTCGAGATGATCGACTACAATAAGGTCTTGACGTCCGCGACGGTTAAGCTCTGCCACGAGGCACGAGCCGATAAAACCTGCGGCACCTGTCACAACAATCACTATATTTCTCCGAGGAAAAATTAAAGAAAAGTACTTTTGAGGATATTAACACAGCCTAAAGGAGGGCTCAAGGAAATTATCGATGTATATCATGCATGGCGGTCAAGTCCATCTTGTCCATGGGGCGGCATAGGTAATACCCTTGGCCCGCATCCACGCCCAAATTGATGAGGGCTTCATAATCTTCTTTGGTTTCAATACCTTCCGCAACACAGATAATGCCATTTTCATGGCAAAAGGACACAAAAAGCTTAATAATACTGTGTTTATACACATCATTACAGACGCCATTGACAATATGTCGGTCTAATTTAATGGCTTCAGGCCTGATTTCAACAATAGACTCAAGGCTGGAATAACCAGAACCCAAATCATCCACAGCAATCTTAAAACCATCTTGGCGGTATTCCCGCAGCTTATTATAAAAAACATCAAAACCAATCACTGCAGAACGCTCCGTGATTTCCAGAAAAACCTCATCACTGGAAAGCCCATATTGTGAAAATGTCTCTTTGACCTCTTTGAATTTTTCACTTTCAACCAGATAAGGATCACAGTTAAGGAACAATTTTTGCCTGCCATCGAAATTTTCAGAAGCTAGTTTTAAAGCTTTGCGCCAGCCAATCATCTCCACCTCATAATAAA
>Ga0206857_1096_pt1 | contig 19408 bp, 18 predicted proteins | sample Alteio_BWOrgCont_49_FD_152865 | JGI IMG/M metagenome (GOLD analysis project Ga0206857, IMG submission 152865) | Enriched cells from forest soil in Barre Woods Harvard Forest LTER site, Petersham, Massachusetts, United States -... | ecosystem: Environmental > Terrestrial > Soil > Temperate forest >...
GGATGATCACCGCACAAAATGAAGCCATCAACTTTTTCCAGGAGGGCTGCCAGGAGCGGTTGAAGGCGCTGTGGGGGTAGATGGCTCTTTTGTGGGAGGGGGAGCAGGGCAAATAATTTTGTGCGTGAGTGGTTTCTTACAGTCTGTTACACCCTGCCCGAAAAACTCATATTGTATCCATGCTCCCAAATTTGTTACAAGTACTTGAGAAGCCTTGCTTTTAACTTAAACTCATGGGGGATAAATAAATATGCGCCACTAAGCAATAGTGCTTTCAACACCTTAGTCCTAGGGAAAATGATCATGAAAAAAAACTTAAACCTGCTTATCTTATCTGCCTTCGTCGTCGCCTTTGGTTTTTCAATACCCCATGGAGTTTGGAGTATGGACGAACTGCTCCATCCTGCTCATAAAAAATCTTATACAACTGCGTCCCTGGAAAACCAAGAACGCTTGGAAGGAACCCAAGAAAAAAAGAGAAAATTGGGGGAGGTTACGGTAAATTCATTTGCAAAGTGTCCGGAGGAAATTAAACTTCATGTTTTTAAATATGCTGCTGCTGCCTTATTGGACAACAGTGAAACGACAGGTAAGCTGCCAGTCGTCTGTAAGGAATGGCAATCCATTATTAAACAACTTAAAATCCCAATCTTTAAGTTTGCAATGAGTGAAGTATTTCCAGGTAATGAAGAAACTTGCGAAAGATTCTTGAATGGAAGGTTGATCTATAAGCCAAACAAAGATAATGACAACGGCATGATAGAGCTAAGGATTGCGGATTTGGTAAACTCTTTGGGAGGGACATTTGACTTGTCGCGCTGTGGTGATACAGGCAATTATTTAAGCATATCGACCGGATACCGCATGGGGAAGAAACCAGAGAATGCGAATAAGGTTGAAATATGGTTTACCCCACGGTTCCTAGTTGAAAATGAGATTAACGGAAGTGCACGGCATTTTCAGCCAATATTTCCGGCGAGTTGGTCGTCAGCGGCCCCAGTCGCGATATTCTGGACATGGGGTGGATGGGATAATATGGATTGGTATGATTGTTTGACCTCAGAAACTATGGAAAATTTATCTAAAATTGATTTATATGAAAATTATAAAAAAAGCGGGAGTGAGGGCGTGCGTGCGTGTGCGGGCGCGTGGTACGTGCGCGGGCCGGCGATTTCATGTTTCATTTGTAACTTAAGATTGTAATTATCGACACGTGGGTGCGGCGTTAGCCGCACCTGCTTCTTGCATCCATGAACTAATGCTTGGAAGGAGCGCAGCTACAGAAGTTGCAAACGCCTCACATGTCGATAATCCCAACCTTAACCAGCACACCCATTTTCTGACGGTGCGACAAGAAGTCGCTTAATGAACTGTTTCTACGGGATTTTTTCTGGAAGAGACCTGCTGTTCCGTCAGCAGTTCCCTACCTGAACATGCGATCGTGGTAACGCGGTGGTGTGAAGCTTCAGGGAAAATATACCCTACAGCTTCCAAACTCTATGAAAAAAATGATCATTGCGCAGAACGAAACCATCCAGTTCTTCCAGAGGAAGCATCAAGGATGGCTTAAATCCTTGTAGGGGGTGGTAGCTCCTACGTGGGGAGGAGTGAAAGGTCAAACAATTTTATGCACGGACAGCTTCTTGTCAATCTGCCTAACTGTTTGTTAACATGTCCGACTGTAACAATCTGCCTGAAAAAAAAGCTAGTGAACCCATCCAATTCTTTCAGGAGAAATGCCAGGAACAGTTGAAAGCGTTGTGGGGGTAGCTGGCTTCGTTGTGGGAAGAAGGTCGGAGGCCAACTAATTTTATGCACGGATGGCTTCTTGACAAACTGTGACAATCTGCCTGAAAAAACCATATTGTATACCTGATCCTAAACTTGCTACAAGGTATATTTGTTCTGTATTTTTATAAGCTTCTTTATATTAGAGAGACAAACGCTCATGATAACAAAAGAAAATATCCTCAATACCATAGCCCCAAGAGTAATCGTTATGAAAAAAAACCTAAAAGTTCTTATATCGTCTGCCCTTGTTACAGTAAACTTTCTAATACCCCAAAAGACTTTTAGTATGGAGGAAGTAGATCAAGTTGATCACCACACTGTAAAAGCAATAATAGAAACGCATCTCACCAATAACCCCAATCTTCTGAATTCTTCTAAAGACAAGGATATCGTTGTTTTTTTAGGAAATACGGGGGCTGGAAAAAGTACTCTTATTAACTACTTAAGTGGGAAAGAACTAGAAGTTAACCGTTTTAACCATATTATCTTGAAAGACCCTAATGATCTTTCAGCAATGGCAATAGGAGTTGGCCACGACTCTAAAACATTTTTACCAGGGTTTATTCAAGCAGGGGATTTATTGTTTTATGATTTACCTGGGTTCAAAGACACGAGAGGAACAGCTACTAGCTTAGTGAATGCCTGTTTTATAAAAAGGATTATTGAAAATGCAAAGAGCGCTACGTTAGTTTTCGTGGTAGGGATGGGGCAAGTAAATAGTGATAGAGCAGATAGCTTTAAAGTACTCTTAAGGCAAGCGGAACAACTTCTCCCTAATCAACCTATTGAATATTTTAGTTCTTTAGTAGTTACTCAAAGTGATCAAGAAAGCGATGATTTAAGTGCGTACCTTACAGAGGTGGTAGATGTAACGCAGATTCCAACTTTGGATTTTTGGATAAAAAACCAAAAAATAGCTCAGGTGTCTAAACCAAAAGGAAAAAATATAGATCAGAATGAGAGAGAAAACATACTTCGGCTCATCCAAGGCACAAATTATAATAAAATTCAAAGCATTAATATAGGAGCGACATACAGGCATAAAGACCAAAATAATATCAAAGATATATACGATAGGGAAATAGCAGATATTGTCAATCAATTGATTAATATTAGTTTTGATTTAAATAGCCTCTCTTCTCTTGACATAACAGCTTTGGAAACAAATAAACAATATTTGCAAAACAGCTTTTTTCAAGATGTTTCTTCAGCTTTAGAAAGTTCTCCCCTCATACAGTTATTACGCCCAATTTCTAAAGGTATATATAAATCAGCGCGAGGTAAGATGGAGCGGAACTTATTCCATCGCCTTATTAACATATCTGCGGAGATATCTAATATAATCAGAGAGCAGGAAAGAAGAGAAGCGAGAGAGCTTTATGAAGCGCTTGTACAAGCTGAAAATGACCGACGGGGAGAAGCTGAAGCAAGATATAGGAATGAGGAATCTAGGCGCGTTCAGGCAGAAGGCCAGGTAGTAACATTACAGCAGGATCTGCAAGCTGAAGTAACTAAGAACACTCAAAATGCCATCCAGATAGCAACACTCCAGCAGAGCCTACAACATGAGACAACCAGGTACAATCAAGCTGCTGCTCAGGTAACAACCCTACAGCAGGATATTCAAGCTGACATTGCCCAGAACACTCAAAATGCCATCCAGATAGCAACACTCCAGCAGAGTCTACAGCATGAGACAGCCAGATACACTCAAGCCACTGCTCAGATAGCCACACTCCAGCAGGGTCTTCAAACGGAAATAAGCAATAAACATCAAGCAAATATCCAAGTGGCAACATTACAAGGTAGCCTCAATGCCGAGACGAAGAGGTGCAAAGAGGTGGAGGATAAGTTTACCTCGGTACGAAATAGTGAAGAGCAGTATAAGCGCCTATTCAACGAATCTAGTAATACCGTGACACGCGTCGAGAACGATATCGACAAAAAAATAAGTGATTTGTTTCAACTGGCACACAGTGGGGAGCGGAGTGGTCTCACGGATTTGGCACGCCAGTGCCGTATACGACTCGTCGATCTTATGCGCGTCTGGGCGACCTTACACGGCAGAACTTTCGAATCTCACCCTCGGCATGCCGAATGGGATAAGTTGCCATAACTAAGCAACGCATGGCGAGCGGCGAGGACGAGTGGCACGCCACCCCGCAATTAAACCTGCCTCATGAAATCCACACTGCAAAAGAACAGCATTGTGGGGCATGACTTTATCTTTTTTAATATACTCCGCAAGGCTTTCTCCAAGCAGGGAAAGCCTTTTGCTTGTAAAGCTACGTGAGTTTGCCAGGCGTCCTTTAGCCATTATTTTGGTCGGCCTTAAGCCAGCCCAGCAAAATGGTAGCTAATATCCTTATGACAGGAATCCCAACAAAGATATAATCATTTTATCATTCACAACCGTTTTTTAATGCAAGTGGCGGATATTATAATAGCATGAGAGGGCTACTTAATTATAAATTTTTAATAAAATTACCTGCATATCCGGTTGCTACATAATATGATCAGATGCAAGCATCATTTCTATCGTTCAGTATCATTTCATGCTTTGCTGGATTCGGGAACGCTCAACAGCTATTCCCGCTGAAGGCTAAAAGTGTTGAAGAGCATAGCTTCTAGAAATTATTTTTCGCACTGTTTTTTAGGATAATTTGAACAATTTCCCTTTAAACAATAAAAAGCATGGTGTAAATCCATTGTGGAGGATACTGCCATGAATAGAACTCGCGATATATTTAAGCCCCAGTCTTTGTTAGGTCAGTGCAAGGAGTACTTCACACAAATATTGAAAGATTCTACCCCCGGGCGCAAGACCAAGTTTTCCCCAACTGACATTGCAATGTCCGGGCTTGCTATTTTTCATTTGAAATACAAGTCATTACTACAATTTGAACACGACCGCCTTACAGAACCAAATATTCGCCATAACCTGGAAACATTGTACCAAATTAAAGAAGTCCCTTGCGATACTTACATGCGCGAAAGATTGGACGATATTGCCCAAAAAAATATTCAAGAATCTTTGAAACCTATTATTACGACACTGCAACGGTCGAAAGTCCTTGAGGAATGGAAATATCTTGGTGAGAAATACCTGATTCCCCTGGATGGCACAGGCTTTTTTACATCTAACGAAATTCATTGCTCCCATTGCACCCAAAAAGTCCATAACAAGGGAAAGAAGAATGAGTACACATCTTATCACCATAATATGCTGGTTGGTACGATTGCGTCCCCTACAACGCGCCAAGTCCTTCCCCTTTTCTATGAACCAATTGTTAATGCAGATGGGGCGACAAAAAATGATTGTGAGTTAAACGCGGGGAAAAGATGGTTGTCGGGATTTCGTCATTTGTATCCCCAATTGCCGTCGATCATTGTGGGAGATGCCCTTTATACCAATGGCCCTTTTGTGCAAGAGCTTACAAAGAATCGATGTTCTTATATTTTGGGGATTACAGATAAGGGACATAAGAATTTATTGGATTATTTTTGGGCTGGTGAAGCGCCAGATATTGGGGAATATAAGACCAAATCCAAAGATAAAACAAAGGAGGTTAGTTATCGGTGGATGAAGGATGTGCCCTTGAATGATACGCATCCTGATATTCTTGTAACCGTTGTGTACTGCCAGGAAACGGATACGAAGGGAAATACTGTATACGTGGGAAGTTGGGTTACTGACTTGCAGGTAGGTATCAATAATATTTGTCAATTTGTTAAAGCAGCGAGGTGTCGATGGAAAATAGAGAATGAAACATTCAATACATTAAAAAACCAGGGATACAATTTTGAACATAATTATGGCCATGGCAACAATTATCTGAGCAATAATTTGGCAGGACTTATGTTATTGAGTTTTTTAATTGACCAAGTTCTAATAACCATGAATTTAGAGTTTAGGGAGGCTTTAGAGAGATGGAAGAGCAAATGTCATTTATGGGAGAAAATACGGTCGAAATTCTTTAATTTTTTCGTTATGAGTTGGGATGCTTTGTATGAAGCCCTTGTTCGGCCGCCCCCAGTTTATCTGGTGGGCTAAACTTTAGGTTTTAGCTACCGCTTTCTTTGATACTGCTCAGAACTTATACCCTGATGAAAAAATAGCCTCCCAACAAAAAACTCTCAAATGTTGAGAAGGGAGGTTGTTTTATCTTTTTTTAAACCAAGATAGAAATAGATTTTTTAGCCGCTTCAGCGGGAATTCCTGCCTTTCAAACTTTCATCTTGGCAAAAGGGGGGAAAGTGGTGTACTTATGAGAACATACACTGTTCGATAACGGGACGTAGCGCAGCCTGGTAGCGCGCCTGCTTTGGGAGCAGGATGTCGGAGGTTCAAATCCTCTCGTCCCGACCATTTTACATAGGAAAATCCGTCATTAATGGTTCAAGCCCGGATCTATAGGCCTGCAAAGTCGGCAATGCAATCTGGCAAAGCACGAAACAATCAATGGGTTTTGGAATTTTCCCCTCAAGGTCCTGGATTTATTGACCCCATCATGGGATGGCGAGGATCTGAAGATACCCTTCACCAAGTCCGCCTTACTTTCCAAACCTTAGAAGAAACCCTGGCTTATGCCAAAAAAATGAACCTTGCCGTTCAAATCGATCCTGCCCATTCCCGGCGGGTACGCCCAAAAAGTTATGCTGATAACTTCCGGTATGACAAAGTCAGATAAAATAGAATTCCCTCATAAATAATCCTTTGCCAGGATCTCCGCGATTTGAATCGCATTCAAAGCTGCACCTTTGCGGACATTATCCGCGACAATCCACAAATTCAAACCATACGCTACACTTGTATCCTGACGAATACGGCTTACATAGACGGGATCTTCCCCTACACAGTCAATTGGCATGGCGTAATGTAACTCACCGGGATCATCCACCACAACCACACCAGGTGCTTGCCTCAAAGCTTGACGCGCTTTAACCGGCAACAGTTGTTTTTCAAATTCTACTACCGCAGCGACAGCATGCCCGATAAAGACAGGTACACGCACGCATGTTGCAGATACTTTAATATCAGGAGATAATATTTTTTGGGTCTCCTCCATCATTTTCCATTCTTCTGCCGTACTGCCATCCTCCCGGAAATCCCCGATTTGAGGAATCACATTAAAAACAATAGGGTGAGGCAGGCTTTGTGCTTTGATAGAACCATTCATAAAAATAGCGCGCGTTTGATCGTGCAACTCGTCCATAGCAGCCTTTCCTGCCCCTGAAACGGATTGGTAGGTCGATAAAACAACACGTTTAATCGATGCAAGATCATGCAGTGGTTTTAAAGCCACCAACATTTGAATCGTGGAGCAATTTGGGTTTGCAATAATGTGGCGCTTGGTAAAATCCGCAATAGCTGAAGCATTGACCTCTGGAATAATCAAAGGAACATCTGGATCCATACGAAAATGGGAGGTATTGTCAATAACAACGCAACCTCGAGCTGCAGCTTTGGGTGCAAACTCTGCAGAAATCTTCCCCCCAGGAGAAAATAAAGCAACGTCAACTTTCGAAAAATCAAAGGTATTGAGGGCACTTGCTATCAACACCCCCTCTTCACCATAAGAGACTTCTTTTCCAACAGACCGGTCAGATGCAACAGCTTGAACATTTGACAAGGGAACACCTCGTTCAGCAAGAATGGACAGCATCGACCGCCCAACATTTCCCGTTGCCCCCACAACAGCAATCTTACAGTTTTTTAACTTTGTCAATTCACTACCCCTAACCTAACGATTTGATGATTGAAGAAATCTCGTCCCTAGTATATGCCCTATGTTCCCATGTTTTTCAATAAATTACCAACCACTCTCCTAAATTCCGATACTGCCAGGTTTTAATTAAATCTTAAGGAACATTCCCCTATGATAACATTATGAAGATAAAATCCTTAAAAGCCAAAGATGTCGGCATTCCGCTCCTTCCCATCCGTGCAGCTGATTTAAAAATCCGCAAGGACGTGACGATATTTGACCTTTCTTCCCATTCCCGCGCTAAAGATGCAATGAATTTTGGGTTAAAAATGCGGAACAAAGGTTTTCATGTTTTTATTTTAGGGGAAGACCGCAGTGGCCGAATGACAGCAACATTGGCGTACCTGAAGCAATATATTCAAAAATTGCCCCCTCCTCACGACTGGGTTTATTTAAACAATTTTGATGCACCCCACCGTCCTAAGCCTTACCGTCTTCCAAATGGCATGGGATGCCAACTTAAACATGACTTGGGTGATCTTATAGCCAGTATTCATGCTATTCTTTCAAAGACGTTTTCTCATACTCATTATATGAGTCAAATTAATGCGATGACATCTTCATTAGAGGAGAAAATTCAACAGGAACTTCAGGCAGTCCAGATATTCGCAGCAACAAAGGGTTTAACCGTTGAAGAAACGAGCGAAGGCTTTAGCATTCAGTCACTTGAAAATCTTGATGGGAAAAATGGTGACCGATTTTTTTCACCAAAAGATATTCAAGATATTAAAGAACGTTTAAACCAAATCACAACCTCAGCCCATCTGGCTGGACGGCAACTAAACATTGAAATTAAAGAAGCTAGAAAAACCATAGCCATACAGAACCTTGAACCTCTCTTTCTACGATTTCGCCGGGATTATGATAAGTATATGAAAGATTGGATTGATGAATTCATTGAAGATATTTTGAATCATGTTGATGATATCCTAACAGAAGATCCTGAAACCCCCTCTAAGCTGCCGCACAGCATTGAAGAACGATATAGCGTTAATCTCTTCATTGATAACAAAAACTCTGACCATCCAGAAGTTGTATTAGAACCAACGCCTACCCATGAAAACTTATTTGGGTCCATTAAATATAGAACAACGCCAGGGGGAGGACTAGAGACCAACTTTACAATGATCCGCCCAGGCTCCCTTCATCGCGCAAATGGCGGCATTCTGGTTTTGCGCGCAGAGTCAATTGCCCAAAACCCTGAAGTGTGGGAATCTTTGAAGGCGACTTTGCGTGATCAACGCATCCACATCGAAGAACATCACCGAGAGCATACGACACCCCTTTGGGATGCACCGGAACCTGTTTCAATCCCTTTGGATGTTCAAATCTTTCTGATTGGCGCCCCTCAATGGTACTATTCTGTCTTTTTTCATGATACAGATTTTAGGACCTACTTTAAGGTCAAAGCCGAAATAGACCCTGTTTTACCATCGACCCCTGAAAATTTTAAAATTTATGTATCGTTGATTCACCAAGCTTCAATTTTATATACAGGCCAAGAAATTGACCTGGCAGCCATTCAATATCTCATCGGCTATAGTGCGCGGTGGGTTGAACACCGCAAAAAGCTCAGTTCCAAGTTTGAGTTAATTCAAGATATATTAAATGAAGCCAGTACCCATGCCCAAGATCGCAATTCAGAATCCATTACTCTTCCAGATATTCAAAAAACGCTTATTGAGAGGCGTAAACGGGCAGCCCGTTTAGAAGATCGATCCCATGAAGATATTGAATCAGGCCAAATTCTCATTAGTACCAGCGGAATGGCCATCGGTCAATTGAATGCTTTGTCCGTATTATCGATAGGAGATCATCAATACGGGCTACCCAACCGCATTAGTGCCCGAACTTTTGCAGGCGATTTAGGGGTTGTAAATATCGAGCGCATGACAGAAATGAGCGGTCCTATTCAACAAAAAGGCGTTTTTATCCTGGAAGGGTACCTCAGTGGTAAGTTTGCTCAAGACTTTCCCCTCTCTTGCGGATGCTCCATTACATTTGAACAAAATTACGGAAGCGTTGAGGGGGATAGTGCTTCTTTGGCTGAAATTCTTGCCATCCTCTCATCTTTAGCCGATATTCCTTTGCGTCAGGATATTGCCATCACAGGCTCTATCAATCAATGGGGGGAGGTACAACCGGTAGGAGGCGTTATCCAAAAAATTGAAGGTTTTTACCGGACATGCCGCCATCGGGAATTAACAGGTACTCAAGGTGTAATCATCCCAAAAACCAATATCGACAATGTTGTGTTACGCGATGAGATTCGGGAATCAGTCACTAAGGGTGATTTTTCAATATGGCCTGTATCAACCATTGATGAAGCATTAGAAATCCTGACAGGCCTTTCCCCAAAAATTATCTTTTCAGCCATTAGGAAAAAATTAGCAGCCTATCATAAATCCTTGGAAAAAATAAAATAACGCGAATTCGGGATTAGAATTATTTAAAAACAATCAGTTAATATAATATACCGTGAAAAAAGAGTAGCAGAATGCAGCAATGCAGTGGCTATAAAGGATTTTTGAAAAATCTCTCCGTCGCCATCCCCGCATGAGCGGGAATCCATAAAATAACTGTTATATTTCAAATATTTAAATTGGATCCCTGCTCATCCGGGGATAGCGACAATACTTCATAATCCTGATCTTTCCTTAATCCCGGATTCGCGTAAATAGGAAACGATCCTGTTTTGCAGTTGCTTGTTATTGCTGCGGCATCATTGGTTGTGGCTGCTGCATTTGTTGTTGCCTCATCATCTGCTGTTGTGCCAGCATCTGCTGTTGCCGCAGCATGGCTTGCTGTTGCTCAGGCGTCATCATCATTTGTTGTTGAGGCATACCCCCCATTTGCTGTGGTTGGGACTGCGGTTCTTGTTGTGGGGACTCTGACTCTTCCGATTTATCCTCCGAGGCATCAGGTTGCCCCTCTTCTTTCTTAGCTTCTACTTTTGTAGGTCCCATCTTCAAGCATTCAGGTGGAAGGGCTTCGGGTTCACATATCAACCGGCATATCCCGCGAGTGGATCCACTGCTGCCACAACGTTCTTTGTTACACCCCTTTTTGGGATCACAAAAATCATCAATTATCTCTTCACATTTTGGATTGCCTGAAGCACGACAAATATCTTCCGCAGCAACAGACTCATATTTTGGGGGTTTGGCTTTTTCATCGGAGGAAAGATCATCTGAACTTTCCGCAGCTTTAACCAAACAGATGCAAAGAACAGCCATTGTACTTACCAGATTCTTTACAAGAATGGAGGTTCTCTGCATCAACGATCCTTCCTTATTTATTCATTATCCGAATCCGCCTCAGATTGCTGCTGTGGCATCCCTTGCGATACCATCCCTGGCTGCATCATCTGGGCTTGCTGCTGCGGCATCCCTTGCGGTACCATCCCCGGCTGCATCATCTGGGCTTGCTGCTGCGGCATCCCTTGCGATACCATCCCCGGCTGCATCATCTGGGCTTGCTGCTGCGGCATCCCTTGCGGTGCCATTCCTGGCTGCATCATCTGGATTTGCTGTTGTGGCATCCCTTGTGGCATCATTCCTGGTTGCATCATCTGGGCTTGCTGCTGCGGCATCCCTTGCGGTACCATCCCTGGCTGCATCACCTGGGCTTGCTGCTGCGGCATCCCCCCTCCTAACGCAAAATTCTTACACTCAACTGGAATGGAAAATTGTGCACACTCCTTACGGCACTTCGCCCGCAACGACCCGCGCTGGGCACACCGCTGGGGCGTACATTCAGCCGTACAAAATTGTTGCGTAATATTTGCAGGTGGAATTCCAGAGTCTTGTGTACATTCATTGGGAAGATTCAAATTTGCAGGAGGGCAATCCCTCTTGCATATCGCCCGCAAAGCCTCGTGTGTCGAGCAACCTCCTGCATTACAAGCAAGGTTACAAAAATTTGTAAGAACTGGGTCTGATGGGGGTGAAGAAGCCCCACCCGAATCATCTGATGCTTTTCCACAAAAGCCCCCCATCATAATTCCACATACAATCATTATACTGCTGAGTAGCTTCTTCATTGACCTCATTTTTCCTTACCACGAAGTTTTCCTTACCTTTATCATAAGGGGATAGGGGTAAATTATCGGTTAAGAAAGTGCTCTTCTACTTTTCCCCCTTTATTGCGGGTCACAAAAACCGCTATGATCTTTTACAAAAGGAAATGCGAAAATGTCTGAAAAAAACCTACAACCTGTCAGGGGCACCCATGATTTAATTGGGGCTGATTGCCGTCGCTACCAATTTATCCGCGACCTTTCTTACGGTCTTGCCTATCCTTATGGATACCAGCCAATTGCAACACCTATTTTTGAGTATGCACCTGTATTCAAACGCACCATTGGGGAGACATCTGATATTATCGGTAAAGAAATGTATTCCTTTTTAGACCGGGGGGGTGAGGAAATCACTTTAAGGCCTGAAGGCACAGCCCCCACCGCACGCGCGGTCATTTCCAACGGCTTAACGCAATCCATGCCCCTCAAGCTTATTTATGATGGGCCCATGTTTCGTTATGAACGCCCTCAAAAAGGCCGGACACGCCAATTTCACCAGATCGGCATCGAATGCTTTGGCATAGCCGACCCTTTGGCAGATGTTGAAACCATTGATTTGGGTGTCCATATCCTGAAACAGTTAGGCATCTTTGAGCGGGCAACCCTGGAAATCAATACGATTGGGGACAACAGCAGCCGCAATGCTTATCGCCAAGCCTTGGTTGATTACTTCACCCCTTTTACCAATCGCCTCTCCCCCGACAGCCAGATGCGCTTGACCCGCAACCCATTACGTATCCTAGACTCAAAAAACCCCACAGATCAAGAAATCGTTGAGAAAGCACCTATCTTTGATGATTATCTCAATACCATCTCCCTCGATTTTTTTGCAAAAGTTTGCGCCGGGCTTGATCGCCTCAAGATTCCTTACGCACGCAACCCTCATCTCGTTCGGGGATTGGATTACTACTGCCATACAGCTTTTGAAATAACAACAACTGACCTAGGCACCCAGGCCACGATTCTAGCAGGAGGACGGTATAACGGCTTGGTTTCCCAATTAGGTGGGCCGGAAATACCCGCCGTTGGCTGGGCTATGGGGATAGACCGGGTTGCATTGATGCTAAAAGAAGCACCCTCCCCCCCTCGTCCAGTCGCCATCATTCCTGTGGGGGATGAGGCCACTTTAACCGCTTTCCAACTGACGATGGATTTGCGTAAAGAAGGATTTTTGATCGAGTTTAGCTATTCTAGTAATGTGGGAAAACAGCTAAAGCACGCAAACAAAATCAATGCTTGTCTTGCAATTTTACTTGGGGGCGATGAGATCGCGGCTTCCCAAGCAACCATCCGCAATTTGGATACAGGGGATCAAAATTCAGTGGCTTTTTCAGGGCTAAAGGATTATCTTAATCATTTCATGTATCCTCAGTTAAGGTAAAATTCGTGTCATTTTCAGCAAAATTAGATCGCCTCCTCCTTCGTCATAATGAGTTGCGGGATACTTTATCCGCCAGCACCCTGAAAGACCCCCAGGAATTTGCGCGATTATCCAAAGAATACTCTGACCTTACGCCTATTGCAGAGGCAATTATGCGTTTAAAAGAAACAGAAAAGGAAATCTGTAATCTGGAGGATTTGCTGGCAGACCCCTTAACAGATAAGGAAATGCGGGACCTTGCTTCTTCAGAACTCCTGGACCTTAAGGCTAAACTGCCCGACCTGGAAATGTCCTTGAAAATTCAGTTATTGCCCAAAGATGCTGATGATGAGCGCAACGTTATCTTAGAGGTGCGTGCCGGTACAGGTGGCGAAGAGGCAGGCTTGTTCGCGGCCGCTTTGCTGCGCATGTACCAACGTTATGCCACCCTTAAAGGATGGAAGTGCGAGCTTCTTGATATGAATGAGACAGGCATGGGCGGCATCCGGGAAGCAAGCGCCTCAATCACGGGAAAAGGCGTTTATGCGCGCCTGAAATATGAATCCGGCGTTCACCGGGTCCAACGCGTGCCAGAAACAGAATCAAGTGGACGTATCCACACTTCAGCAGCAACCGTTGCTGTGTTGCCAGAAGTTGAAGATGTAGATGTCCACATTGAGGAGAAAGATCTTGCCATCGATGTCTATCGTGCCTCTGGTGCAGGCGGGCAGCATGTCAATACAACTGACAGTGCTGTTCGCATTACCCATCTTCCCTCAGGTATTGTGGTAACGCAACAGGATGAGCGTTCCCAACATAAAAATAAAGCCAAAGCTATGAAGATTTTACGGGCCCGCCTGTACGAAGCCGAACGTCAACGTAAAGATGCGGAACGCGCTGCCAGCCGTAAAACACAAGTTGGTTCAGGCGACCGGTCAGAACGCATCCGTACCTACAATTTTCCTCAAGGCAGGGTCAGTGATCACCGCATTAACCTGACTCTTTACAAGGTTTTACAAGTCATGGAGGGGGAAGCCCTTGACGAACTTATCGATGCCTTAACGGCAGAGGATCAAGCCGCAAAACTTTCAGAAGCTGCAGAATAATGAAACTATCCTACGCGTCGTTATAATTTGAGATTTTAACTCCCCCTCTTCCCTCATGATCTAAAGAAAGAACATACTATACGTCACTTCTATATTTAAATTATAAAATAAGTCATTGAAGGGGTAAAGAAATTGGGGTATGGTTATTCTCGAGCTTAAGGTGTGCATAAAAAATAAAAATAATGCCCACCAAGGCCCATTTAATAAAAAAATGGCCGAATTCCAAGGATCAGCCAAAGAAGGGCTGTAGTCGCATATAATCTCTAGGCCATTGTGCATGAGTAATATTACATTCTATTTAATACGAGGTTACCATGAATCCCATAAATAACCATGAAATCATAAAGAATCCGCCAAAAAGTAAAGATGCTAAAAAAAATCCTCAAGAATTATATGACATATACACTAGGAAAGGCGATGAAGCCATAATCGCCGAAGATATTATTTTGGCTGAGAGGCATTATCAACACGCGGATCACTATTTTCGTTTGATGAATGATCCCACCCTTTTAGAGGCCATAGCTCAAATAAGGCATTCAACCTCCCCCTATCCAGTAGAAAAATCGATTGCAAAAGCTCTCAAAGGGATTACCGCAGAACGGGCAGCAAGGGAAAAGACGCTCAAGGAAAAAGGGGGAAAGGCCGCAAAAGTAGCAAGACAAAAGAAGAAAGATACTGCTATAAAAGCCAAAGCGGCTCACCAGAAAGAAGCTGGACTGGACAAAATAGATGGATGCAAAAAAGAGGGCTAATAAAGCACCCCAAAATAGAGAGGATGAGCTTTGAAAAGTTTTCCGCTCCTCCTATTCGGCGGCAAGGGCAATCTTAAAGCCTAGCTCATGCAGCTTGAGCACGACTTCATTATATTGATCTCTGTGTGCCATTTTAAGCGTAGTCAACGGTTGCAACGAACCTGTATTAGGATCAAGCGCATTTTCTAATATGGTAAACCCATAGTACGGAATATTGTTGCTTGGGAATCCAGTCTCTGGATTTAAGCTGGTACCCCACGCAATCCGGCACAGCCCAGCATGCCCGGCAAAGCATACATTGATATCAGCCGTGCATAAGAACCGCGGATAATACGTTGAAGCAGCTTTACGCACCTCATGCAGTTGGTGCTCATCTACTCTAACCTCTTCAAACTTAATGTTTTCTGATTGCCTTTCCAGGTGTTCTATACATGAACGGGCATGCTCAGGCTGACCCGTCACAATGTAAGGTATGCGTGTCATACTTCTTGGCATCCTCTCCCAAGGACCTTTGATAAAACCGATACCTTCCACCAACCATTTCGTAACACCGGAAGTATCATCTTTGCGTACCAGGTACAACACTTGCCAACTTTTTGGTTTTCCTTCACCTGGATTGGCAGGAGCCAAATCTGCCCCTGCATATTCTTTTAAATCCCTCCACAGCCTCCCTAAGCCGTTTACCGCGAGTGTCTCCTCCAACGTATGACGACGAGCATAGGTCCTACTAAGGGCCAGCGCCCACCCATTACCCTCACGCCTGACTGCACCCGTAACGACCGGCAACTCTTGTGTAAGCTCATCTATCGCCTCTACCCGATCCCTCGAATTCACGACATGAAAGGGCAAGCGCAGTGCATTTTCTAGATATTGGGATACTTCACCCCTCTCCGGCTCCTGCTTTGGCTTCTCCATAGAAATTACAGGCTGAAATAATACCCCGGATAGAAACATCGCACATATTCTTTTAAAGAAAATCACAAGAAAATCCTCTCTCTAATTAACAAACAGAAATTTTAATCCTAAATTTCTACCTCCATATTAAATAAAAAACATTAACAGGTTGTTTAAATTTTAAAGGTTTTTGGGAAAGGGTAATAAGGGTTTAAAATATATCTTCCAAAGCGTGCCAAAATCCGCCATAAAATGAGGATGGGGATTTATACCATTCAGGATTTAACAAATTGATGCTGATTGATAGCCATTGCCATCTTAATTTTCCCGATTTTGCCGGGGATTTAGACGCCGTCCTAGCACGCGCACGAGAAAACGGGATTGGAGCCATGCTCTCCGTTAATACCCGATTATCTGAGGCTAAAGACATCCAGGCAATTGCAGACCGCTACCCCCATGTTTATTGTTCAGTGGGCGTTCACCCCCATGATGCGATGGATTATGCAGGCAATACGCTCGTTAGCCAAATCAAGGTACTTGCCCAGCATCCCAAAGTTGTAGGGATTGGAGAGACAGGGCTTGATTATTATTACAATAAAAGCCCACGTGATGCCCAGATTTCAGCTTTCTGTGATCATATCCGTGCAGCGCAAGATTTAGGCATTCCCTTGATTATCCATACGCGCGATGCGGATGCTGACACAATTGCTTGTCTGAAAGAGCACGGAAAACCAAAAGGCGTATTTCACTGTTTTAGCGGCAGCGCTGATCTTGCTGCCCAAGCCTTAGAATTAGGGTTTTACATTTCCCTATCCGGTATTTTGACGTTTAAAAAATCAGAAGATTTGCGCCAAATCGCTAAGACAGTCCCCCTGGACCGCCTTCTTGTCGAAACCGATGCACCATTTTTGGCACCCGTTCCCCATCGTGGCAAACGCAATGAGCCTGCCTTTACAAGGTATACGGCAGAAGTTTTAGCCGATCTCAAAGGCATGAGCTACTCTGACATTGCACAAATAACAACGGACAATTTCTTTTCCCTCTTTTCAAGAGCAAGCCGCCCCTCATGAAGATAACGGTTTTAGGATGTGGATCATCGGGCGGGGTTCCGCTCATTACAGGCGATTGGGGGGGGTGCAATCCTAACAACCCCTAAAAACCGACGCCGTCGTGCTTCAATCTTGATACAAATTGCGGGAAAAAACATTCTCATTGATACCAGCCCGGATCTTCGAGAGCAATTGCTTGAGGCAGGCGTTTGGGATATTGACCTCGTTCTTTACACCCATGACCATGCTGACCATACCGGTGGCATTGATGATTTACGTCAAATCTATATGAAAACGCGCCATCCGGTTCCCGTATATGCTGATACCACCACCTTGAATCATTTGAAAAAAACATATTCTTATATTTTTGAAACACTTGATGACCTATATCCTGCCTTTTTAGCGGGACATGAAATTGAGGGAATAATCAATTTTGATACCATTCAGATTCTCCCCTTTCTCCAGCATCATGGGCATTGTTCTTCTCTGGGGTTCCGCATTGGCGATTTTGCCTATTCCACCGACCTCATTGATATGCCGGAAGAAAGTTACCACATGCTCCAAGGCCTCAAACTTTGGATTGTCGATTGTTTGCGGGATGAGCCCCATATCAGCCATGCTCATTTTGAGCAAACAATGCGCATGATTGAACGCATTCAGCCAGAGCGGGCGATTTTAACACATATGACCCACAGCTTGGATTATGACAGTTTACGGTCCTGTCTCCCGCCAACCATTGAGCCTGCCTATGATGGCATGGTTTTAGAACTTTAAGGATTTCTCATGACGCTTCTGCATATTTTAATCTTAAGCTTGATACAGGGTTTTACAGAATTCCTGCCAGTCTCTTCTTCTGGGCACTTGGTTTTACTTCCCTATTTGTTTGGGTGGCAGGATCAGGGGCAGATCATGGATGTTGCCCTTCATGTAGGAACATTGGCTGCTGTTATCCTTTACTTTTGGCACGATATTTGGTGTATGGTAACCAATTTCTATACTTATATGACAAGGGGCTTCCAACAGCGTGATTTAAATGATTCCGTACGCCTTGCTTTAAGCATTGTTATAGCTACTTTACCTGCCATTGGCGCAGGGTTCATTTTAAAGAAAGTAGGACTTGGGGATATTCGCCAGATTGCCATCATTGCAACAACAACTATTGTCTTTGCAGGCGTCCTCTATGCCGCCGATCACTTCAGTTCCCAAAAAAAAGGGCTTAATGATATGACATTGGGCCGCGGTTTCTTAATTGGGCTGGGGCAGGCAATGGCCTTGATACCTGGCGTTAGCCGCTCCGGTATTTGCATCAGTGTGGCTTTAAGCCTTGGATTCACCCGGGTCGCTGCTGCCCGCTTTGCCTTCTTAATGTCGATCCCTGTGATTATCGGAGCAGCTACCCTGACAACCTATGATGCTGTTAAAGCTGGCACACCCTTGATTTGGGGAGATATCGGAATTGGTATTATTTTTTCCGCCCTTGCCAGCCTTGCAGCCATTCACTTTATGCTAACCTTTTTAGCACGTCATTCCCTGAATATATTTGTGATCTATCGCATTGTTCTCGGGTTAATGATTTGGGTTCTATTGTGATTGGGTGTTGAGATTTTCACATCCTTTTATGATGCTCAAGCTACCCTGATAAGCAAGCCCTCTCCCCAATATGCCGCTCGTTCCGTTCTTTCGCGAGCATCACTTGGCGATGGCGTTCTGCAGCGCGGCGGATTTTCTTAGCGGATACGTCATCCAGGCAATGAGGGCATGTAATACCTGCAACATACTTTGAAGATTCCTTGTCTTCAAGTGAGAGCGGGTGGCGGCATCCATGGCAAAGATCATAACTCCCCTCTTCCACCCCATGCTTAACAGTTACGCGATTGTCAAAAACAAAGCACTCTCCTGCCCACAGGCTTTTCTCCGGCGAGACCTTCTCCAAGTATTTCAAAATCCCCCCTTTGAGGTGATAGACTTCCTCAAACCCTTGCTCAAGCATATAAGAAGATGCCTTCTCACACCGAATGCCTCCAGTGCAAAACATGGCAATTTTTTTATGCTTCTGGGGGTCAAGGTTTTGCTGGACATAGGCGGGAAATTGGCGGAACGTTTCTGTTTGGGGGTTGAGGGCATTTGGGAATGTTCCCACAATACATTCATAATAATTACGGGCATCTACAAGCACGATATCAGGATCAGAAATTAAGGCATTCCAATCTTCCGGTGCAACACGGATTCCGACCTTTCTATTCGGGTCAATACCTGCCATGCCCAATGTTACGATTTCTTTTTTAGCGCGGACCTTCAGGCGGTAAAAAGGCTGTTCCTCGGAAAAAGACTCTTTGTGATCTAAATCACGGAACCGTGGGTCAGTATGGATATAGGCCAATACGGCGTCTATCCCTTCGCGCAAACCGGCAATTGTTCCGTTAATCCCCTCTTTGGCAAGCAGCAGCGTTCCTTTAACCTTGTTGGCTTGGCACACCGCTTTTAAAGGAGGGATAAGCGCTTCAAAATCAGGCAGGGGAGCAAACTTGTATAAAGCAGCAACAACGTATTGGGTCATAAAAATCCTCCTGGCAAGCCCTTGAAGCGCAGCATTTGGCCTTCTTTTGCCAT
>Ga0206857_1097_pt1 | contig 18926 bp, 14 predicted proteins | sample Alteio_BWOrgCont_49_FD_152865 | JGI IMG/M metagenome (GOLD analysis project Ga0206857, IMG submission 152865) | Enriched cells from forest soil in Barre Woods Harvard Forest LTER site, Petersham, Massachusetts, United States -... | ecosystem: Environmental > Terrestrial > Soil > Temperate forest >...
CAACCAACGTGTCACGCACACAATAGCCAGCTCCGCCATTCTGAACAGTCTGTGTGAAATAATGGTACTTGGCCGTTGCATGATGAATAAAGATGTGGACGATGCTACCGGCGGAAGCGACCTGACAAATGCAGGCCACAAACAAAATCACAACCAACATAACCGTATTAAGTTTCATTTCTATCCTTGAGTATCCTGAAGTTTGTAAGCGCTTGATCAGCAAGCCGATAGTGCTCATGTTTAAAGAAAACGTTCTGTCGAATTCATCCGCAAAAAATATTTCATTCCGATACCTTATGTTGGTCAGGTTGATTATCTTTATCAATCAAACCATCCATCGAGGAATAGGCCTTTGTATAGGACAAGTAACCGTAGGGAAGTGGCTTCTCATGATGACTTGTGACAGACAATTCAACGTGGTCGTCAATAAACGTAAATTTAAAACCACGGAACATTTTCCAATCAAGGACGAGACTGCGTATCGGCACCTCAACCTCATGCGTTTGATTGTCAAACGATTTCCAATGTATTAACGCCGTCTTTGGCACTGAGACGGTCGCGGTCTGATGAAATCCCGGTGTACCTTTGAACTTGGCTACGCCAACTATAGGACTTTGAAATCCGGTTGGAAACACATAGCTGCCATAGACGATTTTGACCTCGGTTACCGGTTGCAGCCCATCATTTTGCAAATCAAATCCTTGGAATATCGGATTCGCAGGCAATTCATCTGCATGCAAGCCGCCCCTACTTTGCAGCGACAACAAGATCGATGCCACGAACAGCCAATGGTTCTTGATCATAATTTCTCGATTCATTCAAATATAGTGTGTCAGGAGGGCGGGCTTTAATTCATTTGTTTTGTATGCATGTAAATCGTAACCTCACTTGCAAATCGGATGTCGCCCCTTTACACATTCATTGACCACGATATCCAATATTTTTAGTCCATCCGAAGTATCAATAAGAGCAATTCGGAATGGCAACATGCTTTCTTCTGCGCTGGCAATGTACGTATAGTGCCAAAAACCAGAACGTCCATCTGGCAAAGTTGCATTGGTCATTTGGTCATAGTTACTTAATTTGATATACGGAGAAAAAAACGGGAATACCTTAGTTTCAAGAATTTGAACAATGTTGGTTTGGCCGGCTGACTTGATAATAGACGGATCCATTTCCGCTAATATTGCTGCAGTATTCCTGGATTTGGCCTGCTGGGCAAACTGTTCAATAAATGTTTTTTGGCTTTTTCCATTGTTCAGTCTTTGCATTTCTTTGGACAAGGAATCCTGTGCGAAGGAAACAATGGGGAGCAAAAAGAAACATAACAACATCGCGCGAAATGATTTGTACCTAACCATAATTTTCGACCTGAATGGTTCGTGAGTTATGTGAATTTCAGGTCGCACGCAGCGTACGCCTGATATCAGCAGAAATGAACTTTACCTCATCTGGGTAATTGGACACGCGCATTTTCATCACCCAGACAATAAAGCTCAACATGCAACAGATGAAAATGAATAGCCCAAGTGTGCCTTGCGTGAAATCAACGATTAGCCTTTGGATTACTATAATCAGACTTGGCACCAATATCGTGAGGCTCGAGATTAAAGTCATTCTTACCCCTGGCGCCATTTCAAATTTACCCACTAACATGACCTTGTCTCCGTCCAAGATAAACTTGCCGGTAAATTGACTCCAAGATCGCTTCACGCCCTTAGTCCGACATTCAAGTGCCACCTTCGACGCGGTGACTGAGCCAAAAATCCATTGGAATGCCTGGTTTGAGAAATTGAAGGGCATGCAAATCATTGATAGTCGATTGACCGAATCTGAAATTGAAAAACCGCTTTCAAAGCGTGCATTAACAGGCTTCATAAGCACATTGCAAAGCCAGACTGCGGCAAAAACATAGATGATTAAAAAAATGAATAGGCAAATAATAGATACCATTACTCTCACACATAAAAGTTAGTTTAATTAATCGCAACGCTTTCACCACCCGCTTCTTTCACATTAAGCTGGCCTAATCCATGAGTCCCTTAACATCAAATGCAAGTTGATTTAAGTCTTCCTGATTTTCTGCAAAAGATTCCTTAATAATACTTGCAAGTACCATGACGATTTCTTTCCCGCTATCGATTATGGTGATGAGGTAAGTAAAATCTTTCTTGTTAGTTCTCATGGTTCCGGTGACTTGAAAGCGCCATGCTGGCCGGCCATTGACAAGCAACTCTTCAATGTCGGATGCTTGTGGAGAATCCAAGTTTGCGATCTGTTCGTCCCGTTTGTTCTTTGCAAAAATTTTCATATCGGGGAATTCTGACCGTGGCTTATCTGAAATTAATAGCCCCGCATTCAAGGCCTTATTCGCGGCAAAAAAGAAAAAGCCCTTGGACGCAATTCCGCAATTCTGCTTTACTTGAGTCCATCCATCCGGCAAAAAAATTCCAGCGTTCACATTGAATGGTATGGCGACTGAGCAGGTTTTGCTGTTCCCTAATTTCGCATTGATTGGAAAATTGGGATCGGTGCAGGCAGATGACTTCCCATACAATGCTTCTACGGTTGCCATTGTTCCATTGGGGAGCTTGACCGCATCACCAATCGTAGCGGTCTCCGAGACACAATTTGAGCCTGGACTTCTTTGGGTGAAATAAATATAGGTCGTATGAGTAGTTACATGACCGGCACAAACTGAAGAGGTGTTAGCAACACAAACCAAACCAAGTAGAATTCCAATCCAGGACGACAGACGTAATTTCATAAAAATATCCTTAAAAGACTGCATTTTTGCATTGCCCAATTTGCTATTGATACCTTACCTGCATGCGAGTGTCGCTGGTATTACGATCGATCAATAAATGATAAGGATCTACGGCGACTTCAAAAGGTTTTTCCTGGACTGTCACAGTGAAGGATGAATCACCGCCGGGAATCACACGCTTCTCATTGAACAAGACTCGCTCGTCTTTTTCGTTCGAGCCAGCAGTGCTTGCGAAGACCGCAATTTCTACCGGCTCATCGTATGCGCGCGTGGATTCTTTGCCCTTGCCATCCGCCTCGAATTTCGCCAGGCGGAGTTTCATCGTCACATCCCATAGGCCATCCGGTCTTTGTCTGGCACTGGCATCGATAACGCGATTGTCATATAACACGATCTTTTCGAACATGTCAGTAATCAAGGATTGCTTTTCGTTCGGCGTTTCGGCGCGAATAAAATCCAGTAACTCACTGCTAGTCGCGTAAGGAGCAGATTGAAACCGCTTTTCTTCCAGGAAGTGCCGTAACGCCCGATTCAGCGCAACTTCGCCGATCTCTTCACGCAATCGATAGAAGATCAAACTGGCTTTGCGATACTCGATATAAACCTGATTCGAGACGCGAACCAGTGGGAGTTCCTCGGCCATCTCCTTACTGCGGCCAGTCAGATATTCGTCGAGATCGAAACGCAATATGTGTCGTACTTTTTCGCGCCCAAATTTCTTTTCCATCACCATCAGCGCAGAATATTCCGCCAGCGACTCAATCACCATTGCGCTCCCCTGCATATTGGCCGCCATCACCTGATCCCCCCACCATTGATGCGCCATCTCATGTGCCGTGACGTAAAATACATGATCGACATCGTCCTTGTTGCGCAAATCATTGATAAAGCCGAGCGATTCCGAAAAAGGAATGGTGTTAGCAAAAGATTGCGCGATGCTACCATAGGCTGGAAACTCCAGGATACGAATTTGCTTGCCGGGATAGGGGCCGAATTGCTCGGAATAGTATGAAAGAGAGTCTTGAACGCCGCTAACCATACTGCTCAAGTTGTATGCATGTTTTTTGTCATAGTAGACTTCGATTGGAATACCATTCCAATCTGCCTTTTCGATTTCCCAACGCGCAGACAAGTAAGCGAAAAACGGTGCCATCGGTTTGTCCATCTTGTAATGAAAATAGCGACGGCCATTACGCTCCCAGTTTTCCACCAGGTTTCCGGGAGCGATCGCCATCTGATCGCCGCTTGTGGAAACCGTCGTATCGAAAGTGACCCAGTCTGCTTCAATGTTGTAGAAATTCCTGGCACGCGCGGCTTCGTCTTCAAGCCTGGCAAGCGCAGATGGCTCCCCCAACCCGCGCTTACGGCGCTCATTTCGATCATCGATTTCCCTTGTCACGTCATAACCAAATTTCGGAAAGAAATTACTATCGGTGAAAAAGGTGCCGTTGAAATTCACGGTATCCGGTTTGCCACTATTTGTGAACCCCGGGTGGCGGACGTTGACGCTAAAATCCAGCGCAATGGCAGCGCCAGGCGCCAGCGGTTGTGCGAGCTTAATGATGCTGAAACCGAATTTTCTGTCGTCCAGGGTCACCTGATGCGGTGGCAAGTTGCTCCAGACGGTTTCTGCGGTAGGATCACTTTGGATGCGCAAGGTGTCCAGGTCATCAGTGGTTTTGTTTTGCAAGACATAATGTCCACGAATGGTCACACGTCGTTCAGCCGGATAGATATCGACGTCGGCGCGTATGTCGGTAATTCTCGGATGTGGCAAATCCTGGTATTGGCGATACAGCTTCTCATAATTGGCCTGATTATCCAACACAACGTCATTAGCTTGGTAGTCATTTAGCACATCGCTATTGTAAAAAATCCAGCCGCCAGTCAAGCCAAATCCAAGCAAACTCAAGGTCAATGCAACTCCCGCCGTTCCTTTCAGATTGTTCGCTGCCAACAGGTAGCGCGTGCGCCAGCCCAGCGACAAACCGCGCACCGAAAATGACTGGGCCACAATCAGCAACGCGAGTACAAACAGGCTCCAGTACAGCGCATGCCACGCCCATCCCGTCAGAAAATGACCGTAGCCGTTCATGTCAGAGTATTGCAGCGGTGGCAGCGACGCGAAGTTATACAGCCGGTTATTGAAATCGAATCCACTTAGCACGCTATCTGTGAGCAACAAACCGATCGCGAGCAAGTAACCGATGAATTTATTGTTCGCGAAAATCTGCAACGCCAGCGCACACAAACCGATCAAAACAAAATACACCGACGTCAGCAATACCCCTTTCACGTACAACACACCATCGACCGGCACGCCACCTTTGAATAGCTGGAAACAGATCGCCGCCAAGACGCCAGCACTCAGGAATGTCAGGGTTACACCCACCAACGCGGTGCTCTTGGCAACGATAGGAACCCAGTTTGGCACCGGCATGGCATCGCCAACATCAGCAATCTTCATATGGCGTTCCTTGAAGATTAATTCGCCAGCATAGAAAGCGAGAACGAGGGCCAGGATGAAATTGAATCCGGCGCTTAATTCTTGCAACATCAGACCGGTCAATGGGTAAGGTACGCTATCGAAACGAAGTCCGCCAGTTATGACGTTGGCGAAAAAGTTGGCGATTGCAATCAACAGCATGACCAGGAAAGGAACACTTTTCAATACAGATTTGGTGTCGAAACAGAATATCGACCAACATTGTATCCAGGCCGTTCTACGATTGAAGCGGGGTTCGATGGAGCACAATTTTTCAGTAGCCGGCTCGTTTGCTACAGCTGCTATTTGTTTAGACTTCCCAAACAGCGGGTGCCCGGTACCTGCGCGTTGCGGTTTAAAGAAAACCAGAGTGGCCGCGAATAATCCCAGGGAGATGCAGGACCACATGACACGGTTAAGCAGCAGGAAGCCTGAAATGGCTGGCAACTGGTTGTTCAATTCATCGGCCGTAAAATAGCGTGTCATGCCGACCAAAGCGCGTATGCCGAACGGATCAAGCATGACAGCAAGCCAGTCTGACCGGACGTCTTGCATCAAGAGACCGGCAACAGACCACAGCACCGCAAAGGCAAGCACACCTGCATACACTGCGATCAGCGAGCGGGTGGTGGCAGCTAACAGGGTGAGCAATGCGGCGACGAACAGCAAATTTGGCATGACAAATATCGCAAAGCTCCAAATGTAGGGGTGCCACGAAAATGCACCCAATCTGGCGGCATCAATCGATGACTGTTGCGAGCCCGCCACCAACGCCAATGTGGTCAAGAGGAAGACGAGCACGCAGTTGAAAAGGCCAGCCAGGAACCGACCTGTAAGATAATCGCGCTTGCGCATAGGCGTGGCAAAAATCATGTCGGAGATGCCAACTTCGCTGTCGCGCAACATTGCGCCGGCAATGAAAACCGTGACCAGAAACATGGCGATGAAACTGAGGATGGCGAGCAGCCTCGCGATCACCACCGGGGCATTCAAGTGAATATTGCCGATGGCGCCACCGATACGAGCCGAATCGCTGCCCGCGCTGATGAACGCCATGACGACTAACGCCAAGGTGGTTATCCAAAGTAAAGGCTGACGCACCTGATAGCGCAATTCGAATTTAAGAAATTCCAACCACATGATCTACTCCCTAAGTGACGCTTGGCGTGAGAGATTGTTTGGCCGGCTGTGCGGCGCGCAATTGCAGGAAATAAACGTCTTCCAGATTCGGCTCCACCATCGTGAATCCGTCATCCGGCTGTACGTCGGCAAATACAGTAATTTGCGGCCTTCCACCAACCAGTCGCGTTGACAATATGTTGAAATGGCTTTGATATTCCGGCAACGAAGTTTCAGTAACGCGTCTGCGCCACACCTTGTTTTTCAAGGTGTCGATCGATGCCTGCGGTTCACCCTGAACCAGCACGCTTCCTTGTGCGATCATTGCCATGCGTGGACACAGATCGGTCACATCTTCCACGATATGGGTAGAAAGAATCACGACCACCTGTTCGCCAATCCTGGCCAGCAGGTTAAGAAATCGGTTGCGTTCGTCCGGATCCAGTCCCGCTGTAGGTTCGTCGACGATCACTAATTTTGGCGCACCGAGCAGTGCCTGCGCAATGCCGAAGCGTTGGCGCATGCCGCCGGAATAGGTGCCGAGGTTTCGTTTTCGCGCCTCCCACAGATTGGTTTGGTGCAGCAAGGCTTCCACCATCTCTTTTCGTTCAGCCCGGATGGTCAGCCCTTTGAGCACAGCAAAATGATTCAACAATTCTGCGGCACTTACCTTCGGGTAGAGTCCAAAATCCTGTGGCAGATAGCCGAGTTGGCGGCGCAAGCCGTGCTTGTCTTTCAGGACATCGAGTCCGTTGAAATGGATGCTGCCGCTATCAGGCTCTTGCAGCGTGGCGATTGTTCGCATCAGCGACGATTTGCCTGCCCCGTTGGGGCCGAGCAAGCCAAACAATCCGTTCGGTATCTCAAGACTCACATTGTTGGTGGCATGCACGCCATTGGCGTAGGTCTTGTTTAATTGCTTTATTGAGAGCATTACTTAAGATTCCTATATGGTTGTTATCACATGCGATGAAGCGCCCGCCAGGCCGTCGATTGCTTTGCCGACCGATTATAAGGAGCGAATGGGCAGTGGGAAATTGCCACTGATTGAGCGGCAAAACGGCATGACGAGCGGTAAAAAAGGATGATAAGCGGCAAGGTAGAATCGAAAAATCGTAAAATCGCGAATTTCAGTGGTATTACGTGTACGCCAGTCGATGGCTACATGTAGACTGCAACGAAAATCTGCAATTCGGGGCCAGACTTAAAATGAGGGAATGAATTGAAAACCAACCGCGAGGACAGCGATCGGTCGAATCGCGACTACTGGATTTGCCAACTCATCGGCTGGGGTCTGGTGGCCGTGTACGGTGTGGTGTCATCGCCATACGATGGCGATTTCAGGTTGCGATTGATAAAGCTGCTCTGTGTGGCGACCGCTTTTGGCTTGTCCCATCTGTGGCGTGGGTACTTACGCAGGTGTGGCTGGCTGCATCGTAACCAGCCGCTGCCTTTCGGTCGTATTGCCCTCGGCGTGGCAGTGTTGACGCTGGTCCAGACGGCGATTCTCGTGCTGCTCGATACATTGGTTCGGCGGAGTAAGTTGATTCACGATCCGGATTTCAATTTTTTGCTGGTCGCGTTGACTGCGCTTTGGTTCGCCGGATTCTCGGTCTGGACTTTGTGCTACGCGGCGGCCCAGTCGCGCCGTCGTGCGGCGCAGCTTGAATTGCAAAAGCTGGAACAGGAAGTGAGCGTCAAGGACACAGAATTGCGCGCCTTGCAAGCCCAAGTCAATCCGCATTTCTTTTTCAATAGCCTTACCACCATCAATTCTCTGGTCTATCAGGACCCCGCTGCAGCCACTCGCGCAATAGCCCGGTTGGCGGAAATGATGCGCTACAGCCTGGAATCGGGCCAGGCAGAAACCGTCACACTGGACCAGGAAATGCGCGCTATCGAGGCATATCTCGACATGGAGAAGTTACGCTTTGAGGACCGCTTGCAATTAAGCATCGGGATCGCGCCGGATCTGGGTTTGGTGCGCCTGCCGCCGATGGCGTTGCAGACATTAGTGGAAAACGCGATCAAATACGGTGTCGAGCGTAGCATAGGGCCTTGCCGGGTACGAATCGAAGCGCGGAGCGAGGGGGGGGGGTCGCAAGGCTAGTCGTAACCAACGAGGGGCAACTCGCCGAAGCTGCAGCATCGACTCGGATCGGCCTGGCCAATACACGTAAGCGCCTGGCGTTAATATTTGGCCCGCAGGCCTCGTGCAGCCTGGATGAGCGTGACGGCTGCGTAGTAGCATGTATAGAACTGCCGGAAGAAACACCATGAGAGCATTAATTATTGACGACGAAAGACTGGCACGCGATTGGTTGCGCCGTCTCTTACAGGCGCATCCCGAGGTGCGGATAGTCGGTGAGGCAGCCAACCTGCCGGAAGCCGTGCGGGCGATTGAGTCACTCGCGCCCGATCTGATTTTTCTGGATGTGCAAATGCCCGGCGGTAGCGGATTCGACTTGCTTGCCGCGTTGGACCAGGTGCCGGCAGTGATCTTTACTACAGCTTTCGACAGCTACGCGATGCGAGCCTTCGACGTCAGTGCCCTCGACTACGTTCTAAAACCGATAGAGCCGCAGCGTTTGGCTTTCGCGCTGGAAAAATACCAGCGCACGCAAGGCGCGCCGGACACGAAGCAGTTGGACGCTGCGGGCAAAGTCTTCATCAAGGACGGCGACCGTTGCTGGCTCGTTGAGCTGGACCGTATCATGCTCTTCGAGTCAGAGGGTAATTACACCCGCGTATTTTTCGACAATGAACGCCCACTGTTGGCGCGCTCGCTGAACCAATTAGAAGCGCGACTCGATCCGACACGCTTTACACGCATTAGCCGCAGCCAGATAGTCAATATGCGCGTGGTGGCCGACATGAGGCCCGGTATTGGCGGCGGCATGGTGCTGACCTTGAACAACGGCTTACGCATTACCATGTCGCGCCGCCGAGCCGCGCAGTTCAAACAGATGAATCGCTTGTAACGATGGATCTTACGTTTTTTGACATCCACAAAATACAGAGCACTGTCGGAATAACTCCAGACCGCCCCCTCACTTGGGTAAGCGGAAATTCGTGCTTACCAAAAGCAGCCATTCGCATCGCTCAATGACGCCATTTCCGCGATAGTAGGGGAATCCCGTTTTTTGAATTCACTATTTTGTCTGGTCCCGATTTTGCGAATCTTTAGACAGTTGATCCAATTTTTCAATCGCCTTGTTCGTCATCGAACTTAGTTCGTTGTTTGTGCTTGAAGTACGTCTAGCCAATCCATGTAGCAATGAAACCGTGTCATCGTCTGACGTGCAAAGGCCTCCTGATGCGTTTCCGTTAGTCCAGAACAGCAATAAATTGGTCGGACCGATCTGGGATGCTTTTTCTTTGCAAGGTTTGTTGTTACCAGCCTGATCTTGGAGGAATCTAACTATCTGATCGTACACACTACTTTCAATTCTAAATACGTCGGCACCGTGTTCATTGTCGAATATGTAGTTTGGCTGCTGATTTGTAAGCTTGGGAGAAATAATCACCGTGCCAACAGTTCCAATGAAACGATCTCGGGAAATAATTTCGATCATGTCGCTTTCACGTTGCAGGCCATCTGCGTTCGCTCGCGTTAGCAATGACAGGCACAAGACAATGAGTACGATGGTCAATCTAAAGTAGCAATTCATGCTTCGGAAACTTTCTAATGATTGGCTGCTTTGGGTCGAACTGCGACCAGTTCGTTTAAGTTCAAAAGGTACTTTTCTCAGAGTACCAACGGCCTGAATCCTGCATTTTCTTATTTTCGGTCAGCTCGTTCAACATTTCGCCCCATACTGGAAATGTGTCTAGATCATATTCACCGACTAGAATTGAGACTGCGTAAAAACTCAATATAAATTTTCGCGCACAAAAAATTGACCTCTTAAAACGCGCTGTATTTAATTATTTCGATACAAGGGTTGGTCTCCCTACCCGCGATTTTTCAGAAAATTTTAAAAATATTTTTTTACAGAGCCTCTGCCGAACTCGGACATTTGTCTAGTCGTAAGTTTCCAGAACATCTGACACTGGCTGGCATGTCGAGTCAGGATTACTACAGATTAACGTTTCTCCACCAAGCCGATTCCCCTCATAGGCGATGATTCCATTTGCAAAATCCCCATCGGCTTCAAGCACCGACTGTTACAGTCAATGTAGTCATTGTGTCCTCAGATCCATTTGAACTTACATTCGTAGTAATGCAAAACCACCTTATCGTTAATTCAGGCTTGTCTGGAATCTGAGGCCACCCACAGCGAAGGTAGAAGGTCGATTCAATTAGCTACCTTTAAATCGCCAGGCATAGGTCTGACTTACCTTAAGCTGTTCAGCACTGCCTTTAATATCAACTTTAATCCCACCCAATTCATCGCGATGTGCCCGCGCGATAGCATGCATATTCACCAGAATCCCGCGATTGATTTGCCAGAACTGTTCGGGGTCCAGGCCCTTTTGCAGTTCCTTGATCGGGGTTCGAATTAAACCCTCGTCGGTAGCACTGACCACCCGGGTATACCGGGTATCGGATTCAAAAAACAGGATTTCTTCGACCGGAAATATTTGTATCGATTTTCCGGAGTTGGCGCTAATCCAGCGTATCCGCTCGCGCTGCTCATGTTCGCTAAAGCGACGTTCGAACGTTTCCATCATCTGTAACAAATCGACCGATTTCTCGCCAGGTACTAACTTATTTTGCAATCTGCCTACGGTCTGTTGCAACCGGTCGGCTTGTATCGGTTTCAGCAGATAGTCGCAAGCGGCCAGATTAAACGCGTCGATGGCATGGGCTTCATACGCTGTGACGAACACAATATTCGTTTTACCATCGGTCGCGCGTGCGACATCCAGTCCGCTTAAGCCAGGCATGCGTATGTCCAGAAATGCCACGTCGGGCTGATGTTTGACGATGGCGTCTAACGCGTCGCTACCGTCTTCGCACTCTTCCAAAATTTCAAGTGCTGGCCAGGCCAGCGTTAGCATGCGGCGCAATTCTTCGCGCTGGAGATATTCGTCGTCGGCTATGACTGCTGTTGGCATGGCGGGCTCTTATTCAAAAGTGTTGGTTGGCAAAACAATGCGCGCGGTGACACCATCCTCTTCATTGGTTTCCAATGTGAGCGCGGCATCGTCCTGATACAGCTGTTTTAAGCGTTCGCGGATATTACTCAAACCGATGCCGCTACCTGATGTCGCCCCGGTAAATCCCAATCCGTTGTCACTGACAGTCAGCGCCAACTTTTCTTCGCCGCCGTCCATAATTTTTTGCGCAAAAACGTGGATGTGTACAGGTCCTTTTTTCAATTCAATGCCGTGCTTAACGGCATTTTCCACTAACGAGATCAGCATTAGCGGCGGAATGAACAAGTCTGACAGCGCGGGCGCGTATTCAACATCAAAGCTAAGGCGCGGAATACGAAATTTGATCACGCCCAGATAAGCGCGGATTGCCTGCATTTGCGAGCTGAGTTTGACTTGCGAACACGATCCATCGTTACGCAATTGCGGAATGGTGGCGCGCAGATATTCAACCAGATTGTCAATAATCGCCACACCCATCTGCGGATCGCTCAAAATCGCAGAACGTACCCCAGACAACGTGTTAAACAAAAAATGGGGTTCGACCTGACTAGCCAGAACAGATAAACGCAACTCCGCTTCATTGCGCTCCTTTCGATACAGCGCCACGCGTTGTTCAACCAATATATCTTTCATGGCGCGACGTTGCCGGAAATAGGCCAGCAAGTCCCATGTTCCACCCAGCCATAAAAAAATCAGCAGCAAGAGTAAATAGCGCAGCACGGATACAACCGGAGAATTTTGGTAAGTCAGTTCACTATCCACGACGGCCAGGTCGGTTTGCTTTTTCTCTTTCAGTTCCTGAATATATTCTTTGGTAAATTGCTTTTCGAAGTCATGCTCAACATGAATTAACCAGATCGCGAACAGGGTCCCGATGACGATAGACAGAATCACCCCCACCGATGTTTTTCGCTCAGCCCAACTCCGCTTAACCACCAGTACCGCCATACCCCGCCCGACCACCATGGCCGATACGATAGAACACCATAAAAAAACCATCGCCAGAATAAATTTGGATTTGGCGTTTGAATCCGGTATAACGAACATTCCCAACCCAAGGAATACCGCGATCAACAAGGTCGGCAGGATATAGGACAGCAACCGATATTTGTACCAGGTCTGGCTGAAGATTGGATATTGCTGCGCCATGCTGCCCCAACCGCCGTATTTATTAAACACTTTGCTGGGCAGGGGATTTTCTGCGGCGAATCCTGATTGTTCGAAAGGTTGGGGTTCGTTCATAATCTGCTTTTCAATTTCAATAGTCGTTACTGTAGTTTCTTTTGATCTGAAAAGAAAAATATTGCGGCGAAAATGGCTTTTTTCGTGACCAGTCCGCGACTATTAGATTTTTTTCAACATCGTTGCCCAGCCACTTTGATCAAATCAAATCAATTCATGTCTGAAAAATACCATCCACAAACCTGGCGCGCCGTCATTTCCTCTTCACTGGGTAACGCATTGGAATGGTTTGACGTCATTATTTACGGCACTTTCGCCGTCACCATCGCCAAATTATTTTTTCCGGCAGAAGATCCCACCGTTTCGCTATTGATCACCTTCGGAACATTTGGTGTGGCATTCTTTATGCGCCCGCTTGGCGCACTGGTGCTCGGTAGTTATTCAGATCGGGTGGGGCGCAAAGCTGCCCTTACCTTGTCGATATTGCTGATGACTATCGGGACGTTGCTGATCGCGGTGATGCCCACATACCGATCCATTGGCGTCTGCGCCCCTATTGGCATTGTGCTGGCGCGCTTGCTGCAAGGATTTTCTGCTGGAGGCGAGTTTGGCAGTTCAACTGCATTTTTAGTCGAACACGCACCGCATCGACGTGGCTTTTTTGCCAGCTGGCAGATTGCAAGTCAAGGTGTCAGCATGCTGTTGGCGGCGCTCTTTGGTGCCGCACTGACTACACTGATGAGCCAGGCGCAGTTTGAAGACTGGGGCTGGCGTGTGCCGTTTATTTTTGGATTGCTGATCGGTCCAGCAGGGTATTACATCCGCCGCAACTTGCACGAATCACCCGAATTTATTGAGGTTGGTGGAACCGAAGCGCCCATCAAAGCAATTTTGTCAGGACAGAAAATGCGGGTGCTGATCGGTACCGGTTGCGTGATTATGTCGACCATTGGCGTGTATACGATTTTGTATATGCCGACCTACGCGATCAAGCAGTTAGGCATGTCGTCCGCGCAGGGATTCGGCGCGACGATTGCGGCCGGGACTGTCATGACATTGTTAGCGCCTGTTGTGGGACACTATTCGGACAAAATCGGACGTACGCCATTTATGCTCGTCAGCAGTGTTTTATATGTACTGGTGACCTGGCCAATGTTCCATTTTTTGAGTCAGCATCCGCATCTGATCAATCTGGTATTCGTGCAAATCGTACTCGGCTGCTTACTCGTGATGATCATGGCGCCGATGCCTGCGCTACTTTCGGAACTGTTCCCGGTGCAGTTACGCGGCACTGGCATGTCGCTATGCTACAACCTGGGAGTCATGATTTTTGGTGGCTTTGCTGGCATGACGATTACCTGGCTAATCGCCATCACCGGCAATAAACTCGCGATCTGCTTTTATGTGATTGGCGGCGCGCTACTTTGCGTGATCGCTACGCTATCAGCGCGCTTTAGTCTCAAATTAAAGTAAAACCAATTCAAACTACCAGGTCAAATCCATCGCGCCATCAATCATTACTGTACGGCCCATGGATGAACGTCACTCAACCCGCTTCAAATCCAGGTCCTGAAAATCGTAACTGAAGTCAGTCAGATCCGATATCTTTTCCATTTTAAATCCAGTCGGCTTGCCATTTTTATCGAGCGAAAATATCGCATACGCGTCGGCCAGCATATAGCGGTCATGCCATTTAACGGCGTAACTGTTGCCTTTGTAGAAGTACATCACACCGTTTAACCGCGGTGAATGCTTCGCCTGGAAATGCAACGCACCATCCTGGTAGCTAATGACCACATCGCCGAACCACGCATCATGATATGTACCGGTAATATTGGCTGGATCAAGTTGACAGGCAGATGGATTTTTTTGATTGGCCTCAACCGTGGCCCACACCGCTTTCACCTTCGCTTCGTCGGCATCGTCTTTGTCACTGACCTGTTTTTTATACTGCGCGACGCGATCGACTTTCGGCATGCCAAAATAGCTGTCTTTAATGGTATTGGTGATGGAGGAGAAGGCAGCGCCTTCCTGTTGATTGGTCAGCACCACGATACCCAGCTTCAACTCAGGAATCATCGTCACCTGAGTGACGATGCCCGTTAATCCGCCGGTATGCGAAAGTTGTTTGTACCCGTTCACATCGCTGATGCCCCAGCCCAATCCGTAAGCGGAGAAATGCGTGTTATAAAAATTATTGGTCGCGCTCACCGGCAAGATCGTTTGCGGGGACCACATTTCTTGCTGGGCTTTGTCGCTGAATAAATGCGCATCGGTCCCGTATTTGCCGCCGTTCAGTTGCATCCGTACCCACTTACTCAAATCGTTCAAATTCGTGTTGATGCCAGCCGCAGCATTCGCGACCTCATTGATTTCGGCATCCACTACCTGCACTTTGCCGTCAATCTCCACATGCGGTTCAATGATGTTTGATCGATTGGCGACACGTTGAAATGACACATAACTCTCCGTCATGCCCAGAGGTTGGAAAATGCGTTGTTGGATAAAATCTTCCCACGACATGCCAGACACGCGGGCAATTACCTCACCCGCGACGATATACAAATTGTTGTCGTAGTCGTATTTGGAACGGAAACTGGAGGTCGGTTTCAGATAGCGCAGATTGTGAATAATGTCGGTTCTGGTGACGTCGCTTCCTTCCGGCCAAAGCATCAGATCACCCGCACCCAATCCAAGCCCGCTGCGATGCGTTAATAAGTCGCGTATCGTAAATTCATCGGTCACGTAGGGACTGTACATTTTGAATTCGGGAATGATGTCGGTGACTTTGTCATCCCATTTGATTTTCTTTTCATCGACCAGGATTGCCAACGCAGCAGTCGTAAATGCTTTTGAATTTGATGCGATGCCAAAAAGGGTGTGTTCATCGACCTTTGCACCGGTATTCAAGGAACGCACGCCGAACCCTTTGGCGTAGATCACTTTATCGTCCTTAATCACTGCAACCGCGATACCAGGCACATTAAACGTATGCATGGAATGCTGAATTAACGCGTCCAATTCTGGCGCTGTAATCGGATGCACTTCACCCGCGAATACGGTGGTGGCGGTCACCAACGTAAACAGACTGGTTACAGCAATTTGTCTGACTGCTTGTTTCATCGTCTTTTTCATCTTCTTCTCCCGACTTTGGTTTTTTTGTGGATGTGTCAATTTAAATAGTGACGCGCATCTTACACCAGGACATGACAAACCCGACCAATTCAGCGCACATGAGTTTTTAACAAAGACACTATATAAATTAATAAGCTCTAATTTTTTATTCGTATTTCATAGAGACTAAGCGGTAAAATCCCAGGCTAACTTCCCAACTAAAAGAAAGCTTCAGATGGAACAAGTTGTCATTAGTGCCACCGGCCTGTACACGCCGCCCTATTCCATTTCAAATCAGGAACTGATCGTCTGTTTCAATCAATACGTTCAGCGCTTTAATCGTGATAACGCCGACAAAATCGCCGCGGGCGAAATAGTCGCGCTGGAAGAATCGAGCGTGGAATTTATTGAAAAGGCGTCCGGCATCAAATCACGCTATGTCGTGGAGAAGACCGGCGTGCTTGACCCAGAGCGCATGGTGCCGCACATTCCAGAACGCGCCGACGACCAACCTTCGATTATGTGTGACATGGCAGTCAGTGCCGCGCGCGAAGCATTGCAACGCGCCGGTCGTACCGCTGCCGATGTCGATGCCGTGATCGTCGCATGCAGCAACATGCAACGCGCTTATCCCGCAATCGCCGTTGAAGTACAGACTGCATTGGGCATAGATGGGTATGGGTTCGACATGAACGTGGCGTGTTCATCCGCGACCTTCGGGATCCAGGCAGCGGTCAGCGCGATTCAAAGTGGACAGGCTCGCGCGGTATTAGTGATTAATCCTGAGATCACCAGCGGACATCTGAACTGGCGTGACCGCGATAGTCATTTTATTTTTGGTGACGCGTGCACGGCAATCTTATTGGAACGCGCCGATAAGGCGACTTCGCCGCATCAATTCGGCATCGTCGATGTCAAACTCAAGACGCAGTTCTCCAACAATATCCGCAATAATTTTGGCTTCCTGAATCGCGGTGACGAATCAGGCATAGGCAAACCCGACAAATTATTCCGCCAACAGGGCCGCAAGGTTTTCAAGGAAGTGTGTCCGATGGCAGCAGCGATGATTACAGAGACCGTGCAGCGCTCCGGACTGACCATAGCGGACATTCAGCGTTACTGGCTACATCAGGCGAATCTGAATATGAATCTGCTGATCATCCGTCAAATACTGGGGCGCGATGCGAGCGCGACAGAATCGCCGACCATTCTGGACACGTACGCGAACACCTCGTCCGCTGGTTCGATTATCGCGTTCCATCAACATCAGGATGATTTGAAGCCCGGAAATCACGGCGTGATCTGTTCGTTTGGCGCGGGATATTCCATAGGCTGTGTAGTAGTTAAGAAAATATAAATTCAAAATAATATTAAATCAGGGTGGCGTGTCGGTTAAAACCATCAGACCGCACGCAACCTGCACAATTAACTGTATAAAAACACAGCTAAGTGCGAATACTCCCTGCTATACTTCCACCCCATCTTGCCGTGCCCACGCTTTACCCGCTTTCATGCGACCCACCATGTCCGCAGCATTCGCCGTAAATCCCATGCCCGCTGTGCTGGCCAACAACAATATCGTTGTTGCGTCGCCGGCAAAATAGTGCACGATGCGCGTGCCGCTGGCCAGATCAATCAGGCTGGTGATCGGCACGCCGTCACCGCGTGCGCCCGGCAGGGAAGAGACCGGCACGGAATATACGCGACCGTTTGATCCAAACGCCAGCAGACTATCAACGCTGCGGCATTCAAATGTCCCGTGCAACGTGTCACCCGCCTTAAACGTAAATTGACCGGCATCATGACCATGTGCCGTACGCGCCCGCAACCAACCCTTTTGCGAGATCACGACGGTCACTGGTTCGTCGATCACCTTCTGTTCGATGACGGCTTTCTCTGCCACCTCAATCAAAGTACGACGCGCATCACCAAACTGCTTTTGATCGGCTTCGATTTCCTTGATGATCTTGCGCTTCATCGAACCCGGATTACTCAATAAATCCTGTAAGCCGGATTGCTCGGTACGCAGTGCCGCTAACTCCTGTTCGATCTTGATTGTTTCCAGTCGCGCCAGCTGACGCAGCCGGATTTCCAGAATATCTTCGGCCTGGCGGTCAGATAATTTGAATGCCTCAATCAGTGCCGGTTTCGGCACATCCGATTCGCGAATGATACGAATAACTTCATCGATATTCAGCAGCACCGCAATCCGCCCTTCCAGAATATGAATCCGGTCTTCCACTTTTTGCAAACGGAATTCGGTGCGTCGCGTAACCGTATCAAAGCGGAAGCTGACCCATTCAGACAGAATTTCGACGAGGTTTTTCTGGCGCGGCCTGCCGTCGCCACCTATCATCACCAGGTTAACCGATGCATTGGTTTCCAGCGATGTATGGGCCAACAGAATTTGCATCAATTCGCCACTGTTCTGATTTTTGGATTTTGGTTCAAATACCAGACGCACCGGCGCATCTTTGCCGGATTCATCGCGTACGGCATCCAACACACCCAACATCAACTGCTTTAAATTCTGCTGTTCAGGCGACAGCGATTTTTTTCCCAGTTTGATTTTAGGGTTGGTGCATTCCTCGATCTCTTCCAACACTTTCTGGCTGGAGGTGCCAGGTGGCAGTTCGTTAATGACGATCTGCCACTGACCACGCGCCAGGTCTTCAATGATCCAGCGTGCGCGTACTTTCATGCTGCCGCGACCGGTTTGATAAATCTCTGCAATCGTGGATGATGGGCTGATGATCTGACCGCCGCCAGGAAAATCTGGGCCCGGCACTATCTCCAATAATTCGGCATTGGTGATGGAAGGGTTTCTGATGACGGCAATCGCGGCTTGCGCAATCTCGGTCAGGTTGTGCGACGGAATTTCAGTTGCCAGACCCACGGCAATACCGGACGCGCCATTCAACAACACCATCGGCAAACGGGCCGGCAATAATTTCGGCTCTTCGCTTGAACCGTCATAGTTAGGTTGGAAGTCAACCGTGCCCTGATCGATTTCATCGAGCAGCAATCCGGCAATCGGCGTCAGACGCGCTTCGGTGTACCGCATCGCCGCAGCGCCATCGCCATCGCGTGAACCGAAATTTCCCTGACCGTCGATCAGTGGATAGCGCAAGGAGAAATCCTGGGTCATCCGCACCA
>Ga0206857_1099_pt1 | contig 18882 bp, 15 predicted proteins | sample Alteio_BWOrgCont_49_FD_152865 | JGI IMG/M metagenome (GOLD analysis project Ga0206857, IMG submission 152865) | Enriched cells from forest soil in Barre Woods Harvard Forest LTER site, Petersham, Massachusetts, United States -... | ecosystem: Environmental > Terrestrial > Soil > Temperate forest >...
TGGCTGGGCGATTAGAAATGAAACTTTGTCTGATTTTTATGGAAATATTTGTGCAGCCTATTGGTATGACACCATGCCCGACCGGGTTTTTAATGAACTAAACGCACACCGGCCTTTATTTACAAGCAACGACGGCGTTGCGTATTACAACGCCCTGTATAGCTACATCTTGAGTAAAAAACGCTTTAAAAAAGAAGACGCGCTTGGCGGCACTATGAAACTATTTGACAGTTTGTATACGCAGCAGCGATCTGACCTGTTAAAACTATTCCTGTTAGAATCGGAGAAAGACAGTTATGCGCAGTCTTACCCGCTGATCATCAATAGTATTAAAACAAACTGGTGCAAAAAAATCGCGGCAAATGAATTGACTAAAGTGAACGCAAACCAAAAAAGGATAGATAGTCTTTTCGCTTTATCAAAAAAATTAGAAAGGGCAGATATTGGCACCCCGTTAATGCGGTTACCTTTCGATGCCAGCTTATATCAATTAGATACGGTAGCAAACATTGATGACTTTATAATAAACCTAAAGTCAAAATTCCCCAACAAGGCGCTCATTATCGACTTTTGGGCTACCTGGTGTGGCCCTTGCCTGGCTGATCTTCCCTACAGCAAAAGTTTGCACGAGAAAAATAAAGATCTGCCTGTCGAATACATTTACCTGTGTACCACGAGCGGTTCAAGTATCGCTTTATGGAAAAATAGAATAGGGGATATGCAAATCCCGGGGACGCATATTTATGTCAATGATAAAATTATAGCCCGGTTGAAGACGGCATTCAATTCGGAAGGGGGATTTCCAACTTATGTAGTTATAGATATCAATGGAAAAGTAAATCAAAAAAAGATCACATTCATGCAGGCTTTAGATCGGGACAGTGTGAAAAAAATTGTGGGGCTTTAGCAGGCCGGAACGGGCACGGAAACTTGTATGTAGCGCTACACATGCTACACCCTGCTACAAAGCGCTACAATGTTGATAATTAACAACTTAACTACTGACAATATTTTGTCACTGACAAAATATTGTCAGTAGTTTTCGTCTTCGGATGAACCCTGCGGTTGGATAGTATTGGAGCCAATGAGTTTCAGATTGAACCAAATGAGGCTTCGTTGATTGAAAACGAGGATTTTCTCTCGAAAATTCAAGGTATGCTGGATATTGTTGAGGAGATGATGAAATCAGCAAATGAACGAAAATCAGAATAGCTTTTTTGGAATGTGGGAAACCGGCAGAGTTTTCCATATTTCAACACGACAAATGGCTCTACAACAAAAAACCGTATATCCAACATAAGCTGTACATACGGTATGTTACCTGTACACCTGGAGCTAATCAAAACGAACCGATTTATACAGGACCTAAAACTTTTGGCAGGAATAAGGCTGCGCTATAGTTTTCAAAAGCAAAATTTGTGACTATCCGATGAGGATTAAACATATTTATCAGGGATTATGTTGCCGGGCTTTTTCTGATCTGCTCAAAACCGAACAACAGAACGTTCGGTTTTGTTACAACCCCGGGATGATATCGATATTAATTACCAACATATCAGTACATTAGCTGTTTGGAATAGTGATTGTATCGTTTAATCCTCTTGAGACCATTTACATTTCATATTAGCTCTTATGAACTCGTATCGCTGGGAACTTTGTTCACAGGGATGACGCTTACACTTCTTTTATTGTTAACCAAAAAACCCGGCAGATCGGCTAATCTGTTTTTAGGTTTGGCCTTAGTCGTGATCATTTTTAAGACCAGTGGACTTACAGCACTTTTTTTACCGGCACTTGGCCCGCTGTTGTATTTTTACGTACGACAGTTAACTTGTACCGAGCAGCAGTTTCGACGGAGAGATATGCTGCATTTTTGCTCTTTATTGTTGGGATATTGGCTGCTGACATGGCTTATTTTAATTTCAGTCATTATCTATTTATACCTGGCACACAGACTGATAGAGCGTTTTTACGCGCGTTTACGCCCTGTGTTAATGGATAGGCCGCGTTTTGCATTCCGACGACTTGACGGCGCTTTGCTTCTAATAGGCCTGCTCTGCTTGTTAGCAATAGTAAGTGATGCTTTCTGTTTTGTAATTGCATTGATCCTGATCGTAACGGCTATTAACGCGATCGTAAAGCCTGATGGCCACCTCCAGTTAACAATGCCAATAACTGACAGAACGGACGTAAAAGAAAAAGGTCGAAGGTTAAAGGAGTCGGTGGCTGCAAACCATCTTTACGAGGATGCCGAGCTGACGCTGGCAACGCTGGCGTTGAAATTGAATATTCACCCGCACGAGCTGTCCCGGATTATTAATATTGGGTTGGAAAAAAACTTCAGCGATTTTATTAACGGGTTTCGGGTTCGTGAAATTGCCAGGAAAATGCAGGACCCAGCTTATGACAATCTCACGCTGCTGGGTATAGCTTACGACTCGGGCTTCAATTCCCAAAGCACCTTCCATCGCATATTTAAAGAATTAACGGGCAAAACTCCCGCCGAATATAAAAAAGAGCTCCCAACTTATAATTTGAGAGCTGGTTCACAGCCGGCTGCGGTAATTTCGATTCATGAAACCACACCTAAGTGGTCTATCGAAAAATTAAACCGCAGCTTTATGTTTAGAAATTATCTCAAGATCGCCTTCCGCAGCCTCAGGAAAAGCAAGAGCTTTACCACCCTCAACGTTATCGGCCTCGCTGCCGGCCTCGGTGTATGTCTGCTGATCGTCCTGTACGTCACGGATGAAATCAGTTACGACCGCTACAACGTCAACGCAGACCGCATTTATCGGATCGATGAGGATCTCTACTTCAATAACACCCAGGTCGACGCTGTCACCACCTCCAAATTTATGGGTCCCGCTCTCGTCAGTTCCTATCCGAAGATCCGGCAGATGGTCAGGTTCCGCAACCCGGGCGGCCTGCTGGTGAGGAAGGGCAACGACCACGTCATCGACCAAGGCTTCACCTTCGCCGACTCGACGATCTTCAAGGTCTTTACCCTGCCCATGATTGCCGGCGACCCCAATACCGCGCTCAACAACCCTCATTCCATTGTGATCGATGAAAGTGCCGCCCGTCGCTATTTCAACAGCACCGATGTCATCGGCCGCACGCTGGAGGTGGGTATTAACAATAAACTCCTCCTCAAGATCACCGGGGTTATCCGGGACATGCCGGAACAGTCCCAGTTCCATTTCAGCTTCATTCGCCCCCTCCGCGAAGCCTACACCTTTAATGATCCCGACGACAACGACTGGATAGCCAGTAATTATTATACCTATATACTGGTCCAACCCGGCGTCACGCGTGCCGAGGTGCAGAAAGATGTAGACGAAGTCGTCAACCGCAATATCGGCCCGGCCCTCCAGCAAACGTTCCACCGTTCGGAGGCCGATCTTGAGAAAGGGGGTAATCATTTCCGGTACCACCTCTTCCCGCTCACCGACGTACACCTCCATTCCAATAAGTCTGGTGAGCTCGAGGCCAACAGCAATATCCAGTTCGTATACATCTTCTCCGTCATCGCCGTGCTCATCCTTCTGATCGCCTGCGTCAATTTCATGAACCTCAGCACTGCCCGCTCCGCCAACCGCGCCAGGGAAGTGGGCATCCGCAAGGTTGCCGGCTCGACAAAAGGACAACTCATCATCCAGTTCCTCACCGAGTCCAGCCTGCTCAGCCTCTTCTCCCTCGTCCTCGCCCTTGGCATCGCTGTTCTGCTGCTGCCGATGTTCAATCAGCTTGCCGGCAAATCGCTCCATCCCGGCGTACTCTTCAGTGGCCGGTTCCTGCTTATCCTCATCGTTTTGGTGCTGCTGGTCGGCTGTCTCGCAGGCAGCTACCCCGCCTTTTACCTTTCCTCCTTTCAGCCGGTTCAGGTATTGAAAGGAAAGATGGCCGCAGGCTTCAAGAGCAGCTGGCTGCGTAACAGCCTGGTGGTCTTTCAATTTTTTATTTCTATTGGCCTCATCGTCAGCACCCTGGTCATCTATCGCCAGCTGCAATATATTCGAAATAAGGAAGTCGGCTTTAACCGGGATCAGGTACTCATTATCCATCATACCGGGTCGCTCGGCCAGGAGGGTACGGAAAATCTTCGCAAGGACCTGCTCAACCTTGCCTCGGTCAGCAACGCAACCGCCACCGGCGACCTCCCCACTGTTGGCGGCAACCAGTACCGTCAGCCAGGCTGGTTCCGGGATGCCTCGCTCGACGCCAGGAGGGTGATCATCATGACCACGATCAATGTCGATGACCATTATGTTCCCACCTTGGGCATGCGGGTGGTAAAAGGCCGCAACTTCAACCTCGCGGAATTTCCTACCGACTCCACGGCCATCATCCTCAATGAAGCCGCAGCAGCAATGCTCGGCGTGAAGGACCCGCTCAATATGCTCCTCTACAATCGGGCGGATGAGCTCAAGCCCGGTCAATTGGATCACTTCAAGCCGCTCGCCTTTCATGTCATCGGCGTTGTAAAGGATTTCAACTATAACTCCATGCATGACAATATACACCCCCTGGTCATGATGGCCAACATGTATAACTGGGGCAGCATGGCCGTCCGCTTCCGCACGAATGATGTCTCCAGCCTCGTCCGGCAGGTGGAAAGTAAGTTCCATGCCGCTAAGCAAGGGCTGCCCTTCAGCTACACCTTCATGGATAACGACTTTGATAAATTGTATCACGCCGAGCAGCAGACCGGCCAGATATTCATCTCCTTCGCCATCTTCGCCATCCTTATTGCCTGCCTCGGTCTGTTCGGCCTCGTTACCTATGCTGCCGAACAACGCACCAAGGAGATCGGGATCCGCAAAGTACTCGGCGCCTCCGTCAGTAGTATCGTCGGCCTCATCAGCAAGGACTTCACGATGCTTGTCGGGATCGCTGCGCTCATCGCCTTCCCGGTCGCATGGTGGGCCATGTACAAATGGCTCGATACGTTTGCTTATCGTACGGAGATCAGTTGGTGGATCTTCCTCTTGGCAGGCGCCTTCGCCTTCGCCATTGCCCTCTTGACGGTCAGTATTCAGACCATGCGTGCGGCTCTCGCTAACCCCGTAAAATCCCTCCGAAGCGAATGATCGTGGGCCATCGTCCAACCACATCCGCTGTCCGAAGTTTATAAACTTCGGACAAGAAAGCCTGTAGTCTGCGACTACATTAAACGACAAAACCCGCAAAGCAGCGGGTTTTGTCGTCTGTGGAGCCGGAGGGATTGAGTTCGAACCCCTTTTGCCATTTTTGGAGTTTCTGGACCGGATTTAGACCTGCAATTTTTTTTAAAAATTTGCTAAAAGCCGAAGGGATTTCGAACCCTCTCATTTGAGCTTTAAACTGCTAATTCCCATGTCGCCATATCCATTATTTCTGACCCTTTTTATCTTTAAAGTCAGTAATTGTTTTCCCATCATAACGATGCACCCCATCAAAAGCGCCAAACCAAATACTTCCTTTATCATCTTCTGAGATCCCGAAGATCATTCCTTTGTTTGTTATTTCGGTTACTGTTGGCTTTTTATCAGACAAGGACTTTCCGTCATACCGGGTAAGTGCCCAGGACTGGATATTGCCCGTTCGCGAACCATCCCAGGCCGGGCTATCAGCGCTTTCTGAACTGGTCCAAATATTGCCTTTTTTATCCTCGATTATATGACCAACAGACTTCTGCGTAAAATTGGTAAACGTACTGCCGTCATAACGCCAAAGGCCATCAACTCCACCCAGCCAGGTATTACCTTTTTTATCTTCAATTATCGAACGAACATTTTTAAAAGGTTTGCCATTATGGGTGAAAATGGTAAATTTTTTACCATCATACACGAAAGTATTATTCCATGCAGCAAACCAAAACCTGCCTGTTTTGTCTTCAATTATATCATTAACTCCTCCTTTCATCCAATAATTCCGGAAGGATTTTCCATCGTAACAGCTTGCCCCGTTTTCAGTGCCGAACCAAATATTACCGGCTTTATCTTCATAAATACAGCTAACTCTATTGTTAATAAGTCCATCCCCGGTTGTGAAATTTGTAAAGGATTTCCCGTCATAATAATAAACACCCGAGCCAATAGAGCCGAACCACAAGTTGCCTTTGCTATCTTCTAAAACAGAAAAAAAGCGGGCCGAACTTACTTTGCTGGTTATGTTGGTAAAAGACTTTCCATCATACCGGAAAATACCATCAAATGCGGCGATCCAAATGTTGCCCTTTCTATCTTGTATGATATTTCGGGTGATCCATTTAGGTCCATAGGAGGTAATTACACCTTTGTTTTCGGAGTTGATAATAATTTTTTTTCCTTCTGATTGGTTTTGTGCACAGGAAGTGCAAAAAGCTATCATCAGGAACAAAGCATATTTGTATTTGGTCATGTTCTATTTAATTATTGGAGGATTTCACCTAAGCTAAATGCGGGTTCAGGTATTCATTTTTTTGCTACGATGTTCATTTGGATTTCAAAGTCGTCTGAAACAGCCTGATCAGCTAAATTATCGTAAAACTTTCCTGATCTATAGCGAATGCCCCATTGTGTTCGATCGATGACTATTTTGCCATTTGCCCTGACAATCCCGTCTTTGACTTCCATTTTGGCCGGAAAAGTAACTGGGTTTGTAATTCCTTTTATGGTTAGGTTCCCCGTAACTTTTATTGTTTTACTTCTCACATTCACAGATTCAATCTTAGTAATGGCAAATGTAGAAATGGGGAATTTTTCGACATCAAAATAATCAGGCGATTTTAAGTGTTTAACAGGCGTGTTTTTCTTTTCCTTGTCTCCATATTCAATTGTATTCATATCGATTACAACAGTACCACCCACAAGGCTATCTTTTTCAATCATCAATTCACCTTTTGATATATAAACGTATCCCACATCCCCCTTATCAAAATCAAATACCATTGAACCTTTCCATGTTAAAACACTTTCCTTCGTATCTATCGTATATTTTTGTCCCTGGGATACGGAGCTTGCCGATGCATTATTTTTATTTTCCTCTTTTACAGGTACAGGTCCACGGCAGCCGAAGAAAAAAGCGACAATACTTAAAATTAAGTAGGTGATTGATATCTTGTTATTCATGCCACAGAAATTATATTTATTAATAATTCATATTATATGAAAGTTGATCCAGCGAAATTACCTTGATATCTTTCAGCGCGGGGAATTTGGATTGTAAATAAAAATGTAAACTTTGTAAATAAAAACTTGACATTATGTTTGATAGCCAAAATCTCCTTGCCGGGAGACGGAAGTACCTGTTCGGAATAGTGCTACTGCTTTTTATCTCTGCGTTTTGCGTTGCTTTCAGCATAGAAGGTAGTGACGACTTTAATATCGCCAGAAGGGAAGTGATGCTTCGCAAGATCGGAGATGAACTCCTTACACAATCGGGTGACCTTACATCAAGAGTGCTTCCGGTAAAAAAAGTCGCAGAAAATGAATACCAGATAAGGTTTGAAAAGGATCTTACTTTTCTACCGGATTCCCTGGTGAATATTACCCGGCGTTTGTTGGCCAAAGACCCAATCGCAGGTGATTATGTCGTTAACGTTTTGAATTCCGGCAACGCCAGTGTAGCCTATGGCTACGCAATATCAAAAAATAAAAAAAATGATATTATAGCGTGTAGGGGACGAAAGCAACCGAAAGCATCTTATACGATCAATATTAAATTCAAACCGACAGGGACAAGTGTGCCAAAGAATGAATTTCTTCTGGGCAGTTTGCCATTTTTAGCATTTGTCGGTTTCGTTTTTTTCAGATCGGTTAAGCCACGGAGAGAAGTGCTTGTCGGTCAGTGTACCAGTTTGTTCACCCTGGGCACAGTGTTGTTTGACGCAGAGAATCGCAAGATCATAGTAAATGAAAAGACGATAGACTTGACCCGAACAGAAACCCGCGTACTGCTCATTTTCGCGCTGTCTCCTAATGAAACCATCGCACGAAGTCGGCTGCAAAAAGAGATTTGGGAAGATGAAGGGGTTATTGTGGGCCGCAGTCTGGACATGTTCATATCAAAACTTAGGAAAAAATTGGAACTTGATCCCCAAATCAACATTCTTGTTGTACGCGGCAAAGGATATAAGCTTGAAGTTACATCTTAGAACGATTTGTTTAAAAACAATAAGCCATCCTCATTTGCATGGTTTTCACTTCCGTCCCCGCAGGATCTCCGAAGGGACCCTGCGATGAGGAAGTTTTCAGTGGAGCCGGAGGGATTCGAACCCTCGTCCAAACATGGTATAAGGTAAGCTTTCTACATGCTTAGCTGCTGTTTAATTGTAGGGAAGGGGAAGGTCAGCCGCTTACCTGTACCGTCTTCCTTAGGTGCTTTATCTCGCCCGCTATGCACACCTTAAGCAGGCCAGTTTCATCTTTCGATGCCCCTGATGCCGATCCGATGAAACGGAAAACCGGCGGGACAAAAGCTTGCTAAATTCTAAATTAAGCAGCTAAGGCGTAAGTATTTTCGCCATTTGTAAGTTTGAGCGTTCAGATTTAAGCGCTAATTCACCCAACGCGCTGCATGCTTACTTACTTATCTCCATCCTGTCAATTCCGGTCGACCCCTTTTTGAGTTGGCAGTTATTAGTTGCCAGTTTGCAGTTTTTTGATAAGGGTACAAAGGTAAGGAAAAGTTTGCAGTTGCCGGTGGGCAGTTTGCAGTTTTTATCTTGCAGCTAACTGCCAAACTGTAGAGAAAAGTTCGCGGTTGTCAGTTTGCAGCTTGCTTTTTTTATCCATACTGCGAACTGCCTACTGCCCACTGCCAACTGAAGCTACCCGCTCACTGCCAACTTTCCTGCCCGGATACACCTTCAACGCTTCTTCCAAACAGGTCATTGCTTTTTCAATATCATTACTATTCAAAACGTATGCCATTCTAACTTCGTTAAGGCCTGCGCCGGGAGTACTGTAAAAACCTGTGGCTGGGGCCATCATTATAGTTTGGTTATTATAGCTGAAGGTTTCCAGCATCCATTGGCAAAATTTATCGGCATTGTCTATTGGCAGTTGCGCCACTACATAAAATGCGCCACCGGGGTTAGGGCAGTAAACGCCATTCATTTTGTTGAGGGCATTTACAATTGTATTGCGGCGGTTTGTATATTCTTTGTTCACAGCTTCAAAATAAGAATCGGGTGTATCAACCGCTGCCTCACCTGCAATTTGCTCCACCATACCCGGACTAAGCCTTGCCTGTGCAAATTTTAATGCTGTAGCCAGCACATGTTTGTTTTTGGTAATCAGGCAGCCTAACCTTGCACCACAAGCGCTGTAACGCTTGCTTACGGTATCCACCACGATCACATTTTCATCAATCCCTTGCAGGTGCATAGGCGAAACGAAGCTACGTCCATCATAACAAAATTCCCTGTAAGCTTCGTCTGAAAATAGGTACAAATCATATTTTAATGCGAGTACTTTTAATTCTTCCAGTTCCTCTTTTGAGTATAAATATCCGGTCGGGTTATTTGGGCTGCAAATCATGATCGCCTTTGTTTTTGGGGTGATCAGCTTTTCAAATTCAGCAATAGGCGGCAGTGCAAAGCCATTTTCAATATATGACAATATAGGTTTAACCACAATTCCACCCTGGCAGGCGAAGCCGTTATAGTTGGCATAAAAGGGTTCGGGGATAATTACCTCATCACCGGGATCAAGGCAGGCCATCATAGATATAGTAATAGCTTCTGAGCCGCCAGTGGTGACAATTATATTTTCGGGGGTGATATCGTACCCTAATTTGTTATAATACTCCGTTAGCTTTTTTCGGTAAGATAATGTCCCTTCGGACGGGGTATAGGCCCAAACTTTAAAATCGATATGCTTAATTGCATCGAGCATGCCTTCAGGCGTTTCAATATCCGGCTGACCAATGTTTAAATGATAAACTTTTTTACCATCCAGCTTAGCCTTATCAGCATAGGGTGTTAATTTACGGATGGGAGAGGCGGGCATTTGCCGCCCTTTGTTCGAAATTTTTGGCATGGGACAAAATTAATGATTTTAGTACGAAAGTCCGAAAGTCGGTAAAGTCCGAAAGTAAAAAAGCAACACAAATTTGTAATAATTAAGATGATAAAAATAGCCTAAAACAAAAAAGACACAGGCAACTGCGTCTTTTCAAAGAATATTTTAAAGTCCCCTCCTTTGGAGAGGATTTAGGTGAGGCGTTACGCTTACTTACTGCTGCTCGTCGGCTTCGCCACCACTTCGCCAACAATAATTAAATTTTTTGTAGGTGTTGTAGCATTTGAGGTAACTACAATTGTTTTTGTAAATGGTGCGGCAAATGCGGCATTATAGGTAATTTTAATAAGGCCTTTATCACCGCTTTTTACTGGGGTTTTGGTGTAATCAGCTATGGTACAGCCGCATGTTGGCCTTACATCTGTTAAAATAAGCGGCTCTTTTCCAATATTGGTAAACTCGAATACCGTGGTAACAGGAGTGCCCTGCGGAATTTTACCAAAGTCGTGTTTTTCTTCATTGAATTTAAATTCAGCTTTTTCATTATCTTGTGCCCTTGCAGTGGATACAGTAAAGGCGAAGCCTAAAATTACTGCGCATACTAATAATATCTTTTTCATATTTTGGATTTGATAATTACAAATATAAAAGGAATAAATGCAAATCAAAAACTATTCCTAAAACTCGGGGTTTTATATGTTATATTGCCAATTACAGAATAGAATTTTATAATTTTACCGCTTAAACAAAATTTTATATGCCCGAAACTGCAATACACGCTATCGGTAGGCTTAGTGATGCCGAACTCAGTTTTGAAGATTTTAAGAAAATAGTGATTGTTGATTACCGCATTGCCTTTGAAAGCAGGCAGGCGAGTTTGATCGGGCGCAGGGAAGTGCTCACGGGCAAGGCTAAGTTCGGGATATTTGGCGATGGCAAAGAAGTTGCCCAACTGGCTATGGCCAAAGTGTTTAACAAAGGCGACTGGCGTGCGGGTTATTATCGCGACCAGACTTTTATGTTCGCTACAGGCATGAGCAACCTGCTTGAATTTTTTGCACAGTTGTATGCTTATCCTGATATTGAGAAGGATCCGGCATCAGGCGGAAGGCAGATGAACTGTCATTATGCTACACGTTTTATAAATGCGGATGGCAGCTGGGTAAACCAGGTTGAAACTATGAACTGTGCCGCCGATATTTCGACAACAGGCGGCCATATGCCACGTTTGCTCGGTCTTGCTTATGCTTCAAAGCTGTACAGGGAAAATAAGGAATTGGAATATCTTAACACCTTCTCGGTAAATGGTAACGAGGTAGCGTTTGGTACGATTGGCAATGGCTCAACTTCTGAAGGCTTGTTTTTTGAGGCACTTAATGCAGCGGGCGTATTACAGGTGCCCATGGCTATTTCAGTTTGGGACGATGAATATGCGATTTCTGTTCCGGCTAAGCTGCAAACTACCAAAGAAGATATTTCTGAGGTATTAAAAGGTTTTCAGCGTGAACCAGGGACCAATGGTTACGAAATATTTAAAGTACTCGGCTGGGACTATGTGGCACTTTGTGAAACTTACGAACGCGCTATTACGCTTTGCCGCAAAGAACATGTGCCTGTTTTGATACATGTTACCGAAATGACACAGCCGCAGGGACATTCTACCTCCGGGTCGCATGAACGGTATAAGACCAAGGAGCGCCTTGCCTGGGAGGATGAGCATGATTGCCTTTTACAAATGCGCAAATGGATGATCGCTTCTGCAATTGCAAGCGATACCGAGATGGACGAACTGGAGGCGGATGCCAAAAAATATGTGCGCGAGTGCCAGCGCCAGGTATGGAACGAACTTAGTGATGAGATCCGTCTTGAATTAAATGAAGCTGCCGCGTTAATTGAAAAACTGGCGCAATATGTACCGGCAAAGGAAGAACTAAGGGCTGTTGTATTGTCATTGCGCGAATGTGTTGATCCGGGCCGCAGGGATGTATTTGCCGCTATCCGTAAGGCATTGCGCCTTACTGTAAAAGACAATGTTTTACAAAAACAGCAGCTGATAAATTGGCTTGAAGAAGAAAAGATAAAAAATACGGCACGGTTTAATTCCAAATTATTTAGCGAAACTTCACAATCTCCATTAAATGTCGGCAATATTCCGGTAAGGTATTATGAGGATTCGAAGCTTATTGATGGTCGCGAAGTCTTAAACGCCTGTTTTGATGCCAACTTTGAGCGTGATAAAAGTATCGTGGCTTTTGGCGAGGATGTAGGTTCAATTGGCGATGTAAACCAGGGTTTCGCCGGTTTGCAAAACAAATATGGCAACCTGCGGATTACAGATACCGGTATCCGTGAAGCTACTATTATAGGACAAGGGATGGGCCTGGCTATGCGTGGCTTAAAACCAATTGCCGAAATTCAGTATCTTGATTATCTTTTATATTCTATCAATGTTTTAAGTGATGACCTGGCAAGTTTAAGCTATCGTACAAATGGGGGCCAGAAAGCGCCGCTTATCGTCCGCACGCGCGGTCATCGTTTGGAGGGTATCTGGCACTCTGGTTCTCCTTTAGGGTTAATCCTAAACTCCATGCGTGGCCTGCATATTTGTGTTCCGCGGGATATGACACAAGCTGCCGGCATGTACAATGTTTTACTACAGGGAGATGAACCGGCTTTGGTGATAGAATGTTTAAACGGTTACCGCTTAAAAGAAAGGTTACCGGCTAATGTTGGTGAATTTACCGTTCAATTGGGTAAGGCGGAGATTTTAAGACAGGGTACTGATATTACAGTAATATCTTATGGCTCTACATTACGTATTGTAATGGAGGCCGCAAACGAACTGGAAAAATTAGGGATAAGCATAGAAGTAATTGATCCGCAAACCCTGCACCCTTTTGATACAGAAAATGTTTGCGGTAATTCATTGAAGAAAACGAATAAATTACTGATAATTGATGAGGATCTTCCTGGCGCGGCTTCGGCTTATATCCTGCAAAGAGTACTGGAAGCCCAAAAGGGCTATTATTCGCTTGATGCACAGCCAAGAACGCTTTGCGCCCAGGAACACCGGCCGCCTTATGGCTCGGATGGTGATTATTTCAGCAAACCTTCACTGGATGATATTATCGAGGCTATTTACAGCTTAATGAATGAAACAAACCCCAATAAGTTCCCGGCGATTTATTAATTATTGAATTATTGAATTATTGAATTATTGAATTATTGAATTATTGAATTATTGAATTATTGAATTATTGAATTATTTCGTTTATAATTCATGTTTTTTATAATTATTCTACTTTTGCGTCCTGGCCTTTTGACCGGGACGTTTTATTTTTTATTTATGGATACCACATTTTCAACAATCTCAACTATTATCAAAAACCGCCGAAGTGTAAAAGCTTTTGCAATGAACGGCAATAAAATACCAAATGGTCAGATCGCCGCTATATTAGAATTAGCCGATTGGGCCCCCACGCACGGGTTTACTGAACCATGGCGGTTTATAGTTTATGAAAACCCACAGGAGTTTTGCCTTCAACACGCCGAATTATATAAGCAAAACAGCATGGGCGATAATTTTAATGCTACAACATTTAATAATTTACAGCACCAGGGCGATAAGGCCTCTCATATTATAATCGCGGTAATGAAACGTGGGAATTTGCCTAAAATCCCAGCTTTTGAAGAAATGGCGGCTACATCATGCGCAATACAAAACTTGCTGCTGGGTGCAACCGCCCTCAATATTGCCTCCTTCTGGAGTACCGGGGGAATGGCGTTGAAGCCTGAAATGAAAAGCTTTTTGCAGTTTGGCGAAGAAGACCAGGTAATGGGTATTTTATACCTGGGTTATGCCGATGAATATCCTGAAGGGAAAAGAATTATTCCCATAGAAGAAAAAATTAACTGGGTTAAATAATAATTAAACTTTTTTTTAGTTTAATAATGATTTGTGTGCATTCAATTTTGATGTAAGATTTGATTTTTTGTGAACTATTTGTGTTTTTTGATAATTTTTCAACTTTAATTCAATATTTTGTATTTTAACATAAAAAACAGAACCTAATTCTGCTTTTTACGTAAACCTGCGGACTAATTAAATTTATTGATTTTAACCCAAGTTAAAAAATGAAGAAACCGTTAATAGGGCTGATCTGCACTTTATTAATACTCTCAATTACTACAATAAGCTGGAAGCCCTTAGCTGCAGGTGTACCGGTTTCTACTTCCAACAATCCTTTTAGTGCCAGGGAGCTGCTTGAAAAATATGTTAATAATGTTTACGAATCGGCAAATTTGCAGGAATCAGGGTTAACATTCAATGTATTTAAAAAAGCGCTTACGGGCTTTATTAATTTAAAAATATCCAATAAATTACCGCAAACCAGCTCAATTCTTACGGTAATTGATTTTGCTAAGTCAAGCTGCGAAAAACGGATGTGGATAATTGACGTTATCAATAAGCAATTAGTATTAAAGACCTGGGTAGCCCACGGGAATGGCAGTGGCAAAGAATTAGCAAGCCGTTTTTCAGACAAAATAAATTCGTTTAAAAGCAGTTTGGGTTTTTATCTAACTGATCAGGTTTATTATGGCAAACATGGACGTTCGTTAAAATTGGATGGGATGGACCCCGGTTTTAATACAAACGCCCGTGCCCGTGAAATTGTAGTACATGCCGCTGATTACGTAGGTCAAAGTGTAATCGATAAGCAAGGCCGTTTGGGCTGTAGCCAAGGTTGCCCCGCGGTTTCACCCGAAGTTGCCGATCAGGTTATAGACGCCATTAAAGATAAAACGGTAATGTTTATCAATGGCAATGCCAGCCACTATTATTCAAAATATCTTGATGAAGGCTTGGCCGCAAATTTTATTGCCTCTGATTCAACCGGTAATTACATTGCCAACTTGTAGAGACACAATGTTTTGTGTCTCCCGGAAGATTACCCTCAATTCATTTCCGGATGTAATAGCCTCTGTAAATGGTCATATAGCACTATATCCAAACCGTAAACGTCATCTCTGAATTGAAGGCCGCCGTTTTCGTCGGCCCAGCAGGTTATATAAGTGATATAAACAGGAACTTTTTTTGGCAGATAAATTGTTGTAGGGTCAGGGTTATCCTCGCCCATATCAGTTGCTATGGTTTTATATTTTTCACCGTCACCAAATAAATTTAAGGCAAGCGCCTGCGGATCGCCTAAGCGGACACAACCATGGCTTACCGCCCGCATTTTCCAGGAAAACGCCGATTTTGCAGGAGTATCATGCAAATAAACATTGCTTTTATTATTAAACAGGAATTTTATTTTTCCTAATGAATTATCGGCTCCCGGCTGTTGCTTAAACTCGTAAGGCAAATTCTCTTTCGTTATTTTTGTCCAGTCTATATCTTCCGGGTTGGGTACAAGCTTCTCATCTTGGTAAACATTAATACCTTTGTTCGCCAGGTAAAAACGGTCTTTAGCGGCTTCCACAATGATCTCTTTATTGGCAATACTATTTGGTATGTTCCATACAGGGTTTACGTCAACACTATGAATCAAACTATTTAGCAAGGGGGTTTCATGCTCATAGGGTTTGTCTTCTTTACAGGTATCGTTATAAGCCATAATTGTATTCGCGTTGTCCATATTCCGGCCCTGGCCAACGCAAACTTTCATTTTCAATACGGATTTGCCGCTGTCAATTACATTTAAGGTATAATCCGGGATATTTACTATCACATACTTATCTTCAAAAGGCTTATTCCTCCATCTTAAACGTTCAAGGTTAACCATTAAAATACGTTTTGTTTCCTCCTGCGATTTTCCTTTGGCCATAAAACCAATCTTCAATGAATTTTGCATTGCAATATATTGGGGATCTTTAGGCTGGATACTGTCAAGATAATTTTGCATGTTACCGACATGAAAAACCAGTGACATAGATGCACTATCGGGCCGCCTGGTTGCCGTAAAGTACCGTTGAAATATACTTTTTGGATTAATGGCCCCGTATTGCAGCGCATTGGTATAATTTATAAGCGAATTGGCTGCCGTTATTTCAAGCGCGGCCATATCCTGGTAAGCTTCATTTAGTGTTTTAATGCCTTTTTTAGCCATAAATCTGTCTACTAATCCCTTTATCTCATCAGCCTGGAACATTTCGGCATTCAATCCGTGCTCATCGGCGTGCATATAATAATCATCGGCTTTTGCCAGGTCGCCGTTAAATAGGTGATCCATGATAAATACAGGGGTATAATTATTTTTTTCGTAGTAATCGATGATAAAGTCCGCATGTTTCAGTTTTGATTTTTCACCTGCGAATACTTTTTTAAAAACTTCAGCAAAGCCTTCGGGGGTAACATCACGGAAAACTTTATTATGTGTTTTCTTAAATAACACATTGGCCATTTCAGAACGCTTCTTTTTACAACCTTGAAAAGTAAGAATGAGGGCGGGAAGAAAAAAAATTAAAAAGGCAACGGTAATTTTTTTTACCGGGTTAATTCTGATCATAGAAAATAATTGCATTAAAGATAAAATAATATTAGCAATTCATGTACCACACCTGCTATTAGATTTTTGTTAATTTTGAAATTACCGGTTACAGGTTTATAAATACCCAGCCGATTATACTTTAAAGCCAATATATGAACATGAAAACATATTTTTTATTTATTTTAATGCTCGTCGCCAGTCTTCAAACAATGGCGCAAAGGTATAATCCCGTAAACCCAAATGCATCGGCTGGAGTAAAAAGAGTACTAAATTTACTATATGATGTAAAAGGCAAGTACATTCTTTCGGGCCAGCAAAATTATAATAGTGACCCTAATGTGTTTTCTGACAGTGCAAAAGCTATCACAGGGAAATACCCTGCAATTTGGGGGACTGATTTTATCAACTGGGGTGATAAGGATTTAGGCCCGCAGATTGTTGACGAAGCGATAAAAAAATGGAATGATGGCTATCTGGTTACCCTAATGTGGCACGAGGGTAAACCGACGGATGATCCCCCTTATGAGTTTTCGAAAAATGTAATAGCCAAAATGAGCGATGCCGATTGGAATGAGCTGGTTACTCCCGGTACAAGGTTAAACGCAAGGTGGCTAAAGCAAATTGACGTTATCGCAGGTTATTTAAACCAATTGCAAACTGCAGGCATCCCTGTTTTATGGCGCCCGTACCACGAAATGAATGGAGTTTGGTTTTGGTGGGGCAATAAAAAAGGGGAGAACGGCATTATCAAACTTTGGAAAATGATGTACGACCGTTTTACCAATTACCATCATTTAAATAACCTCATTTGGGTTTGGGGCGCAAACGGATTAAGGGATATCCCTTTTGACGAAGCTTATGATTACAAGGATTATTATCCAGGCGCTAACTATGTAGATATTTTGGGCGCTGACGTTTATCATTTTGATTATGAACAGGATGATTATGAATCATTGCTTAAACTGGCCAATGGAAAACCAATTGCGCTTACTGAAACAGGCGAACTGCCGAAACCTGAAATACTTGACGTACAGCCGCAATGGACATGGTTTATGGTTTGGACAAGCTGGCTTTGGACAGATAATACCCATGACCGGGTTAAACAGGTATATAACATGCCCCGGACGCTTAGCCATGATGAGGTTAAGGCAAAGCTTGATTCGTTGAAATAGGGATGGGAGATTTTGGATCCGGATAGCTATCGGGACGGATGTTCGATTTTTCGCTGTTGTTTGTTTTCAGCGGTACTGAAGAGGGCTATCGCCGTTTCGGATTTTGAATTAGGAAATAATAATTACATGCTAACTAATGAGCAATAAACCAGAGGTTTGGCTTCGCGGGCCGTTGGATGATATTACCAGTTTATTACAACCGGTTGCTCATGCCTTATTGCAGGCCTGTGAAGAAGTTAATGAATTGATGGAAGAGTTCCCCGAAGAATTATTATGGGTTAAGCCTGCCGGGCTTGCATCGCCGGGATTTCATTTGCAGCATTTGTCAGGGGTAATAGACAGGCTTTTTACTTACGCAGAGGGCGGGCAGCTTGACCAGCGGCAATTGGATGCATTGGCTGCAGAGGGGAACCAAGGAGAAAATACAATTAGTGTTGCGGATTTAGTGGAAAAATTCAACAGGCAGATAGACAATGCTTTGACCCAATTAAGTAAAGTTGATGAAAATACTTTAACCGAAGCCCGTGGAGTTGGAAGGGCAAAGCTGCCTTCGACCGTTATCGGCCTTTATGTACATGCGGCAGAACATACCATGAGGCATGTCGGGCAGCTTTTAGTAACGGTAAAAATATTGAGAGCTAAGTATCAAATGTAATTATTTGCCGCTTGTTTTAGCTTTAAGCTTTCTGCGTTCAGCTGTTAGCTTACTAACCTGGTTTATTTTTCCACCGGTTGCAATCCCATCCATAAATATGGCCTCTTTAAAAATTGCGCTATTTTGCCCAAATTAGGTTTCAGTTGAAATTTGTACAAATAGGCTATTAATAATAGGGTCATGATTTTGAATGTTTGAAGCTTAAAATACTTTATCGCACGAAATAATTGTACGTTACTGATTATACGTTAACTTTAAAAATAAGATGCACAAATAATTGGCAAATTTATTAACCTGTTTATAATGAGCAAAGAAAAAGTTGACGACCTGGTTAAATTTATGCTGCCATACCCGGATAGCGTTAAAGCCGCGGCTTTATGGTTAAGGGACTTTGTTTGGGACTTATATCCGGAAACCAACGAGCTTATATACGATAATTATAACGCGGTTGCATTTGGCTGGTCGCCAACAGATAAAGCCGGCGATGTTTTTTGCAGTATTGCCGTTTGCAGTGATCACGTAAATTTTGGTTTTAACCGCGGCGTTGATTTCCCCGACCGGAAGAAAATTTTATT
>Ga0206857_1100_pt1 | contig 18406 bp, 22 predicted proteins | sample Alteio_BWOrgCont_49_FD_152865 | JGI IMG/M metagenome (GOLD analysis project Ga0206857, IMG submission 152865) | Enriched cells from forest soil in Barre Woods Harvard Forest LTER site, Petersham, Massachusetts, United States -... | ecosystem: Environmental > Terrestrial > Soil > Temperate forest >...
GCAACCGATTATCTGAAACGCACAACGGTAAGTGGTGTAACTCTCGGGGAACTGCTTCATACGGAAAACTATGGCGCGACATTCCGTGACGTGTACCTGCTACCAATGGCGGCAGCAATCTGGTCCAGTTCTCCCAAAGACATCTTGAATTATCCCGCCAGCAGTTTTATCCGCTTCTGCCTGAACCATTCGCTGCTTCAGGTGAACGACAGGCCGCAATGGCAGACGGTGCAAGGCGGCGCGCGCGAATACGTGCGCAAAATCATCCGAACATTAAGCGACGTGCGACTCAACACACCGGTATTGTCAGTCTCGCGCATGACAGATGGCGTGCAGGTTACAACCAACCACGAAACCGAATTAGTGGACGCCGTTGTGTTCGCAACGCATGCACCGCAAACGGCGCAAATACTGGCCGACGCTAGCGACCAGGAGAGCGAAATCTTAACGGCAGTGCGCTATCAGGCAAACAAAGCCTATCTGCATACCGACCTGGCGTTGATGCCGCAGCGCGCAAAGGTATGGTCGGCCTGGAACTACATCGGTGGTAAGGAAACAGACGGCAGCCGTCCGGTATGCGTTAGCTATTTGCTCAATAAATTACAACAACTGCCATTTTCCAAACCCGTCATGGTGACGCTGAATCCATTTGCGCCGCCAGAACGTACAACGATATGTGCTGAATTTGATTACGAGCACCCCGTATTCGACCAGGCGGCAATCGCTGCACAACAGCGATTGCATCTGATCCAGGGCAAGAACCGATGCTGGTTCGCCGGCGCATGGACTGGTTATGGTTTCCATGAAGATGGATTGAAATCGGCATTGAGTGTGGCAGCCGCTTTTGGCCTGGCACCAACCTGGACAACTTTATGATGAATTCCCCAGCGCAGATAGTTCACGGGCAGGTTATGCATGCCAGGTCCCGACCTGCGCCGCATAGTTTTGTCTACCCGGTTTTTTATCTGCGCGTCAATTTGGCTCGACTCACCGAACTGAATTCCGGCTGGTTCGGTGTTAACCGCTGGCGTCTGGCGTCGTTGTACACACGTGATTACGGCCCACGCGATGGATCGGATTTACAGCAGTGGATGCGTAATCTGTTGATGCAACATGGGGTGCCGGCGGACGGCGAAATCTGGTTGCAAACCTTCCCACGCCTGTTCGGCTACGTCTTCAATCCCGTTAGTTTCTGGTATTGCTACGACAGTGACGGTGGTCTGCGCGCAGTGCTTGCGGAAGTGAATAACACGTTTGGTGAAACGCATCGTTATTTATTGACGGATGGCGACGTGATTACCGGGCACACTGAATTAACCAGTAGAAAAAATCTGCATGTCTCGCCGTTTTGCAGCGTTCGGGGGTGGTACAGCTTCCGATTTCGCGACACCACGCAATTCAATCACGTGCGCCTCGACTATCACGACGATAGCGATAACTATGATGAACCCGGCAATCCCAGCCCGCTAATCAAAACCAGTGTCGGCGGACGCAGTGAAGCATACAGCGTCGCAGGAATGCGTCGCGCAGTATTGCGCCAGCCGCTTCTGACACTACAGATTATTGTCGGCATCCATACCCAGGCGCTGAGATTGTGGCTGAAAAAAGTGCCGTTCTTTCGCAAACCCACGCCGCCAGAAAACCTGGTCAGCTACACACCACACCCACTCACAAACAATGAGGAATCGATATCGTGAGTCAAACCCAATTTTCTGAAGCACTGCCTACCAGCACTCCAGCGGCAGCGCGTCTGTTTTTAAATTTGCTAAAACGTTTACAGCATGGGCATTTGCAGGTAGTCACCCCCGAAGGCAATCGCTATATGTTCGGTGATTTACATCAGCCGCCGAGCGCTACATTAAAAATCAAAAACTGGCGTGCCTGTTCGCGCATTATCCGCGCGGGTGACATTGGATTTGCTGAGTGCATCGAAGCCGACTGGGTGGAGTCACCCGATCTCACCGCGCTGTTAAGGCTGGCTATCCGCAACGAAGCCGCGATACAGCTTATGGTTAACGGCGGCTGGCTTTCTACCGTATGGTATCGCTTGCGGCATTGGTTGCGCCCCAACACGCGTACTGGCAGTCGTAAAAATATCCATGCGCATTACGATATCGGTAACGCGTTCTATCGACTCTGGTTGGACGACGGTATGACGTACTCGAGTGCGCTGTTTAACGGTGATGTGGCCAGGTCGATGCACGATGCGCAGCACGCAAAATATCAACGCATTATCGATGTGCTGAATCTGAAATCGGGCGACAGCGTTCTGGAAATTGGTTGCGGGTGGGGTGGCTTTGCGGAACACGCGGCCAAACTTGGCATTTTGGTGGATGGCGTCACCATCTCGCCAGCACAGCTGGAAATTGCGCAACAACGTATCAATGACCAACATCTTGATCATCTGGTGTCGCTACGACTCTGCGACTACCGCGATCTGGCCGGAGAATACGACGCCATCGTCTCCATCGAAATGTTTGAAGCCGTGGGCGAGCGATATTGGCCAGATTTTTTTAGCACCGTCTTCGCCAGATTGCGGTCGGGCGGGCGCGCAGCAGTGCAATCCATCACGATCGCCGAGCGCGACTTTGAACGCTATCGTAGCAATACCGATTTTATCCAGCAGTATATTTTCCCAGGCGGTATGTTGCCCAGTCCCGAGCGGTTTTGCGCCAAGTCTGCAGAATTCAATCTGCACGTCGTAGATCAATTTGCGTTCGGGCCCGACTATGCCGAGACGCTGCGCCGCTGGCACCACAGCTGGGAAAATAAATATCAACAGATTATGAATCTGGGCTTTGATGAAAAATTTATGCGCATCTGGCGCCTCTATTTTGCGTACTGCGAAGCGGGGTTTGATGAAGGCAAAACGGATGTTGTGCAATTTGTGCTGCATAAACCCTGACTAACCGGATATCTTCATGCCGCTCAACCGACCCATTTCCGACTGGACCAATCAGCGCGTCTGGATGGTCGGTGCGTCCAGCGGCATTGGTGCCGAGCTGGCACGACAGCTGCTGGCCATCGGGGCAAAGGTAGTGGTGTCGGCCCGACGCATCAATTTACTCCAGGAGATCGTCGAAGGCCATACGCAGGCCGCTATGCTGCCATTAGATGTTCAGGATGAATCGGCATGGCCGGCAGCCTACCAACAGATACTGTCGCTATGGGGTGGCGTCGACCTCATTATTTTCTGTGCAGCTGAATATCGACCCGAGCGCTCGTGGGAGGTAAATCCGGCAATCGCACTGCGTACCCTTAAAATCAATTTGGGCAGCGTCTATGCCGGGCTGGCGACGATATTGCCCGACCTGATGCAACGAGGTGCTGGCGGCATCGCATTGGTCGCCAGCGTGGCGGGCTATGCCGGTTTGCCGAATGCCAGTGTTTATGGGCCCAGCAAAGCCGCGCTGATCAATCTGGCAGAAATTTTATACGGTGATTTGCACGCGAAAGGGATTAATGTATATTTGATTAATCCCGGATTCGTTGACACTGGCCTTACGCAAAAGAACACGTTTGCGATGCCCGCACTGCAAACGGCGCAGCAAGCTTCAAGCCGCATTTTGCGTGGTATCGCAGCGGGGCAGTTTGAAATACATTTTCCACGACGATTTACGTTGCTACTGAAATTGCTGCAAATCCTGCCCTACCGCCTACGTTTTTTTATTTTTAAACGCCTGTTCCCATGACGCGACTGGAAGAACTCCTGAGCTGGTACACCACACTGACTGCCGATAGCGTCAAGCTCGCCACTGATTTTTACCATCCCAACGCAAGTTTCAAAGATCCGTTCAATGAAGTGCAAGGTGTCGTTGCCATTATGCGCATCTTCGATCACATGTTCGTCACTACGCAAAATCCACGCTTCATCATGCACGACCGCATCGAACAACATGGTCAGGCATTCGTGAGCTGGACGTTTGAATTTGAATTAAAAGGTAAGCAATATTCAATTCTGGGGGCATCGCATTTGATGTTCGATGAACAAGGTTTTGTGACAATGCACCGGGATTACTGGGATGCTGCAGAAGAGTTATTCCAAAAGCTGCCATTCATCGGCCGTCCGGTGCGCTGGTTGCGCAGGCAGTTCAGCGTGGACTTAAAGGATTGAGCGCAGTTCAAAACACTAGTATGCTGGCGGCCATGTGCGAAAAGATCTCACATAAAAATAAAATCTGACGCAGGGATACCATGAAAAAATTCAAATATCGACCGAGTCGCGGCGCGATCAAAGACGCCATCTGGTCCACCTTACCCATCGTAGTCATCGCCGTTGCCGCCTGTTGGGCGGCGTATCACTTCATCGATCCCGCACCGCCGCATCGGTTGGTCATCGTCGCTGGTGCCGAGGATAGCTCCTACCAGGACTTCGCCAAAAGCTACAAGGAAATTCTGGCCGAAGATGGCATCACCCTGGAGATACGCCAATCGAACGGTGCGCTCGACAATCACATGCAACTACGCGATCCGAATTCCGGTATCGACCTGGGATTTCTGCAAGATGGACTGAATGACACAGCCAAAGACAACGAAGTCGAGCCACTGTCGCTAGGTAGCGTTTCGTATGAACCGCTGTGGGTGTTCTACCGGAATAAGCAACCCATCACGCGATTCTCAGAGCTGGTGGGCAAACACCTGGCGATAGGCCGAGACGGTACCGGCACCAAATTACTGGCAACCCGTCTGTTGAATGCAGACGGAATCACTGCGAAAAATACGACGCTGCAAGCTATCGGGCGTGACGAAGCGGCTGCACAGCTGTTAGCAGGAAAAATTGACGCAGTGTTCTTTATCGGTGAGCCCGACTCAACAGTCGTGCAACAACTTGCGGGAGACGCGCAGGTACGCATACTTAACCTGGATCAGACCGCAGCCATCGTGCGGCATTTCCCCTATTTACATGAGCTACACATTCCACACGGCCTGATCGATCTGCGCCGTAACTTGCCAGCGCAGGACCTCACTTTGCTGGCCACCACCACGACGCTCGCCGCACGCGAATCCGTGCACCCAGCGCTGATCTCATTGTTGATGAAGGCCATGCACGAAACGCATTCTGATGCTGGTCTGCTGCACGCCGCAAATGAATTTCCATCAACGAAGGATGTGGATTTGGAATTGAGCAAAGAAGCCGAGCACTACTACAAATCCGGCCCGCCTTTATTGCAGCGCTACCTGCCATTTTGGTTGGCGACCCTGATTGATCGAGCTGCCGTCGTGTTAATTCCATTGCTGGCAGTGCTTGTGCCCTTGGTCCGTGCGATACCGCAAATCTACAACTGGCGCATTCGTCGGCGCATCTATCGCTGGTATGGTGAGTTGAGTTTTCTCGAAACGCAGTTACGCGATAAAGCTGCGACCCTGGACATTGCGGCGGCGATTAAACAATTGGATCATATCGAAGAAAAAATTCAACGGACCAAACTGCCGATAACGTTTACGGAACATGTATATGTGTTGAAAGAGCATATTGATTTTGTACGACGCAGAATCCGCAGCACGCCCGGGTCAGAAACTGCTGCGCCGGGTCCGATACCCAAATGACGGATGTCAATATTGGCGATAACGCTGTCAAAGACAGGCTACGGTTTGACCGCAACCAAATTAATTAATGTCTCTTCTTTGATAGCGGGTGGTGAAATCCGGAATGCGGTCTCCAATAGTCCCAGATCTTCACGACTCCACCACAGAAATGGATAAGAAACCGCGCTGTCAGGAACAGAAAAGCCAGCGCTACGAACCAACGCCAGGTATTCGGGCGCAGTTTTCTGTACATCCATCGGGTGACGGAACAATAGACGAATAATCCAGGAGTGGATGTAACGCCGGGTCGATTCGGCGAATAGCAAAACACCGCCGGGTTTCAACACCCGAAAAAATTCGTTGATAGCGCGTTCCTGGTCAACAAGGTGATGAAACGTTTGGTGGCAAAACAAAAGATCTACCGAGTTGTCGTCCAACTGAATATTCGAACTGGAGCAGCAAAGTAATTCGGGTTTGGTTTGCAGATGTGCCGTCTCGTTGGCGGTGAACTGCAACATCTCCGGATCGATATCCATGCCGATCAAACGTTTAGGTGCGAATCGCGCGTCCAGCTTCGGGAGCGATCGACCAAAGCCGCACCCGACATCGGCAACCACGTCATAACCGTGGGCGCGTTCTGGCATCAATCGCTCCAGATCGTGCAATGCCCGCTCCAATACGTGTACGGTCCAGACATTGGTGCGTAAGAACCATTTCCCAAACGCCGTTTCTTCGACGTGTACTTCATTGGGCTTGCTCAATATTTCCATATCAATTTTCAAGTGTGTCGCATTAGTTGGGTTTGGTGCCGACGCGGCGTCGTGATTCGCGATTATAAATCCACATTGAGAGATTGAGTACGCTTTGATCTGTCGGGCGCATTATGTATATTAGTTCGGGCTTGGCCTGTCGAATTTTGTCGTGCCGACAGCGACTTTGTGCCCTGAAGAGACAGTCGGCGATCTACATTGCAGTCATTCAAAACCAGCTACCCTTGGCTCCGTCATTCCCGCGAAGGCCATGATCGTTACCCATAAGTTCCCAGAACTTCGGAATCATTAATAATTACTCCAATCCTTCAAATCGTCATACCTGCGAAGGCAGGTATCTAGCGGCACGGTAGTGCCTTCGTCTTCATTTCGATTCCACATTCTTACAGTAATTGAAGACCGAAAGCGCTCGCGCGCACTGGATTACCGCCTGCGCGGCAATGACGAGATTCACGAGTTGTGGTGGAATTTACGCCTTGCAGTTATTTTCTGACTGTAGTAGCCGAACAGAGCAATCGCCAATCCAAGCAGAATCAGAAAACTCAAAAATAATAATTTCAATAGCCGGAGCGCTCTTTTCACGACCGGCTTTCATTAACCACCAAGACGGAAGTTTTCAAAACACGCCACCGGTCTCCATGTTTTTTTACGTAGTGCAAAAACACATAGCGCCACGGAATGACGAATGGAATGATCACCACAAGCACGATTTGTGCAGCGACGGCGCGCGTCGATTCATCCATTTGACCGGATAGCCAAAGCGGCATTGCAATGGCGACGAGCCAAATTATTTTCCACAGCAATTCCCATAACAGCAAAGGAATCATTTGCAACGGGTAGCGCAATCCAAAGATCGACAAAGCAGAAAATGACAGCAGCATGCACGTTTCCAAACTTTCCATCAATTTCCATGGCTGTTCGTGTCGGAAAAAATGAGGCCAAGCATAAACCCCAAGGCCAACAACGATCAACAAATAAAGCGCCCTGAGTAAATACAGACGGAACAAGGTAACTTCTTGCATTTAGCGAGCTCCCTATTGAAAGTTTTTAAATTGCCAGGTCATTCGAAATGTTTTTTTATTCAACGTCTTTCAAAATTTTCTCAATCACCGTAATACGGGATTGAATATCGGCCAGCGCGGTGCCGACGGAAACTAGCGCCGCTGTTGTTTCGGCCTGCGAATTGGTCGCCTTTGTCGCTAACTCGCGATAGGCTTCGTCTTGCCCGAGCCGGACTCTGGCTTGCAGCACAGCGGAGATGTACTTCATAAAGAAAACCAGAACAATTGCCGCTGATGGGAAGAAAAACGCAGCATAAAAAACACTTGCAGACATGGTGACCCCTATTTATCAAGATTGGTTGTAAGCGACTTGACTGCTTCAGCGACGGCTGCCGGAGTCAGTTCAAAGTCAAATTTGTTCACATCAAAGTAGTTATGCGCCTTTCCATCATCAGATATTTCAAGCTGACTGGTAACGAGGCCCGCTTCTTGAAGTTTCTGCAGGTGCAGATGCAAAAGTGGTCGACTGATGCCGATCTCCCTTGCAAGTTGACTAATGTAGTTCCGTCCGTCATTTTGCAGCGAGGCGATGATTCTCAGACGATGCGGATTGGCCATTGCTGCCAGGATTGACAGCATCTGATCGCCACTCATCTTTTTTGATTTATCTTTCATGTGTAAACTATATATTACATATGAAAGACATTCAAGCGATAATTGAATCGCTACGTAAACTACAAGAAACAACATCGGAGCAAAGCGATTGTTCTCGTTTCAAATCAGGGAATTTAAGGTGGGGAAGAAAACTGCGGTATTTGCATGACCATTTCGCACCTTGTTCGTCTAAATGGCCAACCTGGGCGCGGCCTCAATCAGTCGGCTATGTGCCGATCTGCGTCAATTAAGTTGTAGTAGCCTGGTTCCTTCGCATAACTTGCGCAATGAGAATGTCTGCACTCGCAACAGCGGTGCAATAACCGACAAGCGCGAACGTCAATGCACCCCAATTGCGCGCATACGATGCTCTACATTGCTGCCATTCGCAAACTGAGCAGGCCCAGCATTGCTATCTTAAATCCTATGCTTTTAACTCAAGCTTCCATGGCTATGGTCAAGTGACTTCAAAACCTCCCGCATCGATATTTGAATAAATAAAGATTAAATTTGCCATGCCATAGCGATCTTGGTTCGAAAATGTCACTTATTCGAATCGCACTCGCGAGCAGATTCTGCATTTGGCGCGCCCCTCCAGTCGATTCACGAAATAGTCGAACATTCGATCACGGCAATAGCTAGAATGCGATTTCCGTGATTGGAAAGTCGCTTATGGATTCGAAATGATAGAACCATTTTTCGATTGACAATCACTTCGCGGCTTATAGACGAATCATGTTGTCAATGATCGGACAACGTCGACTAAAGGATTGATTCATGTATTGCAATGCCCGTTTGTCTCACCTGTTGCTTTTGTTGCTCTCGTTTACTAACGGTATCTTGCCTGGCAACAGTGTGGCAGCGACCGCCAACCCGCCAGTGATCCAAATGACCACCGACACGCGTTCGGCCGATGCTGCACAGGACACGCCTGTCGATACGCCGCCGGACGATGACAAGGCAATAGATTCTAAGGGCGACAATGAAATTGAAATTCGTGGGGTACGACGTCCTGATGATCTACCCTATCGTAGCTTCGTTGACGCAATGCACGTTTTCGATCAAAACCATCACTACGCACCCGATGCGCCCTTAAAGTTCGTAATCAGCACGCATGGCAGCAAGCACGATGGCTTGCGCGTTAGTGTTGCAGGCGATAATGTGGTGGTTCCCGTGTCCATTGATCAGAAGGGACGTTTCACGGTACCGATCAGGCAAGACGCACTGGATGACGATGCAAGCGTGATGAGCAACAAAAGAGAAGGCGAGGTGAGCTGGGGAGTCGATATACGCACTCCTGGCCTGCCCGATGATACTGATCGATTAGGCGATCTTCGCCTGGAGTGTCGCGTTTTTTTGGAGCTTCAGCGCAAGGAAACGTCGATATGGGTCAGCGCACTTACTCGCGTGCTGGGAGGATGCAATTCGGATGGACACATTACTTTCGGGCTGAAACGCCCCGGCATGCGAGTCAAGCTGATATACAAGAACCGGGAGGAGATTTTGCCAGATCGCTACTATGTAGTACACCATACCGTCTGGACCGCACCGCTGACAGACGGAAATTGGCCTGATGACACATTAGTGCAGTTCATAGAGCCAGATAGCTCCTTTGTCCTCGATCCCGAGTGCGCCGAAAAACTGGCTCATGAAGCCGAACATCCCTATACACACGGAGTTAAAAGCGCAGGAACCAATGCGTGTATGTATCGCCCTTATGATGACGATAATTGATTGGAGCCAGCTCGTCCACTCCTTAGACTTGGCACTCTCGGGTGACGTGATTAGAATTTAGTTATGAACACAACATTACGCTCAACGACAGATTCCCAACCTGCGCGAAGATTGATCAGTGAACACCCACTCGCACTGATTCCCTTCTTTCGTCGTTGGAAAGAGGGCCTGATCCGGGATCTGGTCTACACGTTCATAAGCGGGATGGGGTTTTGCCTGTTTTTTTTCGCTTTGTTTGGCTATGACCTCCCAGCGGACGAGCTAGCGAAGCGATGGTGGCATGTTTTCATAATTGGGATGGCTATTTCGTATTCGATTCATGGGCTGTATGGGCTCAGCGACCGATTGCTGTCACGTTGGCTGCTAAACGCAAATGCCTGGTTTCGTTCTGCGTATCATGTAGCCTTGCCAATGACAGGCGTCTGCGCAGGTTACTTTATTGGCATGTTCCTGCTGCATCCGGAGGCAATTCACACGAACTTTGTCACACCCAGTTTCATCTTGAGTCTCGCCGCCATGTCGATATTTGTCGCATGTGTAGTCTTCTTCCTCTTCCGAGCACTTGAACGTGAGCTGCTCGATAAAGAGAAATTGGCATCAGAGCAGCGCAGAGTGTTGGAATCGGAGCGACGCGCGATTGAAGCGCAGCTCCGTATGTTACAGGCGCAAATCGAGCCCCATTTTTTGTATAACACTTTGGCCAACGCGGTCGGATTGATTCAGCCGTCCCCCGATAAAGCTCGCCTGTTGCTGGAACGTCTGATTGACTACCTTCGCGCAACGCTGACGGCTAGCCGCGATTCTGAGGCAAATTTGCAGGGCGAAATTGACACTATTTCTGCCTATCTGGAGTTGATGAAGTTGCGCATGGGAGAGCGACTGCGTTATCGCCTACTGGTGGCCAACGAAGCGCGCGGCTTATCGCTGCCGCCGATGCTGTTACAACCCTTGGTAGAAAATTCGATCACCCATGGTATCGAACCGAAAACCGAAGGCGGCGAGATCGTCCTGGAGGCAAATGTAGACGCAACCCACCTGCACATTGTGATAAGCGACACCGGCCTTGGTTTTTCGACGCTTGCTTCAACCAAAGTTGGTGGAGGAGTTGGGCTCGCCAATCTGCGCGAACGTATCAAAGCGTTGTACGGAAGCGATGGCAATATTCATATCGCCGAAAACACTGCAGGTGGGGTCAGCGTGACACTACGAATTCCATTGTTGGTAACTGCGTCTGACAGGGTTGAGCTATAGCCATGACTACCGCAATGATTGCCGATGACGAGTTGATTCTCGTTGAATTTCTAAAGACAGAGTTAGCAGTGCTTTGGCCAGAACTGAAAATTGTCGCTACGGCAGGAAACGGCATTGATGCGTTGAGGTTAATCCGTGAGCTGTCGCCTGCGATTGTATTTCTTGATATTCGCATGCCAGGTCTAACGGGGCTTGAGGTGGCGGCTAAGTTGCAGGAGACCACGTCTACGCCGAGGGTGGTATTTGTAACTGCCTTCGACCACTATGCGGTCGATGCTTTTGAGCGCGAGGCTGTGGATTATCTGCTCAAACCGCCAACTCGTGAGCGTCTTGGCCGCACCGTAGAAAAGCTAAAGCGGCAAATGACTAACAGCGAAATTGTCGCTCCTGCGGCCGAACTGCTCGCCAGACTTTCCGCGGCGCTGAAAGGCGAGCCGGTTAAGTCTCGCTTAGACTGGCTGTGTGTAACACGCGGTGAAGATACGCAATTGATTGCAATTGATGAAGTAATTTATTTTGAAGCCAACGATAAATATGTGTCTGTATTCACCGAGGAGGGCGAGTCGCTGATTCGTATGCCGTTGCGAGAAATAATCGACGGATTAGATCCTGGTCGATTTTGGCAGATACATCGCGGAACGATCGTTGCCGCAAAACATATTGCAGGAACCACGCGCGACTTTCGTGGCCGCACGTTGTTAAAACTTAAGTCGCGTGCAGATCGATTGCTGGTTAGTCGCGCTTATCTGCATTTGTTCAAGCCAACATAGGCAAATTTCTGGCATATCGGTTTTTATTGCCCACTCAACCGCCATAACAATTCTAAACTTCGCATTTTAAAGTCATAGTCTGTAAAGTCAGGTCAAATAGTCAAATTGGTGGTCGGCAACGTGCCGGTACCGAGCTATCGCTAAAACTCATGACTGGCTCCTGTCGTCTACAATGCGGTCATATTCAAGCAAAATTTCTAAAATAAACTGGCTTTTTATGAGGGTGTTTTAAAAATATTTTTCCAACCAACCAATTCGAAAATTCCGCCAATAATCATGAATCCGGCGGACATATTGGAATTAATTCCCACGCTGTAGCACAGAATTGCGGCCGCGAAACAAGCTAGTGCAACGATATGTATTTTTTTCATAATGAGCTCCAATAAACCAAAAAATACATCGAATTGTAGTTCAATTGCGTTCGGGGTCCAAAGACCGCAATGTGCCGAAATTTGACCTTCGATTTCTGACTCCGCAGATTGATTGGCACTTAATTCAAAGCGAGCAATTGGCCGCTGTCTTTCAATGCCGTCATTCGATGATTTGCCCTACACGTGAATCTATCATGGTCCTTGATAAATCTGCCAATGCAAAGTCATTCAGCCTGATCAAACGTGTCAATTGGCGTGTTTAACGCTAACCAAATCGCCATGTTCGTCGCTGGACAAATAGGTAACTGATACGTTTCCGATATTTAGGGTCTGGCCCAGGGACAACGGTGCCTGCAAATGATGGCTATCTGTATCATTTACTGGATAGACTCTAATTGCACCGTCGTGGGAGGTCAGTCGCGTGTCAATTGTGTAGACCAGCGGACCAGATTTAGGGATCTTTTTGTCGTAGCCTTCAGCGTGTCTGCTTTCCACGATCACTGCTGTCGTTGGTCCCGTTGGCGCGACTACCATTTTTGTGCCGCCAGCACGTTCTATTGGAGTTAGTTGTGCCTGTGTAGAGCGATCGGTGGCACAGATAATCTGATTATCCTCAAGCCATCCAAGTTGCCACCGTTCCCATGCAAAATATTCAGGTGCAAGTCCCGAAGGATTTCCCATGACACTGAAGTCACCAGTATACGTGTACCAAAGTTGATTGCTCGGCAATGGGCCAGCCAGATCGATCAAAGACATTGTGTGACCGATTTCGTGACTGAACCATGGCCAACCCCAACCGGTCAGGTCGCTTCCCGAGGTCGCTCCGTTGTCGATCTCACGTCCTCCCGCAAAAACACCAAAACCGGGAAGTGGCGAAAACCCAGGACCGAAGTCAATCGCTTTTGCCGATGGATTTGCGAGAACCAGAATTCCGTCGGATTTCGAATAGTCAATTGAAGACCCGGCGCGGTCAATTGCCTGCTGTATATAGTTGCGGTGTGATTCAAACGTAGCACCACGTCTCATGTGATATTCATCGGACGGCTTGCTCATTCGAATCCATCTGTAATCCGGCATAAGGACAACGTCCAACTGTCTGTAAGAAACTGAGCTAAAAAAATGTTCTGCCTGTGGCGAAATAATCGCCATCACATCTTGAGGCGATTGCGTCGCCGGAACATCGGGAAAATCTACGAACAGTACTGTAAAGCGGACGGTGCCAGTTGTTCTGAGTCGAAAAGGAATACGCGGAAATCCCAGTCCAACATCGCGCTGAATCTGCATTTCCGGCAATCGACATGAACTATAAACATCTGAGGCATTTGATTCTGAGTGCGCTAGCGGGAATCTAAATGCGAAAAATGCCAGGAGTAGAATTAATTTTTCCATTTTTTATAATTACGGGCACGATGTCGTAAGTCGTCCTATTGATTTCCTTCAGCAGATTCCCAAAAAAATTTCTGAAACACTTCCACTGTTTGCTCGACTACACTGATTCGAAACTTCTTTGAATCTACTGGAGTAGTGAAGGTCGGGTATGTGCCGATTGGCACACATCCAAATTCAATTGAAAATCCACATAATTAAAATCATGGCTCCGGTAAAAATGACAATTGCAGCAGCCACATGAACCGACTTCATAACCTTTGCAGACCTAATTGGAGCAACAGCATGCAAGATTCCACGGTTTAGGATATAAAAAGCAAACAACACCAAGAATGGCCAAACAGTGTGACGTGAAGCGCTATAAGCAACGCAAACGCTTAGAGCAATCAACAAAACCACATTGGCAATCGCTAGTGCAGCAGCATCATAACTAACTGTCGCCCCACAATTTGGACATTTTCGAGTGCCAGATTCGGCTAAGAGAAATCGATCCAACCAGCCGATTTTGCGATGCTCACAGATCATTCAATCTCTTTCATACGTAATCTGAATTAATTACAACTTATTCCATCTGTCGGCTATGTGCCGCAAGTCGACCAATTATTGTGGGTGAAAAATTTTATGTCCAAAAGAACTCTTAAGGCGAAGCTGTGGTTTTGAACTTTAAATCTTGCACCAATTTAAGCACATCAACCATATCAAGTTCGTTTGCTGCATTTATCCATATATGTGCAAATTCCGGTCCGCCTGGTGGCGGAGGCGGTCCGTCCACAGTCGGTTCGGGTCTGCTTGAGATTTTAAGAATCGTTTGAATTTTGATCGGCTTTGCCGCATCGTCACTTTTCCCCGAATACCAAACGACGTCAAATCCGCCAATCCTACCTTTTCTGCCAGTCGCATTCTGATCTGGATGGAAATTTGGAAAATTGCCGAGATAAAGTCCAAAAAGCTGCTTCGTTCCTTTCACGGCATAACAAATATAGAAATCAGGTCCTTCTTTGTAATTCCATTCAACTCCTGCAATCACTGGCAACGAAGGACAAATGTTCTCTGCCCGGGCTATCGCTGGAACGGACAAAATCAAACCGATGACAAATATTAGTAATCTGCAGTTAATTGACATGATCGGCTTACTGGAGCTATATAGTAAAAATATTAAATGACACCATTTTTTAAAATTGGAATTTGTGCTCACTGTCGCCTATGTGCCCATACCCGCCTGTCGCTGTTCAACATTGCGGTCATTCATATGTCGAAATTCTAGAGAAAATAGCAATTCGATTTTATGGAAATGGTGTGGTGTCTTCACCGGGGATAATGGCTTTAATTGCTCGGTTGTCCTTGTCGGTTATAGGCAACTTCCGAATCCAAAAAAGAAATTCGTCGAATTCAGTTCCAAGTTTTTTTGTATTTGGAAACTCAACGGATGCTACCGCGCCATCCGCATCAATCGACCAAGAGCAATAACCCGTCAGCACCCCCGCCGAGGGCAGTTTTTTTAAAGCATTGAATGCAGTTGGTAGAATGGGTGCAATGAGAACAAGCTCCGATAAAAGATCTGGTGAAATTGTGCCATCTCCAGTTCGTATCGTGTCAGACTTTGGAAGCAAGAGTGAAGCCTTTTGGACATGGTATTTTGATCCATGAATAGTCAAGTCATATTCTGGCGATCCCGGTTTTTCACCAGCCTGACAAGCGTAATGAAGGTAAGTTTCTCCAAGAGCGCAATTGGCAAAAATAAAAGGGAGGACAACAACTAAAATATCGCTCACGACGTTAGAAATTCTCATAAAGAATCCATTTTTCTTTGAAACTATATCCCCCAACGAGGCAGAACTAAACTTCGAACTGAAGTTTGACTGTCGCTCTTGTGCCGCAATCAATCGATTCCCAAATTTTTGGTCGATTTCGGCCAACGCACAAAAATGAGAATCAGCGAAATACTTAACGGACCAAAAACCCTTAATACAAATTCTAAGTTATCGAACGTGCTAATGGCTTCCAGATCAGCAGGAGATCTAGCTGGAAACATTTCAGCAATAACATATGCAAATTTCAGATTCATGCACATCCATCCGAAACTAAGCAACAGCGCCAACCATTTGAGTAAATTAATCCAGCGCATCAATTTGGTCCCTATCATTTTCAAAAACCATTTCAACCGTCCGTAATGTGCCGCGATGCGTCGTTCGAATTCTACATCACGCATACCGTTCGGTGCCCGGATATCCCATACGACGATTTCGTTTTCGGTCATTCAAATCAAGGCCAATTTGGCCAACACATCCCATCCTTGTTGACTTGGAAGGGTTCCTAAAATCTAAGCTTCTTCCTTTTTAAAAACTGAAAATAAAACTATCAGAGCGGGAATTCCAAGCATCATCAAGACAGTCATCACAATGACGTAAGAAAAATTTGAGTCCTTGAAACCCAGAATAGAAATTTCTGGATCAGAACTAACATAACTCACTGATACAGTACTTCCTACGTTCTGTGGCCCGCACTTCAGCCCTGCATCCAAGGAACTCGCCGACTTCTGAAATGAACGTGATCCGACTTGATAATCATAATAAATATGACCATGATTTTCACAATCTACGCTTCTAATTACACCAGTTGTGTGCACGCCATTTTCTTTTAGCTGATAGGACTCCGATATTTGCGGTAAACGCAAACAGAGAATCATTACGACAGAAAGAACATAAAAGAAAAAATATTTTTTCTTTGGCAGTAAAAAATAGGCAGCTATCAATATGGTCGAAAGAAACGGAAGTGATGCGATCGTAAGTTTCATTTTTCTATTCCGAATCTAATTTTGAACCAAATTAAACTTGTTCTTTTCACATTCTGAACCGGCCAGCAGGAGCGTTTGGTTGAAAAGTCAAATGGCAGGATTGTGCCGAATCAAGACTGACAGTCTAATTCAGACGCAGGCAGCCTAATGAAGCCTTTGAATTTATTCAGTGCCCATGCCTGGTCATTCGATCCGCCGCCGCTAAGCCTCAACACAAAATCATCTACAATTTCCCCGCGCAATTTACACTTGCCTGTAGATTCTTTGAGTTCATCAGATTTTGCGGGGATCTTGATAGCGTCGACAATTACATTCTGTCGATATATTGCGACGTATCTAGTACCACAGACCTCCCAATATACTATTGCCAGAGGATCTTCATCGGTTTTGCTTATATCGTCAGCACCTTCGTCAACTAGACCTATGTCCTTGTGCCTGGCTTCCAATTCAATAACCGGACCATTCCAGGATATTCTCCCTTTTAATTTGGCCGGCACATTTGATTTGCAATTGATCCCATCAAATTCATCGGGTGCTGCGACAGAAAACCTCGACAATAGGATCAAGATAACAAACACAGCGGTCGTACATAGTTTCATTGCCCTACCTTTCGATTCTTGGTGCCATTTTCAGTTGGTTCAACATAAATGCGTGATTGGTACGACCGTCAGCTAATGGCCGCCAGCAGTCGATTCCTGTCGTGCAATCAATTGTAATTTTCCCGAATCCACTTAGCCATTTCTGGCTGCCCCATATCTAAAAGGTATACATCGATGGTTTGGCTTTCCTTGTTGAGTGCATGTAAATTTGCTCCAGATTTCACGAACCATGCAAATAACTCCTTGTAACCCAACGACGCAACTTCAAAAATTACCGGGTCGCCAAACTTATTTTTTGTGTTGATATTTGCGCCCTTTGAATACAGCCAGGCAACTCCCTCGATGTCATTTTCAACTGCAACGAAGTGAAGTACGGTTTCCCCGATGGAGTTCGTTGAACTTATTATTCGAGGATGTAGCGTAAGGATAGAAGATGCAGCAACAAAATCATGTGAGTACACTGCATTGCGAAATGAATACCACATGTCGTCTGTAGTTTCGCTCTTATTTTCGATCAATTTCTTCTCACCGTCATTACTATTACTTAAGTTCCTAGTACTGGAAAATTGCCCAGTGTTCATGCTTTTTGTATCGCATCCGCATAACCCAATCCCCGCTAGAAGTATGGATGCGGATAAAATGACCAAATAAACGAGTGCTGAAACTTTCATAGGTTGAATCGCCATCAATTTTGTGGACACATTCGACTGTCCGGATCCCGTTTTTTGACAAATCATAGATACCGACTCAATGTTTCAGTTCGCGAAAAACACTCTTGTACAAAGCAATAAATTCGGTCTCTTTGTTTATATCCGAAATATGGAGAACTAAAATGTTTTTCAGGTCAAAAATCGGATGCTGTGCCGACATCAGTGCAAACTCAAAGACGTCTGACAACGGTTCATCTTCATGCCAAGTAGTCATTACACATTTCTCGTCAGGAATTTCCTTGTAATCAAATTCCTTGATGTTTGCCCAATCAACTGAATCGTCCCACGTCGTGCACTCAATTCCCCACGCCATCATATAGAGGCATCCGGACTGAACTAGCCATCTACTTATTTCATTTTGCCGATCATCAGATACCTGCATATCAACGACGACTAAGGCTTTGAATGGTCGAAATGCGTCCAGTTCAGGTAGTCGCGATCCTGGATAAATTTGGAAATAACTAATTTTAGTATTGACCATCAATTAAAAAATCCAAATTAAACAATTTGACACTCCTTCTTCAAGCGCAACGTTGACTGTCGGGTTCGTGCCGCTTTGTGCCATTTACATTCATTGTTCACTCTCATCCCATTCGACTAGGATTTCCTTCGAAAGGAGATTAACTTCTTCCCGAATGTCATTTTCAGTAGGATTTTCTACGAGTCGTTGCAGTTCGTCTCTCAATGACTTTCGAATACTGGGCGACAACTTTGAAACTAATCCAATCGTTATTAACGAATACTTCCATCCGCCGTCTTGTGAGACCAATATTGTCCGGATGTGCGGAATAATTTCTTCGCCAGCATTTGACAGAAGATCCAGCACATCACGTGCTACCG
>Ga0206857_1101_pt1 | contig 18363 bp, 17 predicted proteins | sample Alteio_BWOrgCont_49_FD_152865 | JGI IMG/M metagenome (GOLD analysis project Ga0206857, IMG submission 152865) | Enriched cells from forest soil in Barre Woods Harvard Forest LTER site, Petersham, Massachusetts, United States -... | ecosystem: Environmental > Terrestrial > Soil > Temperate forest >...
GACGAAAAATTGGTGCTGATGCTTAAGCTGGAGCAGAACCAGAAATTCGACAGCAAGCTGTTGGAAGAGATTGCGGCGCGCAATCGGCGGCTGCCGGACTTCAAGCGCTTGAGCGGATATTTGATTTGGGAGAAAGATTTTCCCCGGACGGCTTCAATGAAAATTAAACGGCAGACGCTGGCTGAGGACATTGGGAAGGCCGTCGGCCGGGAAATGATGGTGGCATTGTGAGAGGCCGCTGAAAGCGGCGACTGGCTGGGCTAAGTTCTGGAGCTGTGCCACTGCCTTTCTTGGCTGTAAAAATGGATTTGAAACCTTGGGCCGAAACTATCTTGCGATTGTGAATCCGGCGGCGGGAGGCGGGCGAAGCCGCAAACTGCTGGGGCCGGCGCTGGAGCGCTTGCGGGTTGGCGGGATAGAAATAACGGTAGCCGAGACGCAGACTCCGGGGGATGCGACGGCGATCGCTCGCGAGGCGTATGGACGCGGCTTAAGGAACTTCATTGCGGTCGGGGGCGACGGCACTTCTTACGAAATTGTGAATGGGCTGTATCCACAAGCCCTTGCGGGTGAGCCTCCGACGCTGGGATTTCTGCCTCTGGGCACGGGCAATTCCTTTCTGCGCGATTTCAGTCATGCGGGCGTGGAGTATGGGATTGAATCTCTGCTGGCTCAGAGGAGTCGAAGTTGCGACGTGATGCGGTTGCGCCATCGCGACGGAGTGATCCACTACATAAATCTGTTGAGCATGGGTTTTTCGGCGGATGTGGCTACGCTGCGCGCGCGGAGTTTTAGCGGCTGGGGAGAGTTCGGATATGTGACGTCGATTTTTCTGACGCTGGCGCGATTCCACCGGCGGCCGTTCCCGGTTCGAATCGAAGGCGCGGAAGGCTTTGATCGCCGGAGTTGCTTGTTTCTGACTTTCAGTAACAGCAAATTCACGGGCGGAACGATGATGATTGCCCCGAAGGCTGAGATCGACGACGGGCTGGTGGAATACGTTCGTTGGGGGCCGATCGGGCGGTTGGGGCTGATCCGGAATTTGCCCGGACTTTACGATGGGACGCATATCGAGCATCCGCTGGCGGAGCGGAAGGCTGTCAAACGCATTGAGTTCAACCTGGACGCGCCGGTCGACGTTATGGTCGATGGGGAAGTGCTGACGCTACATTGCGAGGAGCTGGATGTGCTACCGGGGGCGCTCAACGTCGTGGCGTGATCGGGCAGAAAATATCACCGTGATATAAGGATGGGTCATGTCTGAAGAGCGGCGAAGACGGCAGGATGAGCGCCAGGGATCGCGCGATGGAAAGACGAAGAGCGCACTGATTTACGGTGTCGTGGCGATTCTGCTGGTGGGGGCTTACCTCGGCGGCCGATACTACAAGAATCATAAGTACGATTCGTTTGCGCAGTGCCTGGCGGCGAAGCAGGCCAAGATGTACGGGCTGTACTGGTGTCCGCACTGCATCGAACAAAAAGAAATGTTTGGCGCTTCATTTCATTATGTGCCGTATGTGGAGTGCGCGATCAAGGGTTCGTCGGAATTGGCGCCTGAGTGTAAGGCCGCGGGGCTAAAACTGTTTCCCAGTTGGCAGTTTGGGGCGGCTCCGCCAAAGGAAGGGGTTTTGCCGCTGGAAGAGTTGAGCGAGAAGACGGGGTGTAGCCTGCCGTGACGGATTCGGCGCGGGTTCCATCTTCTGCTTCGCGATTGGCGAGGAATCGAGTTCTGTTTGTAGTGATCGCAGTGCTGGCGCTGGCTGGGGTGATTGTGTCGGCGGTGTCGCTGCAAAGGCATTATGCGAAATCAGCGACTGCTCTTTGCGATTTCAGCCAGAAGTTCAGCTGCGACATTGTGAACCGCAGCGAGTATTCGACGGTTGAGGGCATACCGGTGGCCGGGATTGGCGTTGTCGGGTACGCAGCGCTGTTCGCGCTGGCGACTTTCTGGAAGTCTCGCGCGGAGACGCCGAATCGCCTTCTGGGCGCGGCGATTGTGGGACTGGCTTTTGCGTTGTACCTCACTTACATTGAAGCCTACGAATTGATGACCTGGTGTATTTTGTGTTTGGTTTCGCTGTTTCTCATTTCTTTGATCTGCGTGTTCGCGATCGTGGTGAAAGCGCGAGGTGCGACCGCGTAGAGTATTCCCTCCGTTGTATTCTGATGGAACTCTTTTTCTGATGGCTGCGATCCTGCCAACTGGGAGTTATGGATTCGGAGCTGCTGGCGAGGTAATCCGCGCGCAGTCGGCGACGGGAGATTTACGCCTGCATGAATTTCGCAGCCGGGTTTTTGGGAACACACGACTTCTGCGGGTGTGGCTGCCTCCGGGGTATGACGACGCCGAAAATGCGGGGCGGCAGTATCCAGTTCTTTATCTCAATGATGGGCAGAACCTGTTCGAGGGCTCGACCGCTTTCAATGGAGTCGAGTGGCAAGTTGATGAAACGGGCGACCGGTTGATTCGTGAAGACGTGGTACCGCCCATGATTTTTGTGGGCATGGACAACACGGGTCGAGAGCGCATCCGCGAATATATGCCCCACCGCTCGCTGCATCCGATGATGCTGCGGGCGCATGGGACGAGGTATCCGGCGTTTCTGTTTAAGGAAGTCATGCCGTTTGTGGCCGCCAACTATCGGGTGGCTAGCGGACCGGAGAATACGGGGCTGGGCGGGTCATCGCTGGGAGCTTTGATCGCACTTTACACCGTGGCCGTGCGGCCGGGTGTAATTGGGCGCTTGCTGCTGGAGAGTCCGTCGTTGTGGGCTTCGGACCGGCAGTTGATCCGGCAGAGTCGCGGAGTGAAACGCTGGCCGGAACGGATTGTTCTGGCGACTGGAACTGCTGAAGCTGGACGGAAGGATAAGGATCAGAGCGTGGTGGACGACGTTCGCGAGCTGGCGGGGATCATGCGCCGCGCGGGATTGGATGACGCGCGACTGAAGTTGGTGATCGAGGATGGCGGCACGCACAATGAAGCGGCGTGGGCAAGGCGGTTCCCGGAGGTGCTGACGTTTTTGTTTGGGAGGAGAGAATAGAGTTCTCCCACGCTTCGGCCTCCCTCTAAGTTTGCGCGCTGTTTGCTGGGTCCGCAACTAATTGGTGTGATGTGCTTCCGCAGGAAACTCTCCAGATTAGAAGCAGGGCGGCGGCGATTGCCGGCACTGAAAGCTGGAGGTGCGTCCAGCGCGTGAGTGGACCGAGCAGCGGGAGCACGTAGGCGAAGTAAAGAAGAGTTCCCAGGCGGCGAGTCGACGGAGTGAGTGGCTGAGCTGCGAGCCAGTCCGCCAGCAGGAGAAACGCGGGCGCAAGAATCACAAGGTCGTAGACCGTAAGGTGTGGCGCCACCAGCACGCTCGCTAGTAGCAGCGCGGAGTAGCGGAGAGGCAGCGGCACCGCCGGGCTGCGCTTCCAGCAGGCGATAGCCAGGCCGAGCACGACAGCTGCGCTGAGAAAGTAGAGCGCAAGCGAGAACGCTGGCCAGGGCACAAGCATGGACCAGAAAGTTCGCAGGGAGTGGGTCTGATAGGGCTTGGGCTCGAGCAGGGGCAAGAGGGTGGGCGCGTTCCTGATCATGCGCATCCATTGATGGAGTGGGTCGATTCCGTAATAGAGAACTCCGACGGAGAGTTGCGCTGCTGCGGAGAAAGCTGCCCCGGCGAGAATCTTCCATGCCCCGAGAGACACGAACACGATTGCGGCGGCGAGCGCGAGTTGCGGCTTGAAAATCAGGCACCCCAAGACCAGGCCAGCGAGCAATTCGCGGCGGTCGCGCAGCAGGAGAAACATTCCAGTGAAGCAGGCCAGCGCGATCGCGGAGGTCTGACCCCAGGCAATCAGGTGAAAGAACGCGGGATAAGCCAGGGCGAGAAGAACGACGGTGCCACCGTGCTCGCGCAAGTTCGGGCAGGCGCGCCAGATGCTGTAGCAGCATAGAGCGTAGATCACACCGCTCAAGCTCCACCACAAAATCAGCGCCCAGCCGTATGGGAGGTGAGCCAGCGGCGCGAAGAAAATCGAAACCTGCGGAGGATACAGGGGCAGGTAGCGAATGCCGGTGGCTTCTGGCACGCGATGCGCCGCTAGCACGGCTTGCGCATTGATGTCGTACAAATCGGCGCCGCGATGAGCCGCCGCCAGCGAGCCGAGCGTGTAGAGATGGAGAAAGTCGGTGCCCTTGAGGTTTCCGTTGCGATCGCGGAGGCCGGGAGTCGCGATCGTCCACAGGTAGAGCGACCACAGGCACAGGGCGAGCATCGCGCCATGAGCGCGCAAGCGTTTTGGGGTCAACCAGTACCTGGAGTAGGTTGCCATCGGCTGGCCCAATGATATCGAAGCAGCTGCGGATTTCAGCCAGAGCATTTCTTGGAAGACCGTTACACCGTTTGTGGGCGGCGGACGAACATCAAACACGACACCATGAAGGGAAAGGCAAGCACAGGTGCTACTGGCAGAAGGGGAAGGCGGAACATCGAATCCAACTGAGGAGGGTGCGACAGGAGGGCCAGGGAAGCGATCCACGGCCATATGGCCAACATAGCAAATGCAGCTTGGCCGAGGCGCGGCAGACGGTTCCAGTCGCGCAGCAAAATTATCACCGGTAGCAACAGGAGCACGTGATTGAACGGCGTCAACAATGGCAGGACCAGCGCGGAAGCGATAAAAAATAGCGCCAGCACCTGAACGAACTCGGGCGAATCTGCTGCAACTTTCCGGCGGCACCAAGAAAATGCGAGGAGAGCAGCTACGATCAAGGCCGATAAGACCGATCCCGCCCAGTTTCCCAGTAGCAGACGAAGTAGGGACGTGGTGGGAAAATATTTCCGGTAGGCGGCGAGGCCATCGATAAAATATCGCAGCCAGCCGGGAAGAAGCAGTTCTGCCCCTCCAATTAGTGAGGCCAGGGCAATGCCGAATCCGGCGGGCAGAGGCCATCGTTTCTTCCAGTCGCCGGCGCTCCAGAGCAAGAACCATAGCAGGCACAGAGCCATCATCTGCGGCTTGATTGTGGCAAGCGCCAGCAGAACTCCGGCGATGAAATATCGGTTACGAGTTACGCACCAAGTGGCGAGCGCGAGCAGGAAGGCGACGAACAAGGCAAACTGGCGCAGGCGCAATCCCTGGGCGATTTGTGGACTGCTCAACATGAAGAGAACCAGGGCCGCCACGACGAGAGGCGGCAGGCGCCAGCGCGCTACTTGCAACCAAATCCAAACGCTGACGGCAGTGAGCAAGGCGAGGACAACTGGGGTCCAGGTTTGCAATGTCGCGAAATCCGTATGAACCGTGGGAGCCAGCAGCAGCACGACATACAACGGATACACAAACCGTTGCTCGTCAATGATTTCTGATGGTCTATCGTAGGTCTGATCGTATGTTTGATCGACGGGATGGCCATAGAAGGCCATTTGAATCTCGTGGCTTACTTCTTTGCTGTACGGATTGCGGCCGTTGAGCAGAAGTTCGCGGGTGCCGACCCAGCGCGGATATAGGTCGCCCATTTGCTCTTTCAGAGGGCCGTGCTGCACGTTGACGTAGTATTCCCACGGCAGCAGGACGCGGTGTACATAAGCCCAGCTGACCGCGCTCGCCGTGACAGCTAGAACCAGCCAAAGCCAATTTCGCATGTGCTCGATTCACGCTCGATTCGTTCCGAGAGGTACGAATCTGGCCCCATAAACGACAATAAAAAGGGCCTCCGCCCGCGAACCGCGAGGGAGGCCGGTGGTGCTCAGTTACTTGCGCGCAGGTTCCTTTGCGGGTTCTTCGAAAAGGCCGTCGACAATCTGAATCATTTCATTGTCGACAACGCGATTCTTGGCGATCGCTTCCTTCAAGGGGATGGAGACAATCTTATTGGAGCGCAGGGCCGCCATGCAGCCGAATTCGCCGCGATGCACCATGTCGATGGCGCCCAGACCGTAGCGTGTCGCGAGCACTCGGTCGAAGGCGCTGGGCGAGCCGCCGCGCTGGATGTGTCCAAGAACGACTGCGCGGGTTTCGAATTTTGTGCGCTTCTCGATCTCGCGGGCGAGAACGTTAGCGATACCGCCCAGTTTGGCGTGACCGAATTCGTCTTTGCCCATGTCCTGGATTACGGGCGCGCCGGAACTGGTGTCGGCGGAAAATTTTGCGCCTTCGGCCACGACGACGATGGAGAAATAGAGCCCGCGTTCGTGACGCTGGCGAATCGACTCGGCGACCTTGTCGACATCGAAGGGGCGCTCGGGAATCAGAATCACATCGGCGCCGCCGGCAATGCCACTGTAGAGCGCGATCCAACCGGCGTCGCGGCCCATGACCTCGACGACGATTACGCGGTTGTGCGCTTCGGCGGTGGTGTGCACGCGGTCAATGGCTTCGCAGACGATGTTGCAGGCGGTATCGAATCCGAAGGTGTAGTCGGTTCCACCCAGGTCGTTGTCGATGGTCTTGGGCACGCCTACGACTTTGATTCCGGTTTCGAAAAGTTTCTGCGCTACTGACAACGTATCGTCGCCGCCGATGGCGACGAGCGCGTCAATCTTATGTTTTGCAATCGTGTCGGTGCAGCGCTGAATTCCGTCGGGGCGTTTCGATGGATTGGTGCGAGAGGTGCGGAGAATGGTCCCACCGCGGGGCAGAATACCGCTTACCGCTTCCAGGTCGAGTGGCATGGTCTGGTCTTCGATGAGACCGCGCCAGCCCTCCATGAAACCGACGAATTCGTCGTGATAGTGGAACACCCCTTTGCGCACCACGGCGCGGATGACTGCGTTTAAGCCGGGGCAATCGCCTCCGCCGGTTAACATGCCAATTTTCATCGTAAGCTCCCGTTTGAGTATGAGTTCAGAATGAAGTCCTCCGAATGCACCCCGGGTGTGGGGATGACGAAATGGCCCAGACGCTGGGGTGAAGATCGGTCGGAACAGATAGAGTAACACTAAACCGAAGGAGGCCAAAGCCGGAGAGAACGCGGAAAATCGATCAGGTGCGTGCTAACGCGCACACGCGAGGTTGCTACTAGGACGGACGATAGTTCCGGGTTAAACTGCTTTCACATGCGAGTCATGGGCATTGATTGTGGCGGAGAGTACACCGGGTTTGGTGTGGTGGAGATGTATGAGAACGGGAAGCTCTGCTGCCTGACTTGCGGGGCCATCAAACTTTCGCTTCGCGAGGCGCTGCCGCGGAGGCTGTCGCGCATCTTTACTCAACTGGGCGAGATTATCGTCGAGCATCAGCCGGATGAAGTGGCGATCGAAGATGTTTTCTACGCGCTCAATGTGAAGTCGGCGCTCAAGCTGGGGCAGGTTCGGGGAGTGGCCATGCTGGCTGCGGCTGCGGCGGGATTGGAAGTGGCGGAATATTCGCCGCTGACCATTAAGTCCTCGGTGGTGGGCTATGGCCGGGCCGAGAAGCAGCAGGTGCAGCACATGGTGACGCGGTTGCTGGAACTCTCCACGCCGCCGGAGCCTATGGACGCTTCTGATGCGTTGGCGATTGCGATTTGTCATCTGCATACGGCGGGGACTCTCAGCCGGCAGCGGGCTGTGGCGCGGTAAGTTCACTCGTCCATCCACTTTTGGCATAATTGCGTGTGGTCGTCAGGGTGTGAATCCAACCCGAGAACGAATTCTGAGGCTGATTCTGAGGCTGACTCTAAAGGTGAGGACTGGAGCCGGGCGAGCGGGACGCTGGCAGCGGATTGGTTTTTTCGCCGGATTTCTGGCGGTTCTCTGCAGTCTGTCAGCTCGGGCAGCCGAGCCCTCCACGATTACTTTTTCACTGAACTTTCCGGCATCGGATCCCGAGCGCTACACCATTACCGTGCAGTCCGACGGCCACGCCAGTTATGAATGCTCGGCGAAGATCTCGTCCGAGTCGGACGAGCGCGAGAATTACCAGACGGAATTCAGTTTCTCTGAGGCCACCCGCGCCCGGATTTTTGAGCTGGCTGCGCAAGCTCATTATTTTTCAGGCAAGGTTGACTCTGGCAATCGCAAGCTGGCCTTTACCGGTGCCAAGAAATTGACCTACAAAGACGGGCAGCGCGAAGCCACCGCGGCTTACAATTTTTCCTCGGTGCCTGCGGTCCAGCAGCTAACGACTTTGTTTCAGAGCATGGGAGCGACGCTGGAGTTCGGCCGTCGGCTGGCCTACTACCATCGCTACCAGAAGCTGGCTCTTGACGACGAACTGAAGCAGATGGAAGACGAGATGAAACGCGGCGACCTCATCGAACTGCAGGCGGTAAAGCCGGTTCTGCAGGAGATTTACGACGACGGCTCCGTGCTCAACCTGGTGCGGGTGCGGGCGCAGCGGCTGATGGAAACGGGCAATGGAGCGGGTCCAGCGCGCTGAGCGGTGCGGGAAGCAGTTATCTCGCGCATCTTTTATTTTGTATTTTGCCGATCTTTGTGTGTGGCCGATAGTATCTTTCCCTTTTTGGAATTTCATACGACTGCCCGTCTCGGGCTGCCGGGCGGTACCCCCAGCCTTAAGTTTTACAATTGCTTTTGACAAACCGTGTTCTAATAGGCGGCGAAGGCCTTTGGAGGTTGCTTATGTCCAAGCTATCGCTCTCCGGGTTCAGTTCGGTTCTTCTTACGGCCGCGGCCTGTTCGCTTATGGCGCTGCCCGCTGTGGCCGGTTCGCAGGCGCGCATCGTTCGCCTGAGCGACGTGCAAGGTTCGGTGCAGATCGACAAGAACACCGGTTTGGGATTTGAAAACGCGTTTCTCAACCTCCCCATCACGCAGGGGACTCAACTAAAGACGCGGGACCGCGGCCGGGCGGAAATCGAATTCGAGGACGGCAGCACGCTGCGCCTGACTCCCAACACGACCGTGGAGTTCAGTTCGCTTGGCGTGGATGAGGCCGGCAAGCGCATCTCGGTGATCAGTCTGGTCGAGGGCATGGCCTATGTGAACTGGCTGGGCAAAGACGATTTCAGCCTGAATTTCTTGAAGGAGAAGCTTGCGCTCGACCGCGCAGCCCACTTCCGGGTCGAAACCTCGCCGACAGTCGCTCACCTGGCTGTGTTCAAGGGCGAGGCCGACGTGGAAGGCCCGGCGGGCAAGGTTGTGGTCGAAAAGAAGAAGACGGCCACTTTTGACGCGGCTGATGACGACAAGTACGCCGTGGCCGACAAAGTTGCGGAGGCCCCGCTCGATTCGTGGGACAAAGAGGCCAGCGAATATCACCAGCAGTACGCAAAGAATAATTCGTCGCCGTACGGCTACGGGGTCAGCGACCTGAACTATTACGGTGCATACAGCAACGTTCCGGGCTACGGAATGATGTGGCAGCCGTTCTTTACCGGGGTTGGGTGGGATCCGTTCATGGACGGGGCCTGGTCGTTCTATCCCGGCATGGGTTACATGTTCGCGTCGGCGTATCCGTGGGGATGGATGCCTTACCGGTACGGAAACTGGATGATGGTGCCGGGGATGGGCTGGATGTGGCAGCCGGGAGGATATGGCAACTGGCTGACTGTGCCGCGCTTTGCCGGGACTTTGCCGGCGAATTTCCATCCGCTGGTGGCGCCGGCGGAAGGGACAGGGAAGACGATAGCCGTAGGGAGGGGTGGTGCGATCTCCGCGCCGCGCGCGTTGTTCCTGACTGTGAAGTCTGGCTCGGCGGGCCTGGGGATAGCGCGCGGCTCGGTGGAGGGTCTGAAAGACTTGAACCGGGCAGTGGCCAAGAACGGATCCGCCAGAGTGTCGCCGGGTCCACAGTTTGGCGGGAATTCGGCGATGAGATCGAGTGCAGGGGCGCCGCTCAGCAGCGCGTCGGCTGCTCCGGTTGGACACAGCACGGCGGCGGGACACGCTTCCAGTGGAGCGCATCACTAGAGTCGGGGTTTACGGTGAATACAACGGGGCAGCCGAATTGGCTGCCCCGTTTGTTTTTGATTTGCGAATCCGCGTTTATCGCCGCAGGCTGACGGACGTGATTACCTTCTCGCACAGCGATTGCAGATCGGCCGACGGGGCATGATCCCAGGTGCAACTGACCGGAACGACTTTGCCCCACGGGGTGAGCATGAGTCCGAGTACGCCGTGGATGTTGGCCATGTCACGCTGCGTTGCGCTGAAATCGGTGATGAGGCCGGGGTAGCCGTCGAGAGAGGTGCTGATGAAGTCGGTTCCGATTCCGGGCTTGGCCGCCAGCCAGACGTAGTTGTCCAGATAGTACGCGGACTGTTTTCTGAGTTCTTCGTCGTCGGTGAGGCCTTGAGAACGGCGATCGAGCGCCGGGCCTACGGAGATGCTTATGACCTTGTCGCCCCGATGGGTAAGGTACACCGTGCGCAACGGGGTGTCGTCGGAAACCTGCACCTCTCCGGGCAGGGCTACTGAGACGGTCGCGCAGAACCACGCGTCACGGCACAGGCCCTTTTCGTAGCGAGTAAATCCTGCGGGAGTTGCGACTAGCGTTTCGGAATCCACCACGAGGCGCGTGCTTCTCTTTACCACGGCAGGTTTGGCCGCGAGAGTGATCGGATTGGGAATCGGATTAGGAAGAAGAGTTTTTGTAACTGCGATGGGTGTGGCACCGGATTCGGGATCGGGCGTGGCTTCGAAGCGCTTCAGTGCTGCTAGCCACTCGACGGAATGCTCGTTGGGCAGCAAGCGCGCCCGCGCCTCTTCCTGGAAATGAAATGTCATAAACGGATAACGGCCGGGATTGTCGGAGCGCATGCTCGACATATCGGGCATCGGATTTTCTGGGTCGTCGTCGGTCGGGTCGGCAGGATCGTTGTTGGATGAATCGCCGTCGTCGTACGGCGAGGCAAGCGTGAGTTTGTTGTCGATGGTTTGCGAACGATGCAGCCAGGCGACGTGGTGGGTCGTCGGGTCGAGCAGCAGGGAAATGTGGAGGACGGCTGCGACGGCGTTGTTGCCCGCGCCGGGTACGGTGCGTCCGCCGCTGGCGGTGCCGACGGCGGGAAGGTCGATCGGCGAGAAAACGTATTGCGACGTGACGAAGGCGCACGACTTGCCGTCGACTTGGACCAGATTGCGGAAGCGCAAGTCTGCGCCGCTTAGCTCGAGATCTTTCAAGGCGCGGTCGCGAGAGTAGGCGAACTGTCCGCGAGGTTTCCAGGAGGCTCCCTCGGCAACAGGTTGCGGAGAGAACTCGGTCTGCAGCAGATCCTGCGTGACCTTGCGGAGCAGGTCGCCGCCGTCCCAATATTTGAAATAGCCGTCGAGGCTGCGGTTCATCTCGGTTTCGCCGTGTGGTCCTACGCGGAACATGACGGGAGAGGACTGCAGGACGGCCAGCCGCTTCTGGAAGTCGGCAGCGGAGAAGAGCGCGCAACGCACACTGGTGACGCGGGTGTCGCTATATGTGGCTTCAACGGGAATGTTGCCGTCTTTGTCGGCGGGTTGCGGGCGCAGTGTCACAATCGCGGCCATGGCGTAGTCGCATGGACCGCGCGAGGGGAACAGGTTTGCTCCACTGGCGTCGGCGATGGGCAGGAAGGAGCCGGCAGCTTCCAGTTCGTAGCGCAGAACTTCGCCAGGTTTGAAATCCGCCTGCAGCAGGAGCTTGTGCTGTGCAGCTTTTGATTGAGCGTGCAAGTGCACCGGCGCTGGTTCCATGCAGAACAACAGCGCGAGTCCGATCACGAAAATGGAGTGCAGTCGCTTCATAGGTGTTCCGTTCCCCTATGGGTCTTCATCTTCTGGGGGATCGGGGTCGTTTGGATCTTTGTAGGTTTTGCGAATGAAGGACGATTGCAGTTCCTGATATTGCGCCGAGTGAACGATGGCGTCGCAGATGCTGGCGGCCGCGGCGGAATCTTCTTCGCGATAGAGGCAGGCAAAGCCGAAATTACCGTAAGGCGAACCTGCGACCGCGCTCACACCGTGATATTTGAGAGTGCCGGCGGTGATGTCGAAGTGAGTAATCAGGCCGTTGATCCAGTCGATGCGAACGTGCTCATCGAGCGCGATGCGGGCCGCACGGCCGAAGTATTCCGGGCGGGCAAACCATCCCTGCAGGAACGCTCGCTTGAAAGTGTCGGCCGTGTACTTCATGTCCGTTGACTGCGCCGCGTAGACGCGAATGGCGCGGGTCGAGTCGTCCTCATGGCCGGCGAGTGGAATCAGCACTGGCCTGGGCTCTTGCTCGACGCGGGTCCATTTCGGACTCGTGGGAAGCGTGATCGAAAATTCGTAGCAGGGCTGGAGTGTACACAGGCGTATGCGCCAGACGCCGCCGCCATCGGGGCCGTCGTCTTCGTCGGTGAGTTTCTTGCTGGAGACGTGGTGGGGGGCTGATTGCTCCTGGCGGGTCTTGCGAGCGATGTCGCCGAGAGACTGGCTGGAGTCCTGCGCCGACGCGGCGCAGGCGGCGAAAGAAATAAGCACTGTCAGCAGGATCCAGGCGCGAGTTGGGTTCGGCGATAATTTCATGGCAAGCGCAAGGAATTCACCAGCGTGGTGCATAGAGCTTCGGCGTCGGCGAAGTGTTCTTCCGGCGCTGCGCATCCCAGCAGGAATTGTTTGCCCTGATTGTCGATCAAGACTCGCTCGCCGATCCACCAGCGTTTCTGGTCTCGCTGGTAGCGAAAACGGGTCATCAACGCGGGACGGCCTTCGATGGTCAGATCCTGGGTGCTGACGCTGTCGGGCTTTTCCCGGGACCAGCCGTTGGCGTTGGCGAGATCGCGCATGCGGATGTAGTCCGGATCGGTGAGACTGCGATAGGGAGCGTTGACGTCGGCCGGGCCGGCATAGAGCATGAGCGATTCGCCATCGAGCGCGGTCTTGAAGATGTATTGTCCGTTGGTTCGCGAAATGACTTCTGCTTTTTCGGGGATGACGACCGAGGCCTCCGAGCACTGCTGCGGATTCTGACAGTACTGCAGAACGAAAGGCTCGAAGCCCGGGGGAGCCACAGTTGTTCCATCTGCGCTGTCGAGCGTGGCCTGCGCTTTGTCATGAGGAGCCTGGCGCGTCTGCCGCGCCAGTTCCGCCAGGGACGGGCCTTGGGAACCTGATTCGACGGACGCGGGCTGTTGCGCCGGAGTCGCTTCCGCCGTGACTGGCAGCGCAACCGTCGGAGCCTTGCTGGCCGAAGCTGACTTGTCAGAGAGTGGTTTGTCGGATGACGGCTTCTCCGAGAGCGTGGCCGGATGCACGACGATATCTTCCTTCAATTGAATCGAGGGATAGATGATCTGATCGCACATCTGGAATGTGGTTTGCTCGTCGTGGACTTGCGCATTCACAGCCGCCTGCCGCTTGCGATGATCTGCGCCATACATCTGTTGATTGCGGTCACTGCAGGTGTTGTGGCCCTGGTTGTCGTAAATCGTGCAGGAATGCATATCGTCAGGACTGACGCACATCACGGGAATTAAGCTGTTCGAAGCAACGATGAAAATCATCGACCCCCATACGACGTGGCCCAGCAAGAAAGGATTGCCTTGCCAAGCGCAGCGAAAAGCTTTGTGCGAGCCTTGCTTGATGGCGGCACAATAGGGCTGCGGACCGTGCAGGCCGGCGAGTTGGCGAACTACATTGAGGAGATCGCTGTCGCTGACGTTGTTGATGATGTTGGCTGGGATGGGAATCGGATTGCCGGCTACGACTTCGGTATTCGTGATGCCGAGGCGCGAACCGAGCAGCACGGCACCGCCGTTGTCGCGGCCCTCCAGGCTGAATGGATAGGGAACGAAGAGGCGGTAGTCGCCCGCGTTGTAATTGGTGAAGCCGGTGGGCGCGTTGGCGGCGGCTTCCTGCTCCTGCTGCATTTCATCGACCAGTTCCTGGGCCTTGCTGGATTTCGTGTCGGCCGTGGAAGCATGCTGGGCGCGGGTTTGGCGAGCCAGGTCGGCGAGCGAATTGGCGGGAGTTTCGGAATCCTGTCCCCCGGCAAACGTGCTGGCGCATAACAGCGCCACGCCAATCGCCGGCATTAAAAACCTGCGTGTCATGGCAGTCGCAACGATCCCATCAGGCCGGAACAAATCGCGTCTCCATCGGCGAACGTGTCTTGCGGCGACATGCAGCCGACCACGAGCTGAGCGTCATTATTTTCAACCTCCGCTCGCTTGGCGATCCACTCGGCGGCGCCTTTCCTGAACCGCATCTGAGTGACGAAGGCCCGCTTGCCGTCCAGAGTTGTTTGCTCGGAACTGATGGTGGACGAAGTTCCCGGGTCGCGGTCGCGCTCGGAATCGACAAGCTGCTTCCAGCGAACCGTGCTGCCATCGCTCGGATTGCGGCCAGGGCAGCTCTCGACGCCGGCCGGGCCCATCAGCAGAAGGAATGCCGCGTTCTTAACCTTGATTTCGAAAACATATTGCTTGCAGTCGGAACTGACCAGCTGGGCATCAGTGGGGACGAGAACGGACGCATTCCAGCACTGCTGGGTGCGGCTCTTGCAGTAAGTGAATGCCTGTATTTTGAAGCCTACTGGAACCGTGCTTTGCGCTGCCACGGTCGCGGCCGGAGCTGGGACGGCTGCCGCGCGGGCCGAGGGTTGGTGCAGTTGGCGCGCGATGTCGGCCAGTGAAGCGGGCTCGTCGGCGTCTGCGGGCTGCGCTGCGGCGGCGGGTGCAGCTGCTTTCGCTGGGTCGGCTGCTGGGTCGGGACTTGCGGCGGACTTGGAGGAATCGACGCCAGAGTTCGTCGCGATTAGCGTCGCCTTCGGTGGGGCCGATGATTCCTTGATGCGTATTGATTGAAACACGGCGTCGCACTTCTGCCATGCCGTTCGGACATCCTGGTCTTCGTGCGCCATCACGTCGCGCGCGTATTTCTTGGCCTTATAGGAGGCGTGCGGGTCGTTGAGGATGTCGCGGGCGCGGCTCTCGGTATTGGCGACGCAAAGTACCGGAATGACTCCGCCCGCTCCCTGCACGAACACCACATTGCCGCTGACCGAGTGCCCGACCAGCCTCGCACCGGCCAGGCTGCACTGATACGCATTGCGGCCCGCCACCTTGGCTTTTGTGCAGGTCGCGGACTCGGAATACCCATAGGCAAATTGTCGGGCAGCGTCGGCGAAAGCGTCGTCGTTTTCCAGGTGTAGAACAATGGGAGTGCCCGCCAGCACCAGGGGCCGGGTGCTTCCCGCCTGCGGACCGGTCAAAACTGCGCCGCCAGCGTCATGAGGGTCGATCGAGAACGGCGCCGGAGCCCAGATTTTGTAGGCGCCGGCGTTGTAGGTTTTGAATCCCGCCGGAGCGTCCTTGTCTTCCTGATCCTCGGCGAGTTGGTTGGCGATCTGCTGTGCCGCGCTGGCCTCCGCCTTGGGCTGGGACTGCTTCTCGGCGCGCGCCTGCCGGGCCACGTCGGCAAGGGAACCACCGTCCTGTGCCCCCGCGGGCAGGCCTGCGAAGACGAGCACAGAGAAAATAGCGAGCATCGCGAACTCGCGGGAGATCTTTTGAGTCATGACTGAAAGTTGTGAATCAGAATGCATTCCTGTGTCTCCGTCCTGGAAATCAGTTCGAGCCGGTCAGTGCGCTGGTCTGCTGCGTGACCGCATCGGGCACATCGAATGTGATGGGCGCGTTGTAATCGGAGAACGAAGATCGCAACTGCAGCCAATCGACGGTTAACTCGTAGGGAAGATGATCTTCGAGGCCAAGGCAGACGGTGTCGTGCTCAAGGCCGCTGGGCGCGCCTTTCATGGTGACCAGCCACTCCTGGCAGCGCACGTTGTTCACGGTTTTCTTGTCGCCCTTTTGAATGATGCCGCGCTGAATCATGGTGGCGATCCGCGGCATCAACGTGTTGTCGTTGCCCTGGGCGAGAGCTCCGCAAAACCACGCTGGCGGATGTTCGTGAGCATATCGAGGTTTCGACCAGGAGCCGTCATTTCCGCGGGCATATGCATCGGTCGCGTAGTGCACTTCGTCGCGGGATATATCCATTCCGGTGGCGGAGTCGGTCTCGTGCCACTGATAGTGATAGAGATCACGCGGGCAGTCGACTTCCCACAGCATCTCTTTGTGGCGAGTTCCGGCCGTCGCGGTTTCGGAAGCGCGGAAGCTGTGCACCTGCTTCATCGCGTCGAGAGTTTTCTGGAATTCCTTTTCTCCGCCGCCGGTGAAGAGATAGCTGGCCGCCCAGCCTACAATAACCACGCCGACCGCAAGACGCACGACCACCCAGATCCAATAGCGTTCGCCCGACATAGAGACCTCTCCCGAGTAAGCTCTGAGGCTAGGTTAATGCGCGTGAGGGAGGGGAGAAAGTTACCGATGTACTGAGGAAACGTCCGAATTGGGCCGGGAATTGCGGGTTTTGCAGGGTTTTCTGGACATTGATTCTGCAACGACAGAAGGGAACTCCTGGACTTCGTCATCCTGCGCGAAGCGAAGGATCTATTCATTTTGCCGCGAATTGCACAGGTCCTGCGCTTTGCTCAGGAGGACAAGGCTCAGAGGGTCAAGACACCACCACTCCGGCATAGCCGACGACCTTGCTGCGGTCGCCGGAGATGTCGCCGGAGGTTGCGTACTTCACGAGTTCGGCCGATTTCGCGCCGAGTTGTCGAGTGGCCGTGAGCATGGCGACAGCTGGGCCGAAGCCGCACATGCTGATGTTCATTTGGGTAACTACATCGAAGAGCCCGCGCGGATCGAGGGTGAGGATGCGCTCTATGGCCTGGTGATCTTTCGCACGTGTTACCGCGTCCGACTCGTAATGATTCATGTCGCTGGAGGCGACGATGAGGATGGGATCGCTTTGCGCCGCGATCACGTCGGCCAGGGCCTTCCCGAGCTGTTCGAGAATTTCGAATTGTCCGACTCCGAAGGCGATGGGAACGAAACTGAGTTCCGGTTGACGCAGCAGCAAGAAGGGAAGTTCAACTTCGATGGCATGCTCGGCGCGATGCGCAGCCGAATCTTCCTGCAGCGCGGGGAATTGCGCCTTCAGCGCATAAGCCAGTGCGGCGTCGAGGGGGATGTCTCCGAGCGGCGTCTGCCATGCGCCTTCGCTCATGATGGCGAGCGGACGTCCCATTCCGGTGTGGTTGGGACAGAGCACGATGCAGCGCTTGGGCACTTCCACGGCGGCGAAAACCGCGCCCGCCACATGGCCGGAATACATATAGCCAGCGTGCGGAGCGATGCAGCCGAGGGCCCGCAGCGGAGCCTGTTTCGGGGAACTCGCTCCCGACAGGTAGCCTAGCGCTTCGGCGCGCAGGTCATCAGGATCGGCGGGATAGAAGCGGCCTGCTACTGCGGGATGACGAAGAGTGGATGTGGCCATGGTTCCTTCAGCCCTCTTGCCCACCGAACCGACGCCCAGTGATCAACGATCAAGGCTATGACTCGGTATGCGTGCTGCGCAAGGCGCGATATATCGCGGCGCTTTCCTCGAGACTGAGCGTCTCGGCCCGCGCCGTGGCTTTCACTTTTGCCTCGGCCAAGGCGCGCTTCAGCTCGGCTGTATCGTATTTCGCTTTCAGATTGTTCCACAGAGTCTTGCGCTTTTGTCCGAACGAAAGGCGTAGGAAATCGATGAAGCCGTCGCCTGCCACTCCCAGTTTTTCCTGCTGTGGGTCGATGGTCAAGCGGAGCACCGTCGAGTGCACTTTGGGCGGAGGCACGAACGCTCCGGGCGGCAACGTGAAGAGCTTCTCAACGTGGCCGTACAACTGGGCAGTGGCCGAAAGCATGCCATAATCGCGGCGGCCGGGCTGGGCGGCGATGCGGTCGGCAACCTCGCGCTGCACCATGATCACGATGGTGTCGAAGTATTTCGAAAACTCGAAGAGCCGCAGCAAAATGTCGGACGTAATGTAGTACGGAAGATTTCCTACGACTTTCATGGGTTCAGGCCTGAGGTCGATGCCGGGGCGGCTCAGGCCGGGCTTTGGTCCGAAGAGCGAATCGAAGTCGACGGATAGCACGTCGGCTTCAATAACTTCCACGTTGCGCGCCATGCCAAATTTCAGTCGAAGTTGCGCGGCGAGGACGCGATCGAGTTCCACGGCGATGAGGCGGCGGGCCCGTCTGGCTAGTAAGGAAGTGAGAATGCCGCGTCCCGGACCAATTTCGAGGACGGTACTCTGCGACACGTCGCCCAAAGCGTCGACCACACGCGCCGCGAAGTCTTCGTTATCAAGGAAATGCTGTCCCAATTTAGGCTTGGTTTGCGGACGGCGTGTAGACGCGACCTTTGGCACGTTGACCCTCACTGCCTCGGGAAGTAGACTTTGGAGTCGGTCCGCGCATCCTGACTGACGGACCGTTCAGGGCCCCGAGACTCATTCATAATAGCGTGCGCCGCGAAAACGGTGCGCGCTTCTGCCACTGGGATGGAGGTTCCGCACTCATGAATATCGTCTTCGCTGCTTCCGAGGGCGTTCCGTTTTCCAAGACTGGCGGGCTGGCTGACG
>Ga0206857_1102_pt1 | contig 18253 bp, 15 predicted proteins | sample Alteio_BWOrgCont_49_FD_152865 | JGI IMG/M metagenome (GOLD analysis project Ga0206857, IMG submission 152865) | Enriched cells from forest soil in Barre Woods Harvard Forest LTER site, Petersham, Massachusetts, United States -... | ecosystem: Environmental > Terrestrial > Soil > Temperate forest >...
GATACCTAAAATATTTTCCGATTTGCACCCTAAATTCAGGACCCCTTATAAATCCAATCTCATTCTTTTCGTTTTTGTTGGCTTCTTTGGGGCATTTATACCGGGAAGTGTTGCAGGTGACCTTACTTCTATAGGAACGTTACTGGCTTTCGTTATTGTATGCCTTGGGGTTATCATCATGCGTAAAGCTGACCCTGATCGCCCACGCCCTTTCAGGACTCCTTTTGTACCGGTGGTGCCTATATTGGGTATTCTTGTTTGCGGCGCTATGATATCATCTGAAGATCCTACTACAGTAATAACTGCCCTTAGCTGGATGGTTGTGGGCCTGGTGATATTCTTTACATACAGCCGCCACCATAGCAACATAGGAATAGAGAATAAAATTTAAGGTTCAGTTTACAGGCGGGGCATCATCTTTTGAAAGATGCCTGTAGCGCTCACGGGCTTGTTCAATGAATAGGCTGCCGGGGTAATTCAATATTATCTGCTTGTAATAGTCAGCAGCTTTATTTAGGTCGTTCAATTTCCCATCTTCCAATTGGGCCATATTATACAAAGCTCTGTCAGGAAGCATTCCATCAGGATACTCTTTTACTTCCTGCTGGTAGAATTGCAAAGCCACATCAGGCTTGCCCTGCTTTTCAGCCATGTGCGCCTTCATCATCAATATCTCTTCCTTCAAGGTGCGGGTATTGCTTAGCTTATAAACAGAATCAATAAGAATAGCAACACTATCCTCGTAGTTCTGAAAGTCAAGAAGCTGGGCATGGGCAAATAGCTCAATCGGTTGCAGGTGTGTAGAATCATCGGTATTGTCCGAAATAAGTAACGACAGGGCCATGGCATCGTTTGCAGTCAGCTTGCTGGTAGCGCCTTTTAGTATGTCTAATTCCGATTTCGCCCATTTAAAGTTGCCGGTATAATAATAGATGGTAGCGTTCTTTAATTTGGCTTCGTCGCCAATCGGTTCATGTTTCATTTCTGTTTCTACCTGCGAATAGGTAAGCGATGCATCCCATATCTGGCCTGACGCTAATAGTATATCAGCAAGTTCCATCTTGCAACGGGCACGGGTTATAGATGCCATACCGGGAAAATTGGCCGCTTCGTTCATCAAAGCAATGGCGTCTGAATCATCACGCAGATAGAATGCATCAAGATGCGCAAGGTCTGTCATTAGTGAAACTGTAGCAGCGTAATGTGTAAGTTCATCAAGCCCTTGTTTGAACTTGGTTTGAATATCTACCAATTGCTCATGCGTATAGTTTCCACCGGCAAGCAGTTTGCGGTACATAGCCTTCAATTGCTCCTGTCTTGCAATGGGGTAGTTGAAGTTCTTCGCACCCATATCTATAACATATTGGTAAGCCTGTATGGCAGGGTCGTATGCTTCATTGTTAATACATGTACTGGCAAGGTCCATTAAACGTTGGCCACCTTCGTGCTTGCGTTTATCAAGTGCTTTAACCTGCACCAATGCATCGGTATAGTTCTTCTGTTGAATAAGCATCCAGATTAATAACTCTGAAAAGACATCGTTGTCGCTATACTTCTGAACATACTTCAGCAACTCTTTCCTGATCACTGCACTCTGCGCAGGGTCCGCATTCTCACCAACATTCATCTGCAAATTATCCTGCACACTTTGTATGTACGATTCTGATATTACCAGTGCATCAAGATAGGAGTCAACCATAGCTTCTATATTGCCCTGTAGTTTATATACCGCCCCAATTTCAAAAAGGTAAGTGTATCCGTTCTTTTCCATATTCTTGCCCTTCTTATAAGCTTCAAGGGCATAGTCATATTTCTTGTTATCTATAAATAATTGTCCCAGTGCCAGTACCTGACCTCTGTCGTTGGGCAAATTATGTATGGCTTTTTCATAAGAATCGGCAGCATTCTTATCATCTCCGGCAACGGTATAGGTATTCCCCAAATCAATCCATAGGCCCAGATTACTTTGGTCCTGTCGCATCTGCTTTTTTACAAGCTTTTCAGCGGTTTTAAAATCTTTGGTTTGAACCAGGCAATCGAGGTAATTGTGATACACCATGTTCGATGGCCTTTTGGCATATATCTTTTCGTAATAGGCAACAGCTTTATCATATTGCTTATCTATATAGTATTGCTGGGCAAGCTCTTCGTCGGTTGCAGTTTGGGCAATGGCGCAATTGGCTAATCCAAGAGAAAAGATCAATACCAATAGAAGCCTGTTCATGAATGTAATTTAAAAGGACTAAATATCCTTGTGGTTCTTAATGAGTGACATAAGCGAATCGGCTTTTGGCGCCACATATTGATACAGAGGTAACTGGGCATTCAGTTTAGCCATACTCATCTTTTCGCTTTCTATCAGTAATCCCGCACGTTTTGCTTCCTGGTTGTAATAGACAGGAACACTGTCAGCTTTAATAAGATTGGATTTCAGGTCGTGACTTAAATGGGTAAGCTGGTCCATCGATTTATGCATTTCAACAATCATTACCCTGCGCCTTCCCAGGAATGTCTCCATTTCCCAGCGTGCCGAATAAAAGCTTCTGAAAATATCTGCCGATTCTTTGCTCATGCTGTCTTTGTGGGCCATTTTTATTAATTCCATTGATGCCATTACATGGTCGGCGTATTTCCGTATAGTAGCAGTATCAACTGTCATTAGTGCTGAATCGGCACTATGTATCTGCCTGTTCAGGCTATCTAAAACCGCGGTCTCTTTCGGATAGTTATTGCCTTGTTTGCATGATGTGTTTGTAAGCGAAATAAGAATACAAAAGCCAATTGCAGCAAAGGATGTTTTAGCGAGTCTGTTTTTTAAGAATGGGTGCATAATATTGTTTTTCAGTATCATTTTAGCGAAATCCAAAGATAAGCTTTTATCATACATTGTTTTAGGGCGTTTTCCGTGTAGCTACTCACCCCCTTGTCAGTTTCCTGACGTTCCCCCTCTCTATCTTATAGAGAGGGGATTGAGGGGTGAGTATTTTTACAACTGCAATCGCCAACGCAGTCTCCCTCTCATTGCAGGAATTATGGAGTGCTAACGAAATAATCGTGAACTCCTTTGAAAAACAATCGAGTCGTGAACACTGGGTGTCCGTAAGGACGGGGGAGGGTGTCATACTAAGCATGCTGAAGACTTTACCGCAAAGAACGCAAAGCCCGCCCGGCCATGAGGCCCTGCCCGTTCCGTTCAGGCGGGCATTCGGACGGGAAACAGCCCGCAAAGAACGCAAAGGGAATTTGAATTTTTCGTTTTTCATTATTCACTTTTCACTTTTCACTTAATCGGTTTTTGGACACTTTAGACACACTACAAGGGTGATTTTAAATTTTTAATGTTGAATTTTAAATGAAATAGCATACAGTACCCCAATCATTCAAAATTTAGAATTTAAAATTCATAATTGAACGAGACACACCTCAGGTTCCCTACGCCAAAATTTGGCATTTCGTGGCGGAAAAAGCCAATTTTTTATTTTTTTCTATTCCTTTTTACTGCCACAGGCATCCCTATGGGACAAATACTATCACATACCGTGTTTTACGGCTCTTTTTTAATTTTTCTATAATTATGAAGCTTAAGTGGGCTTCAATGCTATTAGCCAGTAGCTAATTCTTTTACAAAATTAGTATAGGCAGTTGCGAAATAAAAGAGTAAAGTGATAAGGTTTTCAACAACCCCTAATGAAAGAGTAATAAATAATGCAGTTTATTTAGGTAAAGTGTTTTACTAACCTACGCTTTGGTTCCCTTAATTTTCTTTTGCTTCGGGTTATCATGTGTCTTTATAACTGCCCTTTGATTATAAAATGACACCTTTGCGTTTTTCAGCGAGTCAAATCCAGTCCTTTGAGTTGAAATTATCCACTTTTTTATTTCAACTGCTTCATAGTACAATAACCAATCAGTAGTTTGTGCTGAATCTAAAAAATCAGTAATGCTTTGTTTGGTTTGTCTGGACAATCCGCCGCCAGCTATCAAGTTACTTTTATCCATATCCAATAATAGTAATATCGAAAAATTATCCCCAGTATTAATCACTTTGTTAGGTATGTCCTCAGGTAATTCTAAGGCTAACTGTTTAAATATCCACAATACCCAAACTGTTTCATAATGGTGATTTAATTCACAGTGAATTTCAAGAATCTTAACTAAAACCGTTTTTATCTTTTCTTTTGATAAAGAATTCTTATACGTTTCAAAAATCCTCGAAGCAATTTCTAATATTGAGGGTTCTACTAACATAGATTTCAATAAAAAGGATTCAAATATTTTCCAATTCTCATCCTTAATTTCAATTGTTCTTTTTTCAAATGTTCTCAAGCCATAACAGAAAATGGTGCTAGAATTATCGGGATTTTTATCCGCTAATCCAAAAAGCGTACTAAAATATTGCTTTAGATTCGAAGCGTTAACAGTTTTAAACCTTACCGCATGAATTTCCTTTACCCAAGTATCCTGAAATTCAAATGGAAAGCGGCGAATTTTTAACTTATGCTCATTTATTGATAGCTGTAAGTCGGCTAAAATCTTTTGTAAATACTTCAAAGCTTCTTGAGCTTTTTCCTCAGTATCCACATAAATATAATAATCATCAAAATATCGAAATGCCTTTACATCTGGAAACTCAGTTTGAAGTTGGCTGTCAATATAACAACCAATTATTTCTGCGATAATATGCGAAGTATCGGGGCCAATTGGAATACCAACAGATTGATTATCCTGACACCGTCTTAAATAATTATCCAACTTGTCCGCAAAATCATATTGGGGGAAGTCAGGCTCATTAGATTTTGCGCCCTTAAGCTTCCACATAGCTTTTGCTCTTTTCTTACCTAATATTGCCCAAACAATTGAATGCGTGTAGATAGATGGATAGTATTTAGTAATATCTAGTTTAAGTTCATAAATCATGTCATAACTTTCTACTATTGTTTTCTCTTTTGAATCACTTAGTTTTTCATAATTCGTTCTTATAGCTCGATTGTCTTTAGCAAGTATATGGTTCCCACTTTGAGTATTTTCAATTACTCGGCTGTGTGAAAACTTAGATTTTTCAAAATGATGAGTTAAAATCGACCAATTTGAAGTCTCACAAATGTGGTTGGCAATTTGAATAAAGTTAATTGGATGAGGCAGTTGCAGCAACCGTCTTGAATATTGGCCTTTAGGTATTGAAAACTCAAGATTACTGCTTGTCGCATTAGGTAGATTTTGAATTAAGGCATATTTTGTTCCTAATTCCAAAGAATTAAAAACAGGGGGAAGTTCTTTAAAAAAATATCCAAATGACAATAACCTTTTTTTATCCATGAAACTATTATTTAGGGGGTTCTATTTTACATAAAAATAGTTTGTTATTTAATAATATCTATATTTATCAATATTAATATAAAGGAATTGACTATGGCTAATTCTTCGGCTGGTAAAAGTGCACTAATTGTAATAAGTAGTGTTGTCGCTGTGATAATGGCATGGCTTATAGTTGAGAATATTAGTAAAAGTATGACGATAAGAATGTTAAATAAAAGAGTAGAAGAACAGGAAGAATTTACAGAAGAAATAAAAAAACAACTTAGAGAACTAATAGAGAAAAATACGGGCATTCCACCTTTGGTATCAGCAGAATTAAGGAAAATTGCGGCATTTATTGAAATTAAGCAAGAAGAAAGTGCTGTGTTTAATTTAGCAAAAATAATTGAAACGCTTTTGAAAGAATTATATAAAAATGATACACTATTCAAAGAAAAACTAAAAGAAAAGGGTCAGAAAACACCCACCTTTGAAAACTACTTAGAATATGCCTACGAAAAAAACATAATAACTAAAGAAGACTATCATTTAATATCAGTAGCCAAAACAATTAGAAATAAAGAGGCCCATGAACTCGGGGTTAAAAAAGAAAGAAGCCGTATTGCAGCAGTACTTATAGCTGGCTTCAGTGTCATTCTTTGTTTATGTAGTTTACTAGATGAAAGGAAAGCGGAAAAAATATTGAAAAAGAATACTCTTGAGGAAATTTCTTCAAATTGAAATCTACTTTTCCTTTAAACACTAATCTCTGATTAGGGTTTAAATAAAATAAGCCCACCTGAATTTGACAGGCAGGCTTATTAACCCGGTTATTCTAAATACACCAGCTGTTAATGCTCATCGGCACTTGGCCCGTAGCTGGCAGGTATAGGCACATTCAGCAGGCGTAAAAACACTCCCATTTGCGCCCTATGATGCACTATCTGCGAGAAACTCATACGAATCACCTCGCCCTTATTGGCAGTGTAATAAATGTCTTTACCGCTGCGCATTGTCCACTCTTTACCCATAATATCGTCCTTGGCTTTTTCAAGGTCAATTTTAGCATTCGCCAATGCTTTTTCAAGAATGGCCAATAGTTCCTTATTGGTTTTTACGTTTTTAGGAGCATAGGGTATCTTTTCAAAATCAAGCTCGTCAGAGGTTATAGCCATGCTAACCCATTCCGGTAATTCTGCAATGTGTGTTGCCAGTTGCCTTACACTCATGCTTTTTTCGTGCGGTTTCCAGTCGTACTTGTCTTCCGGAATACGCGAAAGCATTTTGCGGGTTGTTTCAGCCTCCATAGCCATTTCTTTCAGGAACATTTCTGTCATTTTCATAGTGTTTAGTTTTTGTTTTATGGTACAAACTAACAACCCCAAAGTGACAGCCCTATGTCAGTAGCCAAAAAAATATTTTTACTTTTTTGAAATAGCGGCCGACAATTGCCTTATAAATTTCTTTAGTTCTGGCGGTTTTATTATTTCGGCTCTATCGCCAAACATCATATACCAGCGGGCAAAGCCTTCAATAGAATGAGTCAGGAATGTCATTTCAAAGCAGTCATTCATTTCTTTTTGAGAAATAAAGCCATTGTAATATTTCTGGTCGCCAAGGTGACGTATTACATCTTTTCCTATCCGCATAACCACAGTATATAAGGTTTCCTCTTTGGTTATTTTTTCAAGGAACGATTTTAACTCAGGGTGTTCTTTCTCAAATCGTTCTTTGGTGGGTTTCATATTCGAAATACGATCGATACGGAAGTTGCGGTAATCTTTTCGTAAATGACAATAAGCAACCAAATGCCAATAGGTGCGCATATAAAAAATACCTACGGGCTCTACTTTTCGCTGCGTTTGCTCCTGGCTGTGGTTGGCAAAATAATCTATAGTGAGGATATTTTTTTCGGCAATGCTTTTTAAAATAACCTGTAAGGGATTAGCAGGCGGTTTTACCTGTGGCATATAGGGACTCTCAACAACGGCAATATGTTTGTCCATATTTTCCATATGATCTTTTTCCGTAGCCCGCAATACGGCTTTAATCTTGTACATGGCCGACTTATAGCTTTCATCGGTAGATTGGTCGGTAAGTTTTGATATAAGTTTTTCGGCGGTAAGAAAAGCTGTCGCTTCTTCTATGGTGAACATTACAGGCGGTAGCCTGTACCCATCCATAATAGAGTAGCCAACACCGGCCTCTCCTGATAATGGAATCCCACCTTCTTCCAATGTTCGTATATCGCGATAAACGGTGCGGAGGCTTACAGAAAACCGCTCTGCAATTTCCTGGGCAGTAACAACTCTTTTCGATTGCAACTGTATTAAAATTGCTGTGAGCCTGTCTATACGATTCATCGAGCTAATTTAAGTAAAACATTGTGGTATTACATTTCATAGCCCGCGTAAGTCCTAATTTGTGATATTTTTTTGCGTTAGGGATAGCAGCGGAAAGCCCTACTGGACTTGCAGCGTATAGCCCGGCCCTGAATGTAATGAAGGGAACGCCCAGATTAGTGAATAGTGGTTAGTCGTTAGTGATTATTAAAGCCCCTTTAGGGTCCCGATAGCTATCGGGATGGGGCAAGTTGGTAAGATTGTTCACCTGGCTAATTATTCATTAATGAGTTCACGAGCCCTTCGGGGTTGCCACGCTCCGCTCGCAATGACGGGAGTGGCTTAGTATGACAGGAGCGCCTCTCCCGCTTGGGAGAGGGAAGGGTGAGGGCAAAACAGTTGCAATGACGACAATTCGACAAGCTCAGTGTGACTTAATAAGCCAATATTTTTTCAATAGCTGCAGCCACCTTATCGGTATTAGGTAACATGACCTGTTCAAGGACAGAATTCAACGGAACAGCAGGAAGGTTCTCTGCACCAATTACTGTAACCGGTGCATCAAGAGATTCAAAACAGTTCTGCTGGATGCGCGATGCAACAGATTGTGCAAACGTATTGTTCACAGGTTCTTCGGTAATAACCAAGCAACGGCTATGCTTCCTTACCGATGAATAAATAAGTTCCTCATCGAGCGGGAAGAGTGTGCGTAGGTCAATAATTTCTACTTTGCCCGGGAATTTTTTGGCTGCGTTCTTCGCCCAGTAAACTCCCATGCCGTAAGCTATTACTGAAAGTGTAGTCCCGTTCTGCGGGTCTGCTTCCTGTACCAATCTTCCTTTACCAAAAGGAATTACATAATCGGCATCGGGTTCTACCGTTTTGGCATCTTCGGTGCCTTTTATCTTAGACCAATACAATCCTTTATGTTCAAGCATAATTACAGGATTCGGGTCGTAATATGCTGCTTTCAATAAGCCCTTTAAATCGGCCCCGGTTGAAGGATATGCAATTTTTATTCCACGTATGTTAGTCAGTACCGATTCAATGCTTGATGAGTGATAAGGCCCGCCGCTGCCATAAGCACCAATAGGCACACGTATAATACAACTTACCGGCCATTTGCCATTAGAAAGATAATAGGAACGGCTTACTTCAGTAAACAATTGGTTTAAACCGGGCCATATATAATCGGCAAACTGAATTTCAACAATAGGTTTGCAGCCTGTAGCCGACATACCTACCGTGCTGCCAATAATAAATGCTTCCTGTATGGGAGTATTGAACACACGGTTATCGCCAAATTTTTGTGCCAGGGTAGCAGCTTCGCGGAAAACACCGCCTAATCGTCCTCCCACATCCTGCCCGTAGAAAAGACATTCAGGATGCTTTTCCATTAATTCCTGTATAGCAAACAGGGCGCAGTCGACCATAACGGTTTTATCTTTTCCCTTAGGCTCTCTTACTCCTTTTTCTTCGGTGATGGGAGTAGGAGCGTAGTCGTATTTGAATAAGTCTTCAGGCTTCGGGTCAGCAGCTTTCAACGATTTTTCATAATCGGCAGCAACCGCTTCTGCAGCTTTTTGTTCTATGGAATTAAGCTTTTCCCCGCTAAAGCCTGCAATAATTAACTGACTGCGCAGGCGGGGAAATGGGTCACGTTTAGCGGCTTCTTCTAAATCGCCACGGTACCATTCTTTACGAACACCTGAAGTATGATGATTCAATAAAGGTACACGCGCATGAACCAAAAATGGCCTTCTTTCACGCCTTATAATATTAATAACTTCTGTAAGTGTCTGGTAGCTCCGCATAAAGTCGGTGCCATCGATACTGCGGGTTTCAAGCCCTTTGAACCCTTTGGCATATTCCACCGCATCCATAGCGCGGGTTTCTTTGCCGGTAGCTGAAATATCCCATTCATTGTCCTGAACCAGATAAAGTATAGGCAGCTTTTTTAATACAGCCATTTGAAAAGCTTCTGAAACTTCTCCTTCGGTTACCGAACCGTCGCCCAATGAACAAGCCATAAAGGGTTTGCCATCTGCATAGTCCGGTGCTAAGCCTTGTTTCTCTAAATATTGAATACCCATTGCCACGCCGGTTGAAGGTATAGCCTGCATACCCGTTGCTGAAGACTGGTGGGGTATTTTAGGCATATCATCTCGCCTCAGGCTGGGGTGCGAATAATAAGTTCTTCCGCCGGAAAAAGGGTCATCGGCCTTTGCCATCAGTTGCAGCATAAGCTCATAAGGAGTCATGCCAATGGAAAGCAAAATACTGTCGTCGCGGTAATAAGCGCTTAAAAAATCCTGTGGTTTAAGTTGAAGCCCCAGGGCTATCTGTATGGCTTCGTGGCCGCGTGAAGTAGCATGAACATATTTAGCAGTGACAGCCGCGTTCTTTTCAAATAATTCTGACATGGCTTTGGCTGTGCACATCAGCTCAAATGCTTTTAGTACTGTATGTACCGGCACTGAACCTATTGACTCTTCTTTGGCGGTCATTGCAGAAGGCATAGTATCGCTTTTGGTTGAGTTACAAAGGTAAACATTTAAGCAGCAGAAAAATTGTGATAATAACCTTATTTTTTGTGCTTAGCCACCCAGTTATCTATAGATTCCTGTATGTCGGCAGGCAAACCGGAATAGAGCAGTTTCATTTCCCCGGGTGAATCGTCAGAATAATCAATATTACCGGGTGAAACAGGCTCACCATCTCCGGTAATAATTGCTATGCCTTTTCGCAACAATTTCATTTTATTAAAATAGTTATCCCTGGTCAATATCATCCATACCACACCTTTGTCATTATTCTGCGGCTCACAGGGAACATATCCCATCAGCTTATTGTATTCGATAGTAGACTTATTATTCGCAAGCACCTTAGCGTAGGTGGCATTAAAATGCTTTATCAGGAATGTGTAATCGTCAAGAATAATAGATGCAAGAGCAGGAACTATAGTGCCTATATAGTGCTTGTTCCAGATAAAAATTCCACCTTCCGATACCCTTTTTTCAAAGTCGTTATTCTTGCCGTGAATCAATCCAATTTTCTCGCCTTTATATTCAATAATAAAATAGCCATTTTCCTTATTGTTAATAGACTGGAACCATTTTTTTTGCATTTCAGGCGTTATGTATTCGCGGTAATACATTTTATCCTGTATCTCCGGCGAATTACGCATCTGGCGGACAAGCTCAATGTCTTTTTCTTTAAGGCGCGTTATGGTAAGGCCGTATTTGCGGAATATCATGCAGCAGAGTAGTTACTCTATTATTTCAGAAACAGAATATTGTGGTAGGGCATTAAGCAGGTTGTACATTTTCCTGAGGTGCTCACCAATAATACCTATGCTCAACAGAATTAAACCTGCCGAAAACGTTACACTTACAATAATACTGGTATACCCAATTCTTACATGATGGAAGAATTTCTTGTAAAGAAAGTATAGGCCAACGAGGAAAGAAAAGAAAGAAGACAGAAGCCCCATAATGGTAATGAATCGTAATGGTGCCGCATTATATCCTATAACAAGCTGGTAGTAGAGGTCGAAAAGCCTTGATGAAGTATAACGGGAACCTTTTACGTGTGAATGGTCGTGCTTTACCTTAACAAATTCTATGTTAGAAGAATACCATGAAATAAGTTCATCGACAAATACAAAATACTGCGTGTGGCTTATCAGTTTTTTTACCAGGCCTTTGTCCAATAATCGGAATGAAGAACCTTCTCCAACCGATTTTGACATAAGCTTAGTAGCAGTTTTAAAACTCCTGCTCATAGCTTTCCTCATCACGGGTTTTTTGTAGTCTGATGAAATGCCATAAACTATTTCCGCATTACCATTTTTATAACACTCCAACAGATGAATAATTTCTGAAGGAGGGCTTTGCAGGTCATCATCCATGGTAATAACTACATCTCCTGAACAGTAATGGAACCCGCAAAAAAGCGCATTATGTTGCCCGAAGTTTTTGGCAAGCCGGACAGCAGTTATTTTATCGGGAAATTTGCTTTTAATGTCTTTAATAATATCCCAGCTATCATCACGGGAATAGTCGTCAACCAATACAAGCTGGTACTGAATTTTTAACTGGGAAAATACTTCTTCAACCTGGCTTTGCAGTTTATATAAAACCTTCGAGGAATTATACACCGGAACAACTATGGATACTTTATTTATTTCTCTGCCCATGGGTTAAAGTATAGTTAATGTATAACCGCCATCCATAGAAAGGTTAGTGCCTGTAATCCACCGAGAAGCTTGTGAGAGTAAGAATACAGCGGCATTGGCTACATCTTCCGGTTTACCAATTCCTAAGGGGTATTTACCGGAATATTGCTCTTCTGTCAGGTTCATTCCTTTCAATGTTTCATCGTACATGGGGGTATTTACCATGGCAGGAACAATACAGTTAGAGCGGATTCCTGAACCATGTAATTCACGTGCTATATTGCGGCTATATGCTTCAATAGCTGCTTTTGATGCATTGTAAAGCGCTCCGCCATTGTAAGGGAAATGTGCACCAATAGAAGACATAAACACCAGTGATGTATCCTTGTTTAGTTTCTTCGACCTTAGCAAGCGGCTTACCAGCAATACAGCAGAATCGAAGTTAATTTCCATCAGTTGCCTGATATGTTTTTCTTCAATAAACTTAACCGGGGCGGGCAGTACTATTCCGGCACAATGAACAAGGCCATCAATATTGGGTAATGAATCTATTACTGTATTGCGTTCCGTTTCATTTACAAGGTCGCAGGTAAATTGTTTATGATTATTCCCTTTCAGTAATTTGAATGTTTCATCGAGCCTTGTTTTGTCTCTGCCTGTTATAAAAACGGTTGCACCCATTTCGCTGCATGTAATAGCCACCTGTCTGCCAATACCGGAAGATGCCCCGGTTATGAGTACAGTTTTGTTATTCAGGTGGAAGGGAGTGCTCATGTATTACATTTCAATTATTTCAGGACAGACCAAATTACTTGTTTTCAGTGAAACAGTACCCCATGACAGCCCTACACCAAACCCTGCAAGAAGGAAAGAAAGCGGGGCAGAAACCTTATTCCTTAATTCTGATACTATGGTAAGAGGAATAGATGCAGAACTGGTATTGCCATATTTTGATAATGTATAAGGCACTTTTTCAGCAGGGAATTTAAGTTTTTTGCGGATGGTTTCATTCATCAGCAGGTTGGCCTGGTGCATTACAAAATAGTCGTATGAATCGGGGTTTGTATGTGTCAGGTTGAAAAACTCATCAACGTTTTTAGGAACTTCGGTTACTGAGAAGTTAAACACTTCCATACCATTAAGTTCCAGGTTACGTGGCGCTCTTGAAATACCTTTTTCTTTTTCAACTATATCAAACGATTCTCTTGTCAAAGGCTTTCTCATGCCCCCTTCCCTTACAATAATGGCTTCGTATCCCGCCCCATTGCTTTGCAGGCTGAAATTCGTTTTCTCATGTCCTTCTTCATATTCAATAAGAGTAGCGGTAGCAGCATCTCCGAATAAAGGGTAAACGCTTTTATCTTCCCTGGGGGCTCCTTGTGAAGATATATCTCCTGTTATTAAAAGTCCCTTTTTTATTTTGCTGATACTCATTAAAGAACTTATGGCAGAAAGGCCATAAACATAACCTGAACAACCCAGGTTAATATCAAATGCCATGCAGGTTTTAGATAACCCTAACCTGTCTTGCAGAATGATACTGCTTGCAGGCAAATAATAATCGGGGGTTTGGGAAACAAATACCAGTATCTGTATATCTTCCTTGGCAGTATTGGTTTCCTGTAAAAGTTTTTCAGCGGCGGCTTTTCCAAGGTCAAGGGTGGTAACGCCGGTATCTTTCACTACACGCCTTTTTTCAACCCCAATAGTTTTGATTAACATTTTTCTTTCCTGCTCGGTGAGGAAATCATAATCCCAGTTAGATAGCTCCTGTTTGGGAACAGCAGCGGCTATACCTTTTATCGCAATATTTTCTATGCTGAAAAAGGCCATATTGGTTTATTGCTCGGCTTTTTTTCGGGTAATGAGGTCGAAAAGCTCCTGTACAGATTGTACTTTCTTCAACTCCTCGCCTTTAATGGTTACACCGTACTCGGTATCGGCAAGGGCTACCACTATAAGTGCATGCATGGAACCCCAACCTTCTATGTCGCTTATTTTGGTTGAAGGTTTTACCGTGCCTTTAGGAATATCTTCGAACTCGGCTTCAAACTTCTGAATAAACTCTCCTATTTCCATAGTTATATCGGTTATATACTATAACAAATGTAACCTATTTAGCAGAAACATACCTATATAAGTCTCGGTTTTTGGAATACCAAAGCCTATTTTATAGTAGGTTGAAAGAGAGTAAAACTGTTAAAAAATCTTAAAAGTCGGGGTAGGCAGATTCGAACTGCCGGCCTCCACGTCCCGAACGTGGCGCGCTAACCAGACTGCGCTACACCCCGAATTAGAAAGAACGCTTCCTTTAAAAGCCCTCAGGCTATTTAAAAATGTTGCCAAAAATATTAATTTTGAACGAAATAAATGTCTCAGACCTGTGAAAACAAAACTATACTCCTTTTGCTTGCTATTGTGTATTGCCGGAACAGTTGTGGTAAATGCTGCACCTAAAAAACACCTGGTCAAATTTACCATACATGGGTTTAGCAATACCATTTGTTATTTAGGTGGGCACTATGGCGACCATGATTATATTTACGATACTGCCAAAGTAGATGCGAAAGGCAATTTCGAGTTTACGGGCGATAAGGAACTTGACGGAGGTGTTTACTTTCTTATTTCTGCTTCTAAAAAGAAACTATTCGAGTTTATTATCGATAAGGAACAAAAGTTTGCAATGGAGGCTGATACAGTTGATTATAGTAAGACTATGAAGGTCGTGGGCTCCCCGGAAAATGCATTGTTTTATGAATACCAGCGATATGCTATAACTATGCACGATAAGGTTGACGCATTAAGTAAAGAAGTTAAAGAAGGTCCGGATAAAGAAGGGGCCAAAGTAAAGTTAGATACCCTTAATGAGCAGGGTAGGCGATACAGGCTGGACTTTATTAAAAAGCATTCTGATATGTTTATGTCAAAAGTGTTGAATATGGTGGAAGAGCCTGTTGTTCCGCCTGCACCAATATTGCCAAATGGCAGAAAGGATTCTTCATTTGCTTTCCGTTATTACAAAGCGCACTACTTCGATAATATAGATTTCAGCGATCCGCGCATTATACATACGCCTGTCTTCTTCCCTAAGATTAAGGAATACCTGACAAGGTTAACCGTTCCTGATCCTGATTCTGTTATTAGTGCAGCCGATTTTTTAATTCAGAAAGCCGGCAGTAATAAAGATATGTTCAGGTTCCTGGTTCAGTACATTATTTATACCTACGAGAATTCTGAAATAATGGGAATGGATGCAGTATTCGTTCACATGGCTGAAAAGTATTACACACCTGAACTGGCCACATGGGTTAGTGCGTCGCAATTAGAAAGAGTAAAAGAACGTGCTGAACAGCTCAAACCCATTCTTATTGGGAACAGGGCTATTCCTATAGTGTTACCTGATACAAATAATGTAATGCAGGCACTAGATTCTGTTAAAGCTGAATATACCGTGCTGTATTTCTGGGATTACGATTGCAGCCATTGCCAGAAGGAAACTCCCAAACTTATCAGGTGGTACGATTCCGTAAAAGCAGAAGGGATACAGGTATATGCTGTTCAGACGAACTCAGCCACAGATAAATGGAAGAGCTACATCAGAGCTCACAAATTGGATTGGATAAATGTAATGGACATATACCATACAAGCAATTTCAGGCATGAATATGATGTGGTAACTACACCGATGATATACCTGCTGGACGGGAACAAGATTATTATGGCTAAGAAGATTGATACGGATAACTTAAACAAAGTATTAAGGCACATAAGGGATAAGAAACGGCAGCATTGATGCACAGCGTTAACCCTTGTAAATAATGGGAATTATATTAAATTTGTAATAAATATAACCTATACTGTGAAAGTAAAAACCTACCTCTTAAGCGGATTATTTTGTATGGCCGGAGCCATTTCATCATTGGCTGCTACAACCGGGCACGACCTTAAGTTTAACCTGGCTCATATAAAAAATACAAAAGTATTCCTGGGTTGCCATTATGGCGATAAGGAGTACGTTCAGGACTCAGCAAAGGTTGATGAGAAAGGCAATTTTGAATTTGGAGACCCTAAGGAACTTCCGGGTGGAGTTTATTTTATAATGCTCAATAAAAGGTCTATTGCTTTTGAATTTATTATCGATAAGGAGCAGCGTTTTTCTATGTCGGCTGATACCAGCAATTATACTAAAACAATGAAGGTAACCGGTTCAGAAGAGAATAGATTGTTTTATGAGTATCTCAATTTTGTAACTGATAAGCATACTGAACAGGAAGCGCTTGAAAAACAAGCTAAAGAAGGACCCGATAAGGAAGGCGCTAAAGTGAAAATGGATACCCTGGCAGCGCAGGTAATGCGCTATAAATCGGGTTTTGTAAAGAAACATGCTGATATGTTATTGGCTGAAGTATTTAATGCTGCCGAAGAACCCGTTATTCCTCCAACACCTACATTACCAAATGGTAGAAAAGATTCTACTTTCCCTTATCATTACTATAAAAGCCATTTCTTCGATAATGTGAATTTGTCCGATGGCAGGCTGGTGCGCTCGCCTGTTATGTTCCCTAAAATAAAAGAATACCTCGACAGGCTTACTGTTCAGGACCCTGATTCTATTATAGTGGCTGCCGATTACCTTATTATGCGTGCTAAAGGGAACGAGGACTTATTCAAATTCCTGGTGGCATATATTACCAGCAATTATGAGTCATCAAACATCATGGGAATGGATGCGGTATTTGTTCACATGGCTGAAAAGTACTACACTCCTGAACTGGCAACCTGGGTTAGCGCAAGTCAATTAGAAAAGATACGTAGCCGTGCTGCTCAGCTAGAGCCTATTACTTTGGGCAAAAAACCACCTGAATTGGTAATGCCCGATACCAATGATGTTATGCAGGCATACGATTCTATTAAGGCTAACTTTACGTTATTGTATTTCTGGGATTATGATTGCGGCCATTGCCAGAAAGAAACCCCTAAGCTTATACGCTGGTACGATTCTATAAAGGGGGAAGGTGTGGAAGTATACGCTGTGCAGACTAATGAGGCGCCTGAAAGTATAACCAAATGGAAAGATTACATAAAAGCCCACAAACTTGACTGGATGAATGTAACGAACAAATACAAAACCAGTAATTTCAGGCACGATTACGATGTGCTTACCACACCGATGCTGTATTTGCTTGATGAGAATAAGCATATAATTGCCAAGAAAATAGATACGGAAGACCTTGACAAGATTATCAAGCATTACAAGGAGAGAAAGCTGAAGCCATAATTCTGCGATATAGCCAAAGGTCCGATTAATTCAATTTTTCTACATTTGTTATTCTACTAAACTGTTTTACTATGAACGATATTCGTTACGACTGGACCAAAGAGCAAATAGCTGAAGTATACAATACTCCTTTACTCGAACTTGTTTACCGCGCGGCTACTATTCACCGCAAATATCATAACCCGAAAGAGGTACAGATAAGCTCATTAATATCTATAAAGACAGGCGGTTGCCCTGAAGATTGCGCATACTGCCCACAGGCTGCCCGTTATCATACTGACATTAAGGTTCATAAACTTATGAGTGTAGATGAGGTGAACGGTATTGCCGATAAGGCTCAGAGCATGGGTGCATCGCGCCTTTGCATGGGTGCAGCATGGAGAGAAGTACGCAACAACCGTGACTTTGACCAGGTGCTTGATATGGTAAAAGCGGTTAATAGCAAAGGTATGGAAGTATGCGCTACATTGGGCATGGTTACCGAAGAACAGGCGCAAAAGTTAGCCGATGCAGGGCTTTATGCATACAACCACAACGTTGATACATCAGAGGAAAACTACAGTAATATTATTACTACCCGCAAATACGAAGACAGGCTGAACACGTTGCATAATGTGCGCAAGGCTGGGCTTACCGTTTGCTCAGGTGGAATTATCGGCATGGGAGAATCAATTGACGACCGTATTGGTATGTTGCTTACCCTTTCGCATTTAAATCCGCATCCTGAATCGGTGCCTATCAATGCATTGGTTCCGGTGGAAGGTACACCGCTGGGTGAAATGCCATTGATAGAATCGTGGGAGATGATACGCATGATTGCCACGGCACGTATAGTAATGGCAGATTCGGTTGTACGCCTTTCGGCAGGCCGTGTACAAATGAACAAAGAAACACAGGCGTTCTGTTTTATGGCAGGCGCCAATTCTATATTCATGGGCGAAAAGCTGTTGACTACCCCTAACCCTGATGCCAACGAAGACATGAAGATGTTTGAGGTATTGGGATTAAAGCCCCGCAAAGCTTTTCAATACGAAAAGAACGAGAAGGTAGAAGCATAAACATTCTTGTATTACCATAGTATGGACTTTTCTTTTCAAAAGGATATTATACTTGAAAACGAAAGGGTTCTTTTGCGTCCTATGCAGGAAGCCGATATAGTGA
>Ga0206857_1103_pt1 | contig 18232 bp, 6 predicted proteins | sample Alteio_BWOrgCont_49_FD_152865 | JGI IMG/M metagenome (GOLD analysis project Ga0206857, IMG submission 152865) | Enriched cells from forest soil in Barre Woods Harvard Forest LTER site, Petersham, Massachusetts, United States -... | ecosystem: Environmental > Terrestrial > Soil > Temperate forest > O...
AATGGGAGCCGGAAATACCTTGCCCGATTGATGACCAGGAAGTACCATTCCACTTTGCAATGTTTTTTGCTGCCACTCCACCAGCCGAATCAAACGAACCTCCCACAATTAAATAACCGTTATATATTGCAAAAGAATTGACTGAGCCATTTACACCCTTTCCTAAGGAGCTCCAATTGCTTCCATTCCATTGTAATATACCATTAGCAACATCACTTACCATAAGATTGCCATTGTATATTATTAAGGCAGCAGGAGCACCATTCACACCTCCTTCAAAGGTATGCCAGAGTTGTGCGTGAAGAAAACTGGCTTGTAGCAGAACTAATGAGAGTAATATTTTTTTACTCATGCTGTTTTTCTTTTTTTTTAGGAATTCGTGAATACTGCGTATTTCATGAAGAGTGAGTTTCGTAAAACAAATATAGGAATTAATAAAGGGAATTGCAATGGGCAGTATGTCTCGTAAGAAGGGCACTTCTTTAAAGTTCGTATATTTGATATTCATCTCATGCCACCCATGAAAGCCATTCTAATTCTCATATTCTCCTTTGCAGTGTTCTATACTTCGGCAAGTGAAGACTATATTATTTCTTCAAATTACAAGAACGTTCATTTACTGTCGGGTGGGTTGGAAGGAAATGATGAAAAGAATGCAAAAATTGGTATGTTCTTTAATATGGTTAAAAAACTGGTTGAGTCAAAAAAATACAAAGAGGAGATTTATATTAAAGCATACTGCGATGACGATAATAAGCTATATGATACCATGCCATATTCGGCTCGTTACGGCAATTTTACCTGTCGCGATTATGATACTGGGGGTATCTATATGCATGAATGGGGTGACAGAGGGCTGATAATTGAAATAGTTGACAAGGATTGCAAATTGAATGAATGGCTGCAGTTTGTTAATTCTGTTTTTATAAATGTAAACTACATAAAGCAATATTCACTTGTTTACCATATTGCAGCCAACCCGGGCAGGTGGAATGCACATAGCGACACAAGCATATCTCATACGGTCGCCATGCAACTGGCACAGGAGAGTGATAATACGGTTGATTCAATTTTGCAGCAAAGGTGGTACTGTGGCAGTATTGAACATGGTTGGCAGGAAGTATTTTACTATTCAGGTAATAAGTTTCATTTGCAGTATTATGACCAAGGGTTTGATAGTAATGCTATTTACAATCACTATGAGATACTCTACAAAAGATTCACTCCTTCTGAAGAATTAAAAAATAAGAACAGTTTCCTGGAACTGGATAATATAGTTTTAATACAAAGCACTTTATTTGGCGACTTTATTTATACCAACGACAGCACATTTTATTTTGTAACAAGGCCCCAGAAAAAAGTATCTGGGCCGTATGTATTGAATCATAAAAGTAAGTATGGGTCTGTGTATTTGAATTGTTTCTGTATTTCTGCTCCCATAAAGCATATTGAAATTTCTTTCGAAAGTGAGTTTAACGGGCACCAGGAATATGTTTTTACACCTGACAGTGAATTTACTGTAAACACGAGTGGTAAAGCTTATATCTATACCCCATTTTATTATGTGTTAAATTTAAAGCATAATAAACCACTTCAGCCTGTAGTTTCAAAACCACCTATTAAAACAAGTGTAATACTTTACGGATTGCTGACTGTTTGGCTGGTAGGTTGTGGGGTGATAGTAAGAGCGTATAAAATGGCTTGAAAGCCACAAGGCTGTGAGGACTTACTCCTTATTCCTTATGACTTATTCCTAATTTCTATATTTGCCTTTCTAAAAAGATAATTATGGAAAAGCTAATAGAATGCGTGCCCAACTTCAGCGAAGGGGTAGACCTATCGATAATAAAGCAGATAACCGACCAGATAGAAAGCGTGCATGGCATAAGCCTGCTCGATGTTGACCCGGGTAAAGCAACTAACCGCACGGTGGTAACCTTTGTAGGTAACCCTCAGGCAGTAGTTGAAGCAGCATTTTTAGGCATTAAAAAAGCGGCAGAACTTATAGACATGAGCAAGCACAAAGGCGAGCATCCGCGTATGGGAGCAACCGATGTGTGTCCGCTTATTCCGTTAGCCAATATTTCGGTGGAAGAAACCGTAAAGTATGCCAATCAATTGGCTGCAAGAGTGGGTAAGGAGCTTAATATTCCTGTGTATTTATATGAATACGCACAACCTGATGCCAGGCGTAATAACCTATCGGTGATACGTGAAGGAGAATATGAAGGCTTCTTTAAAAAGATAAAGAAAGCAGAATGGAAGCCTGATTTCGGCCCTGCTGAGTTTTCGGTTCGTTCAGGTGGAACGGTAATTGGGGTAAGAGATTTTTTAGTGGCCTATAATGTGAATTTAAATACAACATCAGTACGCAGGGCAAATGCTGTGGCATTCGATGTGCGTGAACGCGGAAGAGAAGTGGAAGATGGGAAAGGTGGAAAGAAAGTGGTTCCCGGAACATTAAAATCGGTAAAAGCCATGGGATGGTTTATTGAAGAATATGGCCAGGCGCAAATATCAATGAACCTGACTAATATTTCTGTAACACCCGTTCATGTAGCATTTGAAGAATGTTGCAAAAAAGCTATTGAACGCGGTATGCGTGTTACAGGCTCTGAACTGGTGGGGTTAATTCCGTTGAATTCTATGTTGGAAGCCGGAAAGCATTTCCTTCAAAAACAAAAGCGTTCAATAGGTGTATCGGAAGCGGAATTGATTCATATAGCTATTAAGTCACTGGGTTTAGATGAATTAGGAAAGTTTGACCCTGCCAAGAAGATTATAGAATATCGTATGCGCAAGGCATCGGACAGTGTATTGCAAAATATGACCATTGCAGCTTTTGCCGATATGACAGCATCCGAATCTCCTGCACCGGGCGGAGGGTCTATATCGGCTTACCTGGGTGCATTAAGTGCAGCATTGGGTGCTATGGTGGCAAATCTTTCGGCAGGTAAAAAAGGCTGGGAAGAAAGGCTTGATGAGTTTTCGGCCTTTGCCGAAAAAGGACAGGAACTGAAACAACGCTTACTGAAACTGGTGGATGAAGATACCGATGCATTTAACCGGATTATGGCTGCATTTGGCTTGCCAAAGGCTACCGAAACAGAGAAGAACGCACGTAAAGAAGCCATACAGAAAGCTACTAAAGGCGCTATAGAAGTGCCGCTTACAGTAATGAAAAAATCGTTGGAGGCCATGCATCTTGCCAAAGCTATGGCTGAAAAGGGTAATCCTAATTCAGTGAGCGATGCAGGAGTAGGGGCTTTATGCGCAAGGTCTGCCATTATGGGCGCTCACCTGAATGTGAAGATAAATGCGGGTGGAGTAGAGGATAAAAAATGGATGGAAACTATACTGGCCGAAGCCGATAAAATTGAGAAAGAAGCGCTGAGGCTGGAGAAAGAAGTGTTGGCGCAGGCAGATAAGGTGATTACCAAAGGCTAATGTTGAATTATGAATGATGAGTTATGAATGCAATTCCGGGAAACAGGGTTAAGCCAAATTATGTTAAGAAACATAAAATTACCTTCCTGCCGTACTTATTTCAATAAATTTGCGCTTTGTACGTTAATCCCATAAAAAAGTAATGAGGAAATATTTAATATCAGGTATTCTGTTAATTGGTGCTTATTCATGTAAGAGCCAAACCCAAAGTCCGCAGGTAGCCGACAAAGTTGTTGCTGTAATGGGTGGCAAGATCATTTTGCAATCTGATGTGCAGTCGCAGTACATGGAATATGTATCGGAAAAAATGGCAGGCCCCGACACGAAGTGCAAAGTGCTGGAAGACCTTTTGTACCAGAAATTACTTTTGCTGCAGGCTGAAAAGGATTCTACCATTATTGTAAGCGATGCACAGGTTGACGGAGAAATGGAAAAAAGGCTCAACTATTATATAAACCAGTTTGGTTCGAAACAAAAATTCGAAGCATTCTATGGCAAAACAACCGACCAGTTTAAAGATGAACTGCGCGGCGATGTGAAAGACCTGCTGCTTGCACAGCAAATGCGCAGCAAAGTTACCGAGGGTACAACCGTAAGCCCTGAAGAGGTACGCAAATACTTTGAAGCTATTCCGGCAGACAGTATTCCGTTTATCAGCTCACAGGCTGAAATTGCTGAAATAATTAAAATGCCAACCGTATCAGACGAAGAAAAACTGCTGGCAAGGCAGAAATGTGAAGAATTGCGTAAGCGTGTTGTAAGCGGAGAAAAGACCATTGGTGACCTTGCTATTTTATATTCCGATGACCCGGGTTCTGCAAAAGAAGGTGGGCTATACAAAAATATAGGGCGAAAGGAGTTTGATCCTGAGTTTGAAAAAAGAGCATTCGCACTTAATGATGGTGATATATCAGAAGTTTTTGAAACACAATTCGGGTTCCACTTTTTACAAGTGGTTAAGCGTCATGGCGAACAGGTTGACGTAAGACACATACTTATAAGGCCCGTTGTTTCTGATGAAGATATGGCAAAAGCCAGGACTGCACTCGATAGCATTTATAACCTGGTAATAAAAGATTCTATGACATTTGGCGAAGCAGCAGCACGTTTCTCTGACGATAAGAATACCAAGTACTCTGCCGGTGTTATACTTAACCCGCAAACCGGACTTTCACGCTGGGATATGCAGCAGGTAGGCCAAATTGATCCTACAATTTCATTCACTATAAACGCACTTAAGGTAGGTGAAGTAAGCCAGCCAACCGTGTACAATACACCCGATGCCAAACAAGGATTCCGTATTATAAAACTTAATGCACTTACCAAGCCCCATAAAGCAAACCTGGTCGACGATTACCAATCTATACAGGCAGCAGCATTGGCAAAAAAGCAAAGTAAGGTAATAGCCGACTGGATTAACCGTAAGCTAAGAGAAGGGTTGTTTGTAAAGATTGACCCTGAATACCAAACCTGCAAGTTCCAAAACAACTGGCTGAATCCGTAAGGGGAATTCGTTTACTTATAATTTAATCAGATATCAACGCAGTTTATTGCGTTGATAATCTGCTTGTATAGTATGCCTTAAAGTAAATTAACATTAAATTAATTTGGAAATTAATTTTCCGTGCATACATTTGTGTCGTTATTACCATTAACCACATTTTTCAAAACATAGTCCTCTAAAATCTTTTAACCATGAAAAAGATAGCTCTTGTAACCTCGTTTGCTGCCTTGCCTTTGCTATTGAATTTTCTTACATAAACCACTAATTTTTTTTCTACTCCTCTAACCATGAAAAAACTTACTCTTATTATTGCCTGCCTCTTTATTTCGCTGTTTGGAATAGCAAGCAATACTATTGCATCAGACAGTTGCAATGCAACTATAACTATTACGGCGTCACCCTCCGATTCATCGTGCCAGGGAATAGTAACATCAGGTTCAGGCCCTGACCAGGTAGTTATTTCCAATGGAAGCCCTATTACACTCACAGCCAGTGGTGGTGTAACTTATTACTGGAACACGGGTTCTACCACAGATACTATTAAAGTAAATAACCCGGGTACATATACGGTAAATGCTACCGATGCTAATGGCTGTACAGGGAGTGCCATCATAACCATATATCCGGGTAGTGCATATAACGTATCTATGATCAATTCAGTATCGAACAATAGTTTGTGTTCATTGGGCTTTACTCCCGGTCGGCCTGATGAGGCGTTTTTTATAGTTTCAGTGAATGGAGCCGGATCAGGCAGCTTCAGGACCGAATGGATGACAACGGGCGGAGCTGTGCTAGCTTCAGGCCAAGGCAATCCCCAGGCGCAGGTATCTTTTTCCGACATAACTCAAGGAGGTACTGTAATAGTGGCAGTTACACCCATTAATAATTTTGGCCACCCAATAGCTTGTACCAAGATAGATTCAACTGTTATAAAAGGCTGCCCTTGTTCTACTTATTATCCTCTTGTTTCTGTAAATTCTCCTACCTTATGTGCAGGAAGTTCCACTACCCTTACAGCCAGCGGATTTGCAAAAACTTACTTGTGGAGCACAGGCGCTACCACCCAATCAATAACTGTTAGCCCCACAACCACAACTACATACAGTGTTACAGGTTCATTTGTACCTGGCAGTGCAGGCAACTGCTCGCAAACTCAAACGGCTACTGTTACTGTCGTGACTCCTAAAACACTTACCATTACTCCTCCTGCTATTTCTTATTGTGCAGGTAACTTTCAGGCTACTCAACTTACAGCTACCCAGGGATTCAACAGCTACCAGTGGAGCAACGGTGATAACAACTATTTTACTGAAGATGTTACCGGGCAAACCTATTCTGTAACAGCTGTCGATAGTAATGGTTGCAATGTTACCGATTCAGTTGTATCTACTGCTTATCCTGCACCAACCGTTACAATCACTCCTTCAGCTGCTTCAATTTGTTCAGGAAGCTCGGCTACGTTAACAGCCAGCGGTGCAAATACTTATTTATGGAGCGATGGGGAAACTACGGCTTCTATTGCTGTTAGCCCAACTGCCACAACAACCTATTCGGTTACTGGAACAAGTGCTCAAGGCTGTACAGGTACGGCTTCGCAAAGTATTACAGTGAACCCAGCTCCCTCGATTGTTATCAGCGCTTCAACTGCAGCTATTTGTACGGGTGGTTCAGCAACATTAACGGCAAGTGGTGCCTCTACTTATATATGGAGTGATGGGGAAACAACGAGTTCAATAACTATTCTTGCAACTCCATCAACAAATACAAGTTACACTGTAACGGGTACCGATGCCAATGGGTGTATTGGAACAGCTACAGATGGAATTGTCATTAACCTTACACCGGTTGTTTCTATTGTTGCTTTGTCAGATACAATATGCCCTGGGGGGGCGATTACTTTATCAGCACGTGTCAGCTCATTCAAAACTAAAGTATCGCATACTGTTAGCCGAGATACTTACTTATGGAGCGATGGAGAAACCACGAGCTCAATTACAGTTTCACCAACTGCAACAACTACATATACTGTAACGATAACTACTGCCGGTGGATGCCCTGGCACAGGAACGTTAACAATTACTGTTACTCCTGAACCAACCATCAGCATTTCTGCGTCAAGCAATACCATTTGTTCTGGTAATTCTGCCACATTAACAGCAAGTGGGGCAGCAGCCTATATATGGAGTGATGGGGAAACTACAAGCACCATAACTGTTTCACCTACTACTTCAACAACTTATTCAGTTACCGGTACAAGTGCCCCAGGCTGTTCAGGAACAGCATCGCAGCTTATTACCGTGAATAGTTCCAAATTGCCACATGTAAAAACAAATGACAAAGACTCAGTATGTATTGGCGATTCAGTTACTATAAGAGCAAGTGGAGCCGTGACCTATGTATGGAGCACCGGAGCTACGACAAGCACAATAACGGTTGCCCCATCAGTAGCCACAACATATACTGTAATAGGTACAAATGCCAATGGCTGTTATGGAATTGCCGGCGATACAATTAAAATAAACCCAGCTCCTGCTTTAACCATCATGACAACAGCGGCTATCTTATGTAAAGGAAGTTCTGTTACGATGACGGTAAGCGGAGCTAATAAATATAAATGGAGCAATGGCAGTACAGATGGTAGCATAACTGCAACACCGAACGCTTCCAAAGTTTTTACAGTTACAGGTACAAATGGATATGGCTGTAAATCGTCAGATTCTATAAAAATAACTGTTCAGAACTGCCCAGTCATAAATCAAACTGACAGTATCGATAAAAGAAGGCTTATATGTGGCACTAACGCTGAATCGGCAGATTCTCTTGTTAGGGCTGAAAGAGCAAACCACGGACCTTATGGAAATGGCCCCGTAACATGGAGCGGCCCTACTGGTTCTGTTAAGTATTGTTGGCCATTTGCTTTTTATTTTGATGATATTGGAACCGGTAATGGCTTTGATCCTGCCAGTGGATACGGAACAGCCGCTCAAAACACCTTGTGCGCTGCCGGCCAGTATATAGCATCTGTTTTCGATTTTTCTGCTATTGGCGCTACAAATTATATAACCATACATGTAAACTCTTCCATTATATCAGGAGGGGCGCCATATTATGCAATTGCGGGGCCTAACAGAACTTATGCGGTTGATGGGACAACTACCTGGCCAAACCAGGGTGTATATGCCGGCGATGTGTTTGATCACACTGTAAACGGTGTTGATCCTAGCTTAGGAACTACCTTCAATGGAATACTCACAGTTAATTTCAGCGGAGTTGTTACAGGTTCATACCCGACGTATTTCACCTATTTATATGACTACACGCAGCCAATCAATAATTGCCAAATGGACCTGTATTCCGTTTTTGTACATGAGCTGACGCACACCATGGGCTTTATTTCTGATGTAGTTGAAGGAACACCTACTCCAGTTTGCTATTCAGGTAGCGCATTTTCACTTTATGATTGGGACTTTCTTTTCCACGCAGCAAGTACTATATCAATCGGAAACCCTAATCCCGGAATGACGAAATTGGTAAGCGGAACTACTACTCCGACCGATTATACAACACCAGAAATTAACCCGGGTTTGACCGGAATTGATGCCGTTGGCGATGCCAATTTATGGTTGTATGATATGGGTGGACGAAATGTTACTTCAGGTACTAATAATAATCAACCGGTCTATTCCGGGTGTCCGTATAATACTTTTTTAAATGTACCGGGTTCATATATTAGCCACCTTGATGAATCTTTTACAAGTTGGACTACGCGAACCGTTCAGGCACCAGGCTACCAGCCAGATTATGTAATGGCACCTTTTGGATTGCCCGGCAGGTTAAAAAGAGAATATACACTACCTGAGGTAAGAGCGTTGTTGTATTTAAAGAACCCAAAAACGCTGAAGACTTATACGCTATTATCTACCTATAAGAATGCTGCCATAATAAATAACAATCCGCCTGTGGTAACAAATGCTGCACAATATACCACTACCGACCAATCTTACCAGGATTTAAAAGTTGTGCCAGATGCCGTAATAACCAACAGTGGTACTTATACTTATAACGTAGCTAATGATATTTCAAATGGAATTGCCTATGACCCCGATGCAGGCGATCAGCTGCAAATTATGCCGGGAACAATTTATAATATTCAAGGTTGTGGTAGTAATGGTAATAATAATGATGCCCAATTAAGCTTTTCAGGTAGCCCAATTACCAGTATTACTTTTACCCCACGTACCAATTTTATAGGGCGCGCACAATTCGGATTTTATTTATACGATGGTAAAGAACAAGGGGCATTTAGGGTAGTTACTGTTGATGTTACCCAAGACCCTACATTTGTAAATATTCCTAATGTTAATACCCCGGCCGGGCTAACAGAATTGGTGGTAAACGGAGACTATGAAGAGGGTATTCATTGTGCTACACTTGCAGACAATTTTGCAGTAAGCTCTATCATGAAGTGTTATGAACTTGAAGGTCCTTATATATGGGGTAATCAATTTGCTGATGCTCATCCCTTGGAAATTTATGGTTGGGGATGGACTGCCGGTAGTGGAGAAAACATAACCGGATCTTACAACGACTGTTCAGGACCGAATACGCAAGAATTTGGCGACTTTCAGTTCAGCAATAATTATGGCTTTTGGCCTTCTAAACCCCTTCCTAACCCCAAACCAAGTGGTACTTCATACAGGTATCATAATTTTGTTAGTAATATTAACTGGTCAACCTTGGCTTCACCTACTGTAGGGACCCCACCGGTGCAGGAATGTAACCAATACACCCTTGTATTTGATATTAATTTTTCAAATTCAGGATTATCCAGTGGTACCATAGTGCCCATTACAGTGGGGTTTGCATCTAATTTTTCCACTACTCCGTCTTATAACTTCTCCACCAGCGTACCTGTTACAGTAGGTGCCGGGCCTATTAATTCAGATGGGTGGCAAACGGTTACCTCTACATTTTGGTATTGTGGAAACCCAAGCAAATACATGAATTTTGAGAACTCCAGCTGGCAGCTTGCTCTACTTGATAACATTTCGCTTACCCAGGTACAAAGCCCGCCTCCATTACTGGTTTCGGTTTCCGCAACAAATTTAACCATATGTGCCGGTCAATCTACTACACTTACACCCACAGTTACCAACACAAGATGCGGCAACAATTATTTATGGTCTAATGGTGCAACTACTTCATCCATAACAGTTAGCCCAACCACTACAACTACTTACACTGTAACAGTAACCGATATAGATGGTTGCGGAACTGCTACTTCCAGTCCCCTTACTATAACTGTTAACCCTTTGCCAACAGTGGTAATAACAGGAAGCCCTACAACAATATGCGATGGCTCAAGTACAACCCTTACTGCATCGGGAGCCAATACCTATGTATGGACAGGTGGGCCAAGTACAGCAACATATTCTGTATCACCTACTGCTACTACTACCTACACAGTTACCGGAACAAATACCGTTACTTCTTGCAGTAATACCGCTACGCAAGTAGTAACTGTAAACCCTTTGCCAACAGTGGTAATAACAGGAAGCCCAACAACAATATGTGACGGCTCAAGTACAACCCTTACTGCGTCAGGAGCCAATACCTATGTATGGACGGGTGGGCCAAGTACAGCAACATATTCTGTATCACCTACTGCTACTACTACCTATACAGTTACCGGAACAAATACTGTTACTTCTTGCAGCAACATCGCTACACAAGTAGTAACCGTAAATCCTTTACCTACTATTACTATTACCGGTACAACAACAATATGTGACGGCTCAAGCACAACTTTAAAAGCGACAGGTGCCAATAGCTATGTATGGACAGGTGGGCCAAGTACAGCAACATATTCTGTATCACCTACTGCTACTACTACCTATACAGTTACCGGAACAAATACCGTTACTTCTTGCAGTAATACCGCTACGCAAGTAGTAACTGTAAACCCTTTACCTACTATTACTATTACCGGTACAACAACAATATGTGACGGTTCAAGTACAACTCTCACTGCGTCAGGAGCCAGTACCTATGTATGGAAAGGTGGGCCAAGTACAGCAACATATTCTGTATCACCTACTACTACTACTACGTATACAGTTACCGGAACAAATACTATTACTTCTTGCAGTAATACTGCTACGCAAGTAGTAACAGTAAATCCTTTGCCTGTTATTGCCATTTCTGGTACAACAACAATATGCGACGGCTCAAGTACAACCCTTACTGCGTCAGGAGCCAATACCTATGTATGGACAGGTGGGCCAAGTACGGCAACATATTCTGTATCACCTACTGCTACTACTACCTATACAGTTACTGGAACAAATACTGTTACTTCTTGCAGCAATACTGCTACGCAAGTGGTAAAAGTAAATCCTTTACCAACGGTGGGAATAACGGCAAGCCCGGCTACAATTTGTTATGGTGCAAGCTCAACTTTAAAAGCGACAGGTGCCAATAGCTATGTATGGACAGGTGGACCAAGTACAGCAACGTATACTGTATCACCTACAACAACAACAACCTATACAGTTACCGGAACAAATACTATTACTTCCTGCAGTAATACAGCTACCCAGGTTGTAGCTGTTGACCTGGGTCCGGTTGTGACTATTTCACCTTCTACAGCTACAACATGTAACGGATCACCTGTTAATTTTGTTGCTAACGGAGCCAGTACCTATGTCTGGTCACCTGCTCCAATATTGAATGTAACAACAGGGGTTAGTGTAATTGCTTCACCTACAACTGCAACAACCACGGTAACCGTGGTAGGAACTGATGTTTTCGGTTGTAAGAACAGTGCTACGGCAACTATTACCGAAAACTGCTGCCAGGCAATTTGTACAACCACTGCCACATCGTCAACCGGTACAAATACTTACCCGGGCGGGCTTAATATTCCTGCTGGTACATCATCAACTGCATACGGAGGAAATAACCTTGTTTTCACAGGTTGTTCATTTACCACATTAGTTCCTTCAATCAGTATCTCCGGAACATTTACTATTCCTACAGGAAAGTCATGTACTTTTGACAATTGTAACATAGCTATGAATCCGGGCTCTCAGATAAATATTCAAAACGGAGCCACGCTAACCATAAACCAGGCAAGATTATTTGGATGCAGCACTATGTGGAACGGTATAGTAGTTGAGCCCGGTGGAACTTTAAATGTGATTAATGGTGGGGTGATTGAAGATGCTATTACCGGAATAGAAGGACAAACAACTGGCACATCAAGCGGAGCTATTTTTATTCAGAATGCACTCCTCAATAACAATTACAAGGATATAGTCATCGATCCTTGTTCATACCATGCCACATACCCGTTCAATATGTCCGGAAGTACTCTGACTGCCGGCTTCCCGGATCCATTTTCAAATGCCAACCTGAAGGCTCCTTATGCAGGTGAAATAACAAATACAGGTATTTATTTAAATACCGTTAACAATGCAATTTCCACTTCTCCTATAAGCGCTAATATAGTTATAGGTCAGGCAGGTTCGCTATCAAACCAAAATACGTTCAGTAACATGAACTGGGGTATTTATGCAATAACCTCGAATTTCACTGTCTATAATAATCTTTTTCAGAATATTGTCGGCTCTGGTACAACTTGCATAACCATAAGTGGGCATCCTTGTCCAACCCCTATAGGTATTGCAATATATGGATTCTCTGCCAATGTTCAGCTCGGTTCCGCTGCAATTATTGGAGGAACAAATCCGTATGAGAATAATACAATTATCAATTGCTTTGAAGGAGTTAGTCTGACAAATTATGTTTATCAGCAAGTATTAAATGACATGTTCTGGTGTAATAATAATATTTTAAAACCACCTTTCACCACAGGTAAAACCAGGAAATTAGGAGCAACCGGTGTTTATATTCAAACACCAGTTGATGGATACCTTGAAGTGTCTAACAATACTATGGGTAATTGGTTTGATGGAATAGTAATTGCAGGCCCCGGCTCTGCAGGTATGGAAATGAATAGTGCCGTAGACCTAAACTCGAACCATTTGTATATAACAGATTCTAAAAATGGGTTTATGGAGTATGGTATTTATGTTCAGAATGTATTCCAACCAGTATCATCGGCTTATGCCGGATTGATTTGGGACAACATAGTAGACAGTGCTAATTACTGCGTTTATTTAACAGGTATAAATTCCAGCGGTTTTAGTGTTGCAAATACTACCAGTTCGGGCTACTTTTTAAACATACTGCCTTCGGCGAAAGGAGATGGTACCTTGAAATCTGGCGTCTATATTTCTAATTCTCCTCAGCAGGTAAGTGTAGATGATGAATATATTTTTGCAACCGGAACAGCCATTGCACCTCCAAGCGCTCCTGATACAAAAGTTATTGGCATATACACATATCTATCACCCGGCGGAGCTTCACTTAGATGTAATACCGTTTTCGATGTTGGCCAGGGTATTAGATTCGACGGAAACTGCGGGGTGAGCCAGGTATTTTCAAATACCCTTACAACTACGCCAAGCACATTTTGTTACGATGGTTTTGCCCTTGAAAAAAATGCTATGATTGGTACTCAAGGGCTCTCTATATTCCCATCGGGTAATGTGTGGTCGCAAAACTCAAGTTTCTATAACTCCGAAACTAACACGTATAATTCCAATCCGGCTAATGGAGTGCTATACGTTGCAGGTACCCCCGGTACCCCTACAAATCCTCTTCCCGCTCTTAACTTAGGCACTAAACCATATAGCTACCCTACAACATTGGCAAAAGCGACCGGGAATCCTGAGGCCTGCCCCTTTGTTAGTGGCGGTTTACCAGGTACCGGGTTTGATTTAATGTATCATTCAAGTGGCGGCTCAGGCAGAAATGCGCATAAGCATACAACATTAAGTGATTCGCTATTAGCTATTCAGCATCAAATGGATTTAATTGTAGAAGATTCTATTCCTTACTATGAATTAATTCCTCAGACTCAATACATGAATAAGCAATCTGTGTTTAATGCTATTAGAAATGACAGTACGTTCCTTGCCAATGATACTGTGCTTCAACATTTCTATTCTAACACACAGCCCACAACAATGGGAACTATTAACACTATTCAATTGCTGACAATTTCACGTAATTATTCGTTAGCGCAGAGCCTTAATAGTCTCATTTCTCCGGGCAATACAATTGAACAAAATCATAAAGATGTTAAAACAATTTTCTTTAGTTCAATTGCTTTGAATGATACGTTGGATACAACCCAGGTATCTTCGTTGTGGAATATAGCAAATCAATGCCCGGAAATGGGGGGTAGGGCTGTGTTCGAAGCAAGATATTTGTTGAATACTCTTTATCAAACCGTGCTTACGTTCGATGATGAATGTGGAAGCAGCAATGAAGCAGTGAAGCCAGTTACTTCAACCAGTGAGCAACAGAAAGCAATGGTATACCCAAACCCGGCCAATACGCTTTTAAATGTTGCGGTTGCCTTACAGCCCCATCAAACAGCTTCAGTTTGCCTGTATAATACGATGGGCGAAAAAGTAAGATGTATTACGCTTCAAAATTACCTGACTGAAATATCAACGGTTGACTTGCCGGCCGGGATATATTATTACAGAATAACTGATAATATGGATAACCTGATTAAGGCTGATAAAATTATAATTATTCATTAATTATGAAGATATTATATAAAAAATCTGTAACTTTAATGTGTGAGAAAAGCCGGTTTGACTTTATTCCTAATAACTTGTATATTCCATTTATATGCACAGCATTATGTTTTATTCGGTACCACATATGAGGGAGGAAGTAATAACCAGGGAACTATATTTAGTTATGACCTTAGTACTTCAAAGGAAGGTGTAATATATAGTTTGGATGCGACAACGGGTTATTCTCCTAATGGTCAGCTAACTCTCGGTAATAATGGTTTGCTTTACGGAGTTACAAGTCAGGGGGGGAAATATAATTATGGAACGCTGTTTAATTACAACAAGTATACGGGCGCGTTACATGTGCTTTACGATTTTGACTCGGTACACGGTAGCCCCAGCGGTGATGGACCATCAGTAATTCAGGCCAAAAATGGTTTTTTTTATGGGACTACATTTAGTGGAGGTACCTATAATGTGGGTGTATTATATAGTTATGATTCCTCAAAAAACAGTTTAACCGTATTGTATAATTTTGATACAATACATGGAGGTTGGCCGTCTAATGAACATTTAGCAGAAGATACTGTACATGAAATTCTTTATGGCTTGGCGGCAGGGGGAGGAAAAAATCAATTAGGTTGTTTATTCAGTTACAACATTAATACCAAACAATATTCTGAATTACTTTCTTTTGATGATAGCACAGGAGGTAATGCCCCAGGAAATGATATTTATATTTCAGCAGATTCTGCATTGTATTTTATGACATGTACAAAAGCAAGATACAGGCAAGGTGCTTTAAACTTATATAATATTAAAACTAAACACGATAGTGTTGTAGTTAATTTGAGTGATTCCCTGGGATCTGCTCCGGTTGCAAATAGTATGATTCATATATATTCAGGGCTTTTATATGGTGTAATTAATTCAGGTGGTATGTACCACCCGTCGAACCATGACTTCTACAATGGACTAATTTATAGTTATAACCTTGCCACAAATAATTATTCTCCTGTATTTTTATTCGATAGTGCCAATGGTGCTGCTCCTAATGGAGCCTTAATTCAAAACCCTTCTGACAGTACTTTATATGGGGTTACTGAACTTGGGGGTAGTTCAGATGAGGGAGTCATTTTTAGTTATAACACTGGTACCGGCATGGAGAAAGTCATTCACAATTTTAGTGGAATAGGAGATGGCTCTTATCCTTATGCGGGTCTAACGCTTGTAAACATGAATGATTCAACAATGGGTGTAAATAATGTAAAATTTAGTAATTCAAATATTACAGTTTATCCAAACCCTTCTAATGGTTTATTCACATTTCAAATACAGGGCGCTAATGAAAAAGTGCAAATGGATATTTATAACATTCTGGGTGAACAAGTTTATAATAAAAACATCATTTCTGAATCAACACAGATAGATTTAAGTAATCAGCCTAAAGGGCTTTACCTATACCGAATAACTTCTGAAAAAGGAGAATTGATTGGTAATGGAAAATTGGTAATCCAATAATTGTTCTTCGCGTTAGGGATAGCAGCGGTTACCCCACATCCGCCAGTTGGCGGAGAGGAGTATTAGCGGATAGCCCGGCCCTGAAGTTAAGCGAAGTGCATACTTCAGGGAAACGCCCAAATAAGAATTATAATAAGCAGTATAACCACTACTAACTCTCCTATAACCACTATACCTTAAACCCCATTACCAGCACATCGTCGGTTTGTTCCTGTTGCAGCTTCCACGACATGAATACCTTTTCAAGCATGGTTTTTTGCTGTGCAAATGGCCTATTATGTATTTCGAGCAAAAGGTCCTTCATTCTTCCGGAGGAGAATTTTTTATCTATCAGGTAACCGAACTGGGAAGCGTAACCGTCGCTGCACAGGTAAATACTGTCGCCTTTTTCCAATGGCAGGGTGAAATTGGTAAACAAAGTTTCGCTGCCGCTGCCACCTATTGGGTGACGGCTGCCTTTCATTTCACAAAGTTCACCATCTCGTACATAATATACTGGCCTGTAGGCTCCGGCAAATTTCATGACTTTGGTATCCATATCAATACAGCATAGTGCAATGTCCATACCATCGTTATGTTCTTTGCTGAACTGTTCATCTAATATATCGGTTGTATAGCTGAATGCTTTACGCACTTTATGGTCGAGGCGGTGAAGAATAAACGAAGGGTCGGTGTTCTTTTCTTCTATTATAATCTGGTTCAACAGGTTAATACCCAGTATAGACATAAGTGCACCGGGAATACCATGACCGGTACAATCGGCTGCTGCAATTATGGCTTTGTTGCCCAGGCGGGTGAACCAGTAAAAGTCACCGCTTACTATATTGCGCGGCCGCATATAAATGAATGATTCAGGGAAAATACGGTGCAGGTGCTTTTCTTTGAGCATCATACCATCCTGTATGCGTTTGGCGTAAATTATACTGTCATCGAGCTCTTGCCTGGTGTAAGGGTCCTGGCCGCCATCTACTAACTCTGACAGATTTTCAGGGAACGAATCTGTGAACATAGGTTTTTAGTTTTTATGGCACAAAAGTGAAGCGATACGGTGACGTGAATGTTAACTTCTCAACATGCAATTATTACTACATGGCAATAACCTCGTTTTCAATTCAATATATTAATTATAATCGATTTAGGAGGGAGGCAGATATAAATTCTTTAACATTTTGTTGATAATTATAACATATCAATTTTCTTTTGAATAGTATGTTTATCTGTATTTGTTTTTGCCAGCGAAAGGGCTTTTTTTAAATGCTGCATGGCTTTTTTATTGTCGATGCCGGTATATAGTTCACCCAATAAGGTGTAATAAAAATGGTTGCCGGTCAGTTGCAGTTTTTCTGCTTCTTCAATGGCCTCGTGTTTTCCGTTTGCTTTTGATAATGCAAAGGTTCTGTTAAGGGCAACAACAGGTGAGTATTCTATTACCAGCAACTCGTTATACAATTGCAGAATGTTTTCCCATTTCTCTGTGGTGTCGGCTTTTATAGTGTGCCAGTAAGCAATACTAGCCTCTAAATGGTACCTGGTTATTTTGTCTCCTTGCGCTGCCTTGTTCAAAAAATACATGCCGCGTTCAATCAATTCAGTGTTCCACAGGGTTTCGTCCTGGTCATCATACAAAATCATTTCTCCATTTTCAACCTTCCTGGCACCAAAGCGAGACGCATGGAAACAGAAAAGAGAAAACAGGGCATTGACTGCGGGCTTGTTGGTCTGTTCATTCTCAATAAGAAGCAGTACCAGGCGCATAGCTTCCATACAAAGTTCTTCACGCACTATAGAATCTTCACTTTCAGAATAATATCCTTCACTGAATAAGAGGTAAAGGGTGGTAAGCACCGTTTCCAGTCGCTCATCAATTTCATGCTTACCTGGAAATTCAATCTGTATTTTTTCCTGTCTCAGCTTTTCCCGCGCACGGAAAAGGCGTTTGTTTATAGTGTCTTTATGTGTAAGGAATGCATTGGCAATTTCGTCAATTCCAAACCCGCAGAGAATCCTAAGGGCAAGCCCTATCTGAGCTTCTTGTGGAATGCAGGGGTGGCATATGGCAAACAACATTTGCAACTGGCTATCGGAAATATTCTTTTCAGAAAGG
>Ga0206857_1104_pt1 | contig 18184 bp, 13 predicted proteins | sample Alteio_BWOrgCont_49_FD_152865 | JGI IMG/M metagenome (GOLD analysis project Ga0206857, IMG submission 152865) | Enriched cells from forest soil in Barre Woods Harvard Forest LTER site, Petersham, Massachusetts, United States -... | ecosystem: Environmental > Terrestrial > Soil > Temperate forest >...
AACGGGAGCTGAAATGAACTTCGTCTCGATCCATGACTAAAGACGAAGACGATTGGCTGTCTGACTTCCTCGAGTTGGCGCTAGCTTCGGCCCGGCAAAGCCAGATGGCGGCGGAAAAGGATTATGCCATCCGGCTGAAACTGCTCAGCCCGCGGATCGAACGCGCGCGCCCTGTTGATGCGGATGATGAATTGGCCAAAAAGTTCGCGGCGAGCGAAGCGCTGGCGGGTCAGAAAAAATTTGATGCAGCCGCCGACGAGCTCGACGCGGCATTCGTTTTGGCGGGCCGCCTTTTGGAAACGGCGGCGGCTGCCGCAGCGGTCGAGGATGCCGCGGCTGCGCCGGAGAATTTGGACCCGGCGAGCCTCCCCGACGAACCACCTCCCGAAAAAGCGCCCGAAATCGTGGAGACAAGCCTCGACTCGATGCTGGAAGAACTGCCTTCCGCCGAAGCAACCGTTGCGGAAGAGGCGGTCGAAGAATCCCCGGCGACCGATCTCGACACGATGCTGGGGGAACTGCCTTCCGCTGAAGAAACCGCTACGGAAAAGCCAGTTGAAGAAAATCCGGCGGCCGATCTCGACGCGCTGCTGGGGGAACTACCTTCCGCCGAAGAAACCGCTACGGAAAAGCCAGTTGAAGAAAATCCGACGACCGATCTCGACGCGCTGCTCGGGGAACTGCCTTCCGCCGGAGAAGCCGCTGCGGAAAAGCCGGTCGAAGAGAATCCGGCAACCGATCTCGACGCGCTGCTGGGCGAGTTGTCTTCTGCTGAAGGACCAATTGAAACCCCGGCTACCGAAGAAATGGTCGATCCCGATTCGGATGCCGGTCATCCGGGAAAAAAAGAACGGCCTTAGTGGTCTGAATCGGCGCGGGGTAGCAGGAAAGGACAATTTTTCACCCCGGGGGCGATCGACCAAAGCTGAGCGGATAGCGTCGAGACCCCAATTGCGGTTCGACAACGCCAGGACGGCTCCCTAACGTCAGCCGCCGTAAGCCCTGTCAACGCCATGGAAATCGAGTCTTTGCTCCAACCCGTTTCGCCCGAATCTCCTTGCGGAGAGGATCTTTCCTACGATGCCAGCTTCAATGAGCTGGAAGTCCTGGCCAAGGGCAAGGAAGCCCAGCAGTTTTCCGGGTCGGAAAATCCGGACTGGCAGGTGGGTGCGGAAGAGCCGGACTGGCAGCAAATTCGCAATAGATGTACGGAACTCTTTGCCCGTTCCAAGGATCTCCGAGTCACGGTGTACATGATCCTCGCCTGCTTGAAACTCGAAGGAATTCCTGGGCTGCGCGATGGCTTGAATCTCCTGCAGCGATTGATCCGCGAGCAATGGGCGGGCGTGTATCCCCGACTTGACCCGGAAGACAATAACGACCCGACGGAACGGGTCAATATCGTCGCAGGCCTCGCCAAGCCTTTGGCCACCTTTGGTGATCCGATGCGTTTTATTGAGAGGGTGCGACTGGTGCCTCTTTCCAACTCTACCCAGATGGGGCGTTTCAGTCTCGCCACTATCACCCAAATCGGTCTCCCGGCAGGCGCGGCGGCGACTCCTCCCAGCGCCGCACAGGTGGAGGCTGCCTTCCGCGACACCAACGCGGGCGAACTGGAGACAATCCACGTGGCTGCTGCGGCCTGTCGAAGCACTTTGGGTGAAATTGACAGCGCACTGATGGAGTTGGTCGGCGCAGCCGCGGCGGCGAATTTTGACGAACTCACCAAAGTCCTAGGCGAAATTCTGGCGACGTTGGCTCCGTATGTGTCGCAGCCCGCGATGGGAGCGCTGGATTCTCTCCTCGGCAACCTGTCAGCTCCGGAATCTGGTGGTGGGTCTGCGGGGCCACAGGCGGGCCGTTTTAGCGGTGAGATCAAGAACCGAAGCGATGTCGTTCGCGCCATCGATCAGATTTGCGAATACTACCGGAACGCCGAGCCCGGGAACCCGGTTCCCTTGCTCCTCCGCCGCGCACAACGCCTGGTGGATAAGGATTTCATGACCTTAATTGAAGATCTTATCCCCGACTCCGTTTCTCAATTGACGAACATAACCGGTAAGAAACGAGACGCTAATCCGGCAGGTTAGAGAGGAACCGATTCTTACCCCGATGTGGGTGACCAAGCGGAATCACGTTTGGGATAGCGAAGAAAACTCCGGCTCTCTGCTTTTTCGACTGGGAGGAAAGTGAAATTCTGAGCCCTTACTCTTCTCGTGGGGCTGACACGATAGGCCGAAACACCTTAGCCCGACGCCCCGCGCCACACATCACCCGAGATCTCTCGAGGCTCGTGCAGTCGGCCGTCGGCAAACTCATGGACCGCTGGCATCACCAAGACGCTCGGTTTTCGGTTTACAAACTGACCGGCATGGAAGATTGCACCGCGCATGATCTCATCGTCCGCGCCACGGATGGCTTGGTGACGCCCCAAACCGGGTCGGCCCGCTCGGTGTGGCGTATTTTACCACTGCACAATAGAGATTAGAGATTGTTGCCATTTCGTAGAACGCGTGGGAAAAACACTGCGGACACCACTGAGGACGCGTCGGATAGTTCCCGCGATATTCGAAAGCAGGCCGAAAGCCACCCTCGGTGGTGCCCCTTTATTATTCTTCCGGCCAAGGAATGCTCACCTCGGTCTACCGTAAGGATGGAAGCCTATTCGTTGGTCGGTTTCCTGCCGGTCTGAAATTGCGTGCGACATAAGGGCGCTGCGAGGAGCAACTAAACTCCAGCCACTGCGGACGGATTCAATTGATCGGTGCCGGTGCCTTTTTTCCCAGCGATACAGTCCTGGGACTTTTACCGCTTGTGGCTCCGCGACATCTCACCGATTAGAACTTTGATCGCGCAGATTCGACGGACCGATAAGTCTGACTCGAAAACCTTCTTCGCTCTCCGACCCTTCCGGAGCGTTCGCAATGTGAAAGACGAAGAAAATCTGGAGTCCGAAAAGGATGATCAGCGCAATGATCATAAGGGAGAAAGCGCAAGTCGCGCCTCCACACAGTGACAGGCAGCCGACAATAAAGCAAAAGAAACGCGTCTTCGCTTCACGAAATGTCGCAAGGGCTTGGCCCCGAATAAGCCCCGGCCCTCGATTTGCCATGCGACTGCACCGCGTCTAGCGAATTTTCGTCAAGTTCTCTCCATTTTACTGCCGATCGAACAGATCCGATGGACGATTTAATGTAGGGCAAGGAGGCTTGAGATGGAAGAACACAAGAATCCCGAGGCCGTCGTTTAAACCTTAAAATCCGGAGGGCGACCGAAGCAGAGACAGCAAAAATGCTGCGTTTGAGAACCAGTTAAATTCTTAACCGCACCGAAAAGCGTATGTCGGCCAAAGACTGACACCACGGGCGAAAGCAAGCCTACGTGTTCTTCAGTATCGTGGGGGGTTCCCGAATCTGAAGCTTCGACGCATAATGATTCGTAGATCAGCGAACCGGTAGACGAACGCTGATTCGCCACATAAGCCAAATGCGCAGTCCAACAAATTGTCCGCGAAGAAATGGAGCGAGTATTCCAGAAGGCGAGGAATACCCGACAAAATTCGTTGCCGCAAAAAGAGGACTGAACGCTCGAGTGACGGGGGCTACTTCTTTATGATCCTCCAGAGACGCCATCGCGGGCTCGCCGTGTTTCATGGGATTTTGCAGATCCTCCTGATCGAGATACTCTTCTTGGTTCTGCCGCAGTGGCATGATTTCGCGCTCGTCGTTCGGCATGGCATCCACGGAATAACAAATTACGAACTTTATGCGTTGGTCATCGCCCTTTCGCTACTGCTGGATACGGCCCGCAGCCTGGCCCGGAATCTCCCGGTTCTCAGACTCGGGGTCTTCGAAGTCCTGCGAAGGTCCGGCCGGCAACTATTTACCGTCTTCGTCGGACTTCTCGTGTTCCTGGTTCTGACAAAGGATACAACGATTTCACGATCTTTTCTGGCGACGTATCTGGTCCTGGCTGCTGGTCTATTCATGTTAACGAATCAATGCCTACCAGGGCTCATCGCACGAACGATATTCTCCCGAGCGCAAGGGCAACGGACGGTCATTCTGGGTGATTCGAGAGAGGCGGAAAAGATTTGGGATTGGCTGGAAGCCAGAAGTGCCCTCGGATTCGAGGTGGTCGGCGTTCTTGACCCGCATGATCGCCGACACCTCGAAGACCGACTCGCCGAATATGAAGCGCAGCAGTTGATTGTCCTCGGTCTGCCAAAATCCCTCGCGCGCATCCAGTCTTTTTGGCGCGCTTGTGAAAAGGCGGGAGTGCGCTTGCTAGTGCTGAGCAATAGCGAGAGTCACATCGGGCGCTCCATCGAGATCGACGAATTGGAAGGAATGCAATTCGTGAGTTTCCAAAAGGATGTATTGGAGTGCCCCATTAATCGTGCGGCCAAGCGCATCTTCGACCTAACGATCGCCGTGCCGGTATGCCTGTTTATCCTGCCGCCCATTTCCTTAGCCGTCTGGATATTCCAGCGTTTCCAGGCACCAGGGCCGCTTTTCTTTCGCCAGAGACGCAGTGGAGTGCACGGCCGCGAATTCTTGATTTACAAGTTCCGCTCGATGCATGTCAGCGATCAGGCGGAGCACATTCAAGCGACGAGCGGGGATGCGCGCATCTATGCTGTGGGACGCTGGTTGCGCAAGACCAGCCTCGATGAATTGCCGCAATTTGTGAATGTTCTTTTGGGGAACATGAGCATCGTCGGGCCCAGGCCGCACCTGCGGATCCACGATCAACAATTCGCCTGTGCCGCCAACGCCTACCGCCTGCGACAGTTTGTGAAGCCCGGCATCACGGGGTTGGCGCAAGTCAGCGGTTGGAGAGGCGAGGCCCGATCCACGCGAGACGTCCAAAAGCGCACGGACGCCGATATCGAGTATCTGCAGAAATGGACGCTGCTCCTGGATCTGCGCATTGTCCTTAAGACCGGCTGGCAAGTCTTGTTTCCGCCGACCACGGCCTACTAAGAACTCTCTCCGCCCTCGGCGGCGCCGCGAGATCCGTCGGATGGAGTTCCCGGTTGCTGGGTGGAAATGACCTTGGTGAGGGCGACGTCCGCCTCTATCGGCCGACCCAAGAAGTCGATTAAGACCCGGACTCTCTCCTTGGCGGGAAGGAGCCGCGTGACGACCGCCTCCAATCCTTTAAAGGCCCCATCACCAATTTTAATTCGTTCACCGACCGCCACTTCAGGATCAAAAACAATAGTCTCTTCATCTCCGACGGCTTGACGGAGATGGCTGAGCAAACTCTCCTCGATGACGGCTACGCGGTCGCCAAATTTCAAGACCCCGGTGACGCGAAAGGCGTGCTCCACCTGGCGGTGCAACTCCGCATAGGAGAAGTGAGCAAAGAGGTATCCGGGAAACATGGGTTCTACAAACCAGACGACCCCTCGCCGAGTGGATTTACGAAAGCGGATTCGCGGAGCAAAGCATTCCACCTGGAGGATTTGCCGAAGTGACGCCGCGGCGAAGTGTTCGTGCTTCGGGTGCGTCTTGAGGCAGAACCATAGGGGATCGCTGATTTGATTGAGTTCTGCGAAGGTCAGCGTCATGAAATCACTTCATTTGGAGCACGTCCAACGTATGAAGAGCACACCGTGTCTCGCGCGTCACGTAACTTCGATTGGCAGGTGCGGCGGAATCCCCACCGGCAGGCGTGCTTCAGTTTTCCAACTACGCAAACGGCCTCTCCCCTGTCGCCCCATCACCGCCGCTTCGACCGAATGGCCAGAGGGGACAAGTTCCCGACATACGCCTCAAAGAACAACTCGCTCTCAAAAGGAAGCGCCCGTAGAAAGCCCAACGGGAATCGCGGCCATTGGCTGGCATGGCATTGCAAGGCTCGCCGTTTTCGCTCCACCGCCGCACCGACGCGATGCAGGGTCCGCCGCGAAAGGTCGCTCCAACGCAACCGAAAGATCAGGGGCTGTGACCACCACATCCAAATTGCGTATTGATACAGCCTCACAGTCGGACCTGGCATGGAGGCGGCGGCCTTGGCGAGGGCGAAGGCCGTTCGATGGTCCGGATGCCCGTCGCAGCGGTGAGGTACGTAGACGGCGCGAATCCTCTCCGACCGCATCAAGGAGGCCAGCCTCTCGACCAATTCCCCGCGGGTCTCGGAAGGCAGATGCTCCAAGGCACCGTCGGGGTAGTCCCAGAAATGGACGAAGGCTCTGTCGATGCAAAGATGATCCAGGGCCGCGACCGCCTCTCCTCGGCGCCGCAAGGCGAGTCCTTGGTTAGGTGTCTGCTCCTGATGAAGCGTCCCGGCGCTGCCATCGGTGAGAAATACGACCGTTACATTCGCTCCGATCGCACGTTTTGTCGCGATCAAGCCACCACAGCCCAGGGTTTCGTCGTCGGGATGCGGGGCGATGACCAACGTGGGACTGGCATCCACCGCGTGGACGGACCTGCACGTTTGCACGAGTACACGGGAGAGCAGCCAAGCGTGGAGAAACTGGAAGGGTTTCAATAAGTAACGACCGAGCATGGATTCAAGCGACGGCCGCATTATCGGTTATTGAATCGAGGACTCCAGGCCAACATTTGAAAGGTGAACTTTGCCGCGATCCGCGGTCGAATTCAAAACCTGCCGATGGAGCGCACTCGAATAACTGATGCCCATGGATTTAGAGTCGCGCAATTATCTCCGTCAGGCGGTCTCGCTCCCGATGCGGTGAATATAGTTATCACGGTTGTTTCCGCGTCTCGACCACTCATCGATTGAGCCACCCTCGCCCTGGGTCGATCAGCGTCGGCAAAGGCTGGCTGGCGGCCTGCTCCGGGGAAAATCCGAGCGCCTTTGCCGAGGCTGGGTTTCAACTTACCTGCGCTCCACGACAGAGTCAAATTTTCTTTATCAATCATTTGACGGAATGACTTCAGATACTCGAAGTCTTGATCACTGTGGCACCGGGACACTCCTGTTCCCGTTTTGTCTGACCAACGGCGCTGCGGCATACCTGCGTACGCGAGAATCCCCAAGTGCGTTGCACACGGCGGCCATGTCGTGACACAGAGTGTTTCATGGCCATAGCGTAGCGGTTACGACGCGTAAGGATATTGCGGTGAATCTGATCTGGAGGTCGGGAACCGGACAGCTAGAGGGGTAGGCCTTAGGCCTACAGCCACCGGGCCTGCCCGTGGCGAGCGCTCCATCCCGTTAAAGCTTGCGCGCGTCCATGGCTTTTCGCATGGTCCTCAAGTTAGGCTATGAGGGATGAAGATACACTCCTGCTATTAAATCGTAACGGTGAGATTTTCGGAGCGAGCCCGACGATCCCGTTTCTCTTGGGCTTCTCACGGGAGGAACTGTGTCAAATGAAGGTTTGCGATTTGGTCGCCGGCGCCGACGCTGCAAGTGCGCAATCTTCGCTCCTGGATGGCCTCCGCAATTTGGCGAACGGGACGACAACGATGGTTATCGGATCTGCTCACTTGCTGCGCAAAGAAGAGGGGGCAATCGCGCACCATTGGAAGATGTTATTGCTCGCCGGGGGCGCAGACCAGATCACGATCTTGTTGGCGCTGGCGCCGGTGCCTTTCGTTTCCGGCTACAGGGATGTCTTCGAGCATGCGGTGGAGGGTCTCTATCGGAGCACAATCGATGGGCAATATCTGCAGGTAAATCCGGCGCTCGCCGGGATGTATGGCTACCAGACTCCCGCCGATTTGATTTCGCGACTGCGCGATATTAACACCCAGCTGTATGTGCAACCCACGAGGCGCGCGGAATTTGTGCAACAGATGCGGGAGCATGGCTTTGTATCGGATTTTGAGTCCGAAGTATTACGTGCCGACGGTTCCATCATTTGGATCACGGAATTCGGACGAGTTATTCGATCTCCGAGCGGGGAGCCGCTTTATTTTGAAGGCAGTGTCATCGACACCTCGGAACGCAAACGGGCGGAAGCCGCTCTCAAAGCAAGCGAAGAGAAGTATCGTCATCTCGTTGAGATGACCCACGTCGTTCCGTGGGAGGCGAACCTCGAAACTGGTCTTTTCACTTATGTCGGGCCACAGGCGGTGGAGTTTTTGGGATATGCTTTGGAACGCTGGCTGGAACCCGGCTTTTGGGAGCGAATAGTTCATGAGGAAGACCGAGTCTGGGTGACGATTGTCCGCGCCGAGGCGATCGAGAAACGACAAAGTTTTGCCTGCGAATACCGCCTTCTCGGTGCGGATGGCCATACGGTTTGGACTCGCGAAATTCTCAGCGTCCTCCCGGGTCCGGATGGCAAACTTTCCCTGGGTGGTTTCATGCTCGACGTGAGTTATCGCCGGGAATCGGAAGCGTCATTACGGGAGAGCGAAGAGTTTATTGAGCAAATCGCCGCGGCCTCTCCAACGATCTCTTATCTTTACGATCCGGCGCGCAAGCAGAGCACCTACGTCAACGGCCGGGTGCCAGATATTCTCGGGTACGCGAAGGCGGCTCTTGCCGAGATGCATCCTTTTTTTATTATTTCGCTTGCGCATCCAGACGAAATGGCCGGCCATCTCGAATACTTCGACTGCTGGGAGTATGTGTCGTCAGCCAAAGTTTTGGAACGCGAGTTTCGATTGCGCAATGCAGTGGGAGGATGGGTGTGGCTCCGCAGCCGCGAGTGCATTTTTAGAAAGAAAACACCCGAGGGCGGCCTGCGTGTTTTGGGGACGATCGAGGACATTACCCTGCAGAGGACGACGATCGATGAATTGGGGGACAACGAGAGGATCTTCCGCCGCCTCGCCGAAACCACTGGGGCCGTGCCCTTTGATTTCGATTTGGATACGCAGCGATTCAACTACGTAGGGCCGCAAGCCGAGGCAATATTTGGGCATCCACTCCGGCGTTGGTATAGCCCCGATTTTTGGGATTCGTTTGTCCTTCCCCAGGATGTTGACGAAGGCAGCCGATGGAAGCGTGTCTCGCAGCCGCTGCATGACTTTCAAAGTGAGTTTCGCGTCCGGGCAATCGATGGTCGATTGATCTGGATTCGGCAGATCGTCCATTGGGCCTCCGATGAGAACGAACGGAGGTACGTCCGCGGCTTCCTTTTTGACGTGACGGAAGCGCGGCAAGCGGAGGAGGAACGGGAGCGCTCGCGGCTGCAGTTGCGTGAATTGGCCGCGCGTGGACAGGAAATCCGCGAGGAGGAGCGGATGAACATCGCCCGGGAGATTCACGACGAATTAGGCCAGGCGCTGACGCTCTTTACCATCGATCTCTCCTGGCTGCGTGTCCGGATCGCCAAGACCATCGATCCCGAGGCGAAACCCGCTGTGGACGACAAAATCCAGGCCATGGAAGGAGCGATCCAGGCGACACTGCAAATTGTCCGTCGGATTTTGTGCGCGCTACGGCCGCCCTTGCTTGACGAACTCGGTCTGAGAGAGGCGATCGAATGGCATATGCAGGACTTTTCGAAGCGGGTCGGCATCCGCTACGAGTTGGACGCTACGCCAGTCACTTCTCTTTCCGTCGGTTCGACAACCGTCGTCTTTCGGATCTTTCAGGAAATCCTGACCAACGCGGCGCGTCACGCCAAGGCTTCCCGAATCAAAGTGTCCCTGCAGGAGATGGAAAAGGAAGTCGTTATGCGGGTGGAAGACAACGGCGTCGGCATCTCACAAGCTAAGTTACTCCACACGAAAAACTTCGGAATTCTTGGCATGCGCGAACGAGCGTGGAGTGTCGGTGGGGAAGTCGAAATCTGCGACGCACCCGGGCAAGGCACCGCGGTTATTTTGCGGATTCCGATCGGGAGCGATGCGGAGACGGAGCGAAGCCTTCAATTGAAGAGCTCAACAAAAGTCTGAGAACAACTGACATCGCTGGCCTAAGTCAGTGGCGGCCAGCACGGACTGCTGATCGTCGGTGAAGCGGTACGGGGCATAATCAGTGTTTGTCCTACGGGAGTGTCCTGCTAAGTAGCACTCGACTCTATCGATTCGTCGTTGTAGCCTAATTACGACACGATATGAAAAAGGGGGATCTGGGACCTAAAATCTTAGTTGTTGACGATCATTATGTTGTCCGGCAGGGGCTGAAGGGCATGTTGCTGGAGCACTATGCCAACGCCGAGTTTGGCGACGCTTGCGACGGGCAGGAGGCACTGGAATGCACGTGGAAACAGCAGTGGGACTTGGTCTTACTGGATATTACCATGCCAGGTCGCGGAGGACTGGACGTGCTAAAAGACATCCGCCAGAACTTTCCGAAACTTCCGGTGATCGTTCTCTCCATGCACCCAGAGGAACAGTTTGCCATCCGAGTCCTGAAACAGGGGGCTTCGAGTTACATCCGCAAGGACGCTGCAGGGCACGAACTTATCAAAGGAGTCGAAGCCGCTTTGAAAGGCACGAAGTACATTTCACCGTCGATCGCCCAGCAATTGGCGACGAATCTGGAGCGTGACGGAAACGGCCCGTGCCATCTGGCACTGTCCGATCGGGAGTATCAGGTGCTGTGCCTTCTCGCTTCCGGCAAGACGGTTAAGGAAGTGGGTAACGAACTCTCGTTGAGCGTCAAAACGATTAGCACCTATCGTAGTCGGATCCTCGAGAAGATGAATTTGCGTAACAATTCGCAATTGATGCGCTACGCTGTCCAAAATCGATTGATCGAGAACGAGGCCTGATCGTCGAGGAATACCCGGGGTAATCGGCATCGGGTAGGACGAATCCCTACAACGGGGAGGTGGGTAAGACTGAGGAGCCAATCAGTCCCTGTCCAATGGCGGGCAGCTATTCGGGACGGTATTATTACGCACAGAAGCATCGTGATTCACGCAGGTGAGTTGCGGGCTTCAACCACTCCGATGTGGCGCGAATCCAGAACCTTACCGATGAGGTCTTTTCACGAATTTGTGGAAAACGACCAAGGGCGGCAGCTCGCCAAAATTTCCGCGCTCTTGGAAACGCCTTTCACAAGGCGCTCAATTTGGCCAGGCACTTCAGAAAAATCTGAACTCCATAATTTCTTCAACACGTGAGCCCAACTGGACCCTCGGAATCTTCAATAATGGCAGATGGGGAAGGAGCAGAAGAGCGCCCGGCGCCGGCATCGGCTCATATCTCCCAGTCGCGGTGGGAGTTAATTCAGCTTTGCGTCCACGTGACTCGGCTGCTGGGAGTTCCACGGTCAGTTTGCGAGATTTTCGGATTTGTCTTCAGCTCCACAAGTCCCGTGACCTTTGAAGACATCGTAGCGGGCTTGGGCATGAGCAATGGCTCCGCCAGCCATGGACTCCGCTATCTCCGCCGCATCGGGGCGCTTTCGGTGATTTATCTGGCTCGGGATCGACGGGATTACTATGTCGCCGAAAGCTCTTTGGGACGTCTGGCGACCGGCTATTTGATGGAGAACATTACCCACCATTTGGCCGACAACCGGGAGCGGATCTCGTCCATGCGGTCGGCGCTTGGGGCGGACGAAGACGGTCGCGGCCTTCACCTTTCGTCTCGTGTGGATCTTCTTTTCGAATGGAATCGCCAGGTCAGCGCCGCCATCGCGGCGGCGAGTGAGACACTCGTTCAGCGCTCCGCGGATCGCGAGTGAGAAGCAATGTGTCGCGCGACAACAGCATCGATGTGCAAATGTATTTCAGAGCAAGGCGTTGGATCAGTGGTCTCATTGCCGTGGAAGTTTTCCTTTTCGTGGGACGGACGGTTCCGGTGCCAGCTGCGGAACCTTCAATCCATGAGGCTTTGCCCGCCGATCCGACACCTGCGGATGGCGATGGCCTGCTCGAGACCCCATCACTCGAGGAACCTGCTCTCGATGAAGACCCCGCGAACCCGTTTGGACTTCCGTTGCATATTTTGACGCCACCGACCGCCAGCGCAACCACGCCTCAGGCGCCAGACCCCGCGTCGGGAAGCGTCGCCCAGCAGGAGTATCTGACGGACTACTCGGTGAACAATCCTCTCACACGGACTGCCCTGCAAAACAGCCGATCGACGGGGGATCGATTCTTCGATGGATTTGGCGGTGTGCCACGCCCCCTGGATTCGCCGCTCATCCCGCGCGCACTATCGTCGGATTACCTGCTGCGGCTCGGTCCGCTGAAGATCAGTCCGGTCGGCCCAAGCCTTTCGTACAACATGACTTTTGGCTCGAACAACAGGGCGTCCGGGGCAGTCGACCATTCCTTTGGCGCCTCCGGCAACCCCATTGGCTTATCGAATGGTTCGAATTCCAATTCCAATGGCGACTTTGGGACGGTGAGCGGCGGGTTCAGCGCCGAACTGGGTGAACCGACCTCCGGGCATTTCGTCACGCTCAACTACGGAGCATCGTATTCCTTTGGTTCCGGGCAGGAAAACCAAAACAACCCCGGGCAGACACTGACGCTGCTCGGGCAGTACGATTTTACCAGGCTGAAGCTCGGTCTCGGGATCGCCTTTGACAGCCTTTCGGGAGATAACCGCGAATTCGGTGGCGATATCCAGCGCGAATTGGCCACGGTCGCTTTCACCAGTAGCTATGCGTGGACGCCGAAGACGAGTTTCGAATGGGATCTCTCGGTCCCGATCGCCCAGTATTCCGGTGGCATCAATTCCAGTGGGCTCACGAGTACGACCTCCGTGAATTACGCGTATAGTACGAAGACCACCTTCGGCTTGGGTTTTACCACGGGATTCACCAGCGTGGCCGGTGCGGACACGCAGACCTTCGAGCAGGTCAACTGCCAGATGACTTCCACCGCGAGTCCTTTCCTTTCCTATACCGGATCCGTCGGATTTGAATGGCGCGATACGGGGGAAACGCGTTCGACGAGTCCTGTATTCGGGCTTGGTGCGACCTGGACTCCGCGGGTGGGGACCTCGTTTACACTCGCAGTCGACCAGCAGGTCGAGAACTCAGCGGCGATCGCGGGAGCGAATTACACCTCCACCAGTGTGACCCTCTCCTGCGCCCAGCGACTCGGCAGCCTGATCAGTCTTGGCGCCTCTATCGGCTACGAACGGGCCAGCTATACCAGCACCCTCTCGGATCAAACGGTCGACCGCCTGGACCAGACTCTTTTTGGCCAGGTGAGCATCTCCCGGACGGTCTTTCGACGCGTCGCACTTTCCGCGACCGTCAGCTACTACCACACCGCATCGAATGACCTTCCGCAGACGTCAACGCAAGTCACCGTGTCCGCTTCGTATTCGTTCTAAACTGCTTATGAACACACATTTCGCATCGATCTACCGTCCGATCTTCGCGCTGCTTGGCGCGCTTTTGGTGGCCTTCGCACCCCACATATCAGCCCAGACTATCGCCCCCGCCAGCCTTGCTGCGAAGATTGGCACTCCCGGTGGCGCGGCGGCCCAAATAGCGAAGGCTGCGGGCGTACAGGCAGTGCCGAGCAATTACGTCCTCAAGCCGAATGACGAGATTCAAGTCCGGGTATTTCGAAACGCAGAACTCGACGGACTTCATCGAATTTCCAAGGACGGAACCATCGACTTCCCCTTGCTCGGAATCGTCAATCTTTCGGGAAGGACGACTTACGAGGCGGCGGCCCACGTGGCCGCTCTGTTGGATAAGGATTATCTCGTCCGCCCCCAAGTCTTCGTCAATGTAACCATGGTGGCCAAACGGTATTTTGATATCATGGGCGAGGTGGTGAGCCCAGGGACGAAGGAATATCCCGACGATCGCGACCTGGACATCCTTGGGGCGGTCTCGCTGGCCGGTGGGTGGACGAAGACGGCCAGTCAGGTGAACATCGTTGTGAAGCGTCAGGTGCAAGGGCAGGATCAGCTGATCAGGGTGGATGCGGCCCGGATGACCAAGGAGAAAGGCATGCCGTCCTTTGTCATCCTGCCGAATGACATCATCGTCGTGAAAGAGCGCCTCCTGTAATATGAAACCCGCCGATCTTCAATCGCCTGACCCGGCCTCTCTGGACGACAATGAGCCGTCCCTCGAGCTCGCGGGTTTACTCCATGTGCTGCTCCGGCGTTCCTGGGTGATCGCGCTCGTGGCGGTGGCCTGCGGCTTGGCTGCCGGCGCGTATGTCCAGCGCATCCCCGAGGAGTTTCAGTCGAAGACGGTCATCCAAATTGAATCCCAAGCCACCCGGCCGATCAAAGTGGAGGACGGCAGCACGGAAGACCTCCGCGACCCGCTCGTCATGGAGACGGTGATCGAGAATTTTCGCAATCGGTCCCTGATGGAGCGCATCGCCCACGAGTTGCATCTGGCCGACGATCCGGCGTTTCTCGGTCGCTCCGATCCGCTGCCGGCATCCGAAGCGGAAGTCGTGGCGCTGCTCTCGTCTTCGGTGACTGTCACGGCTCGTCCCAAGACGCTGCTGGTGGACATCGGCTTCACGCATTCCAACCCGAAAGTTGCCCAACGGTTGGCGGCGTCGATCGTCGATCAATTTCTGTTGCAGAACACCGCGCAGCAAGTCGGCCAGGTGGAAGCGCAGAACAGCCTGCTGCTGCAAAAGGAGGCAGAGCTGAAGGCCAAATTGGAGCGCTCGGAGCTGGCGGTGCAGGATTACAAGAATCGAATGGAATCCGTTTCGATGGACGCCGGCCGCAACCTGGTGGAAGCGAAGTTGCAGGGCCTCAATACCAGCCTCACCGGGGCGCGCAGCACGCGCATTCGGATCGAAAGCGACTTGAGCATGCTGCAGACCGTGCCCGGCCGTGATCCCATACAGTTATTGGACATCGCCAGCGTGGCGGCCGACCCACAGGTCGCCGCTGCCCTGGGACGGGTCAAAACCCTCGAGGCGGATATCCTCGCTCTTTCGGACCAGTATCGCGGCAAGCACCCGCGGATGATCGAGGCTCATAATCGACTGGAAGAAGCCAAGGTGGAAGAAGCGAAAGCCGTCCGCAGTGCTCCGGACCGTTTGGCGGCGCAGTACACGGAGGCGCAAGTGACAGAACAGACTCTGGAGAAGGCCGTGGCTGTCCAGGAAAAGGAACTGCTCAAACTCGACGAAAAAACGCTGCCTTATCGCCGGCTGCAGGAAGAACTCGCGGCCGACCGCGCGCTTTACGATGCCGTGCAGAAGCGGCTCAAGGAGACGACGGTGGTCATGGACATCAAGCCGGTGAATTTCCGTGTCGTCGAGCCAGCCGTCCCCGCCGTGCGGCTGCCGAACCGCCGGCTGATCATCGCCATCGGAGCCGTCCTGGCTGGTGCTTTATTCGCCGTGGGCGTGCTCGCGGCGATCTTCTTTTTGGACTCCTCGATCAAGACGGTGGACGACGCCGAACGCTGGCTCGGTCTGCCCGTCCTTTCGGCCATCCCTACCTTGCGCCATGTTCAGTCGACGGCGCAGACGCTCGCCCTTTTGAATCAGCCCGATTCGCCGATGGCGGAAAGCTTCCGATCGTTGCGCACAGCCCTTTCGCTCCTTGGCCCTGTCGAATGTCGCAAGGTGATTCTCTTTACCAGCGCCGTGCCCTCCGAAGGCAAGACGCTCAATGCCGTGAATGCTGCCATCGCCTTCGCCCAACAGGGCCTCCGAACGCTTCTTCTTGATGCGGACCTTCGCCAGCCAGCTCTGAGCCTTCTCCTCCTAAAGAACAATCGCAAGCTCCCGGGCGTGGCGGAGTACATGGTGGGTGCACAGGTCGAGCTCCACGCCACCGAGATCGCCAATCTTTCGATCCTTCCGGCGGGAGCGCACGCGCCTAACCCCGCCGAGTTGCTTTCCGGAGAACGCTTCGCCGAACTCGTCGATACCCTGAAATTGCAATTCGACCGGATCATCATCGATACCGCGCCGGTCAATGTCGTCAGCGATACCCTGAACATCGTCGGCGCCGCGCAAACCGTGGTCCTCGTCGTCCGCAATGGCAACACCCCGCGCAAAGTGGTCCGGCGCGCTCTCGAACTCCTTGCTCGCGCGCACGTCCGTCCCGATGGCATCGCCTTGAATTTCATGCCCGAGTGGCGCGGCATCGCGAGCCACTACTACTACTCCAGCGACGAGAAGTACGGCGGGGCCGAGACCTACGGGAAGAATTACCACGCGGCGGGTCGGAGCAAGCCCAAAGCGGTCGTCCCGACCGACGTCGCTGCGGCCAAGCCTCTGGCTCCGTCGGCGGGTTGACCATGACTCTTGATCCCTCTTTGAAGGCCTACCATCTGCGAACTGCCGCGCCGGCGCCGCTTCCCATCCGCGATCCACGTTTTTCGAATCTTGAATAGCGAATCTTCCACCGTCATTACCTCTTCCGAACTCGGGATCCCCACGAATCCCGATGAGACGCCGCTGCTGACGGAGGCCCGCCCCGAACCGTATTTGACTATCCGCCCGAGCCGCGGCTGGGTCGCTTTGGACCTGCGCGAACTCTGGCAGTTCCGCGATCTCCTGTTTTCGCTCACCGACCGGGATCTGAAGCTCCGCTACAAGCAGACCGCGCTCGGTGTCATCTGGGTAATTCTTCAACCGCTCATGGCCGCGGGCGTCTTTTCCTTCGTCTTCGGCTCTGTCGCGAAGCTTCCCAGCGGCGGCCTTCCCTATCTCGTCTTCTCATTCGCCGGACTCCTGGGCTGGAACTATTTCAGTGGGATTCTAGGAAAAACCAGCGGGTGTTTGCTCGGCAACTCTCACCTCATTTCCAAGGTCTTCTTTCCCCGCCTCATCCTGCCACTCTCGGGCATTGGCTCGAGTCTCGTCGATTTCGGCGTGGCTGCGGGAATGATGGCCGCGCTCTTGATCGGCTATCGCATTTCCCCGACGCCGCTGCTCCTTCTCCTTCCCGTTTGGATGCTTGTGCTTACCGCAATCGCCATGGGCGTTGGCCTTTGCTGCGCGGGCCTCGCGGTGACTTATCGCGATATCGGCTACATCCTGCCGGTCTTCACTCAGCTTCTGCTCTACGCGAGTCCGGTCGCCTATTCCGTCACCGCAGTCCCAGAGCGCCTGCGCTGGATCTATTACCTCAACCCGCTCACCCCGCCTCTGGAAGCGATCCGCGCCAGCCTGCTCGGTACGCCCTTCCCTTCCTTTCAGCCGCTCCTGATCTCATCCGCCTTCGCAGCAGTCGTTTTTATGGCCGGTCTCTACTGCTTCAAGCGCATGGAACGTCAGTTTGCCGATGTTATCTGAAAGTGAACCTGCGATGCTGCTGGAAATCGATTTCTGCCAGGTAGTGCGCAACCCATTTTTGATGAGTGTAGCAGCACCCAGCTTCGTCGATTCCGTCGAAGTCCCTGAGGCCACGGATCTCGGTAGCCTGCCGGCGTCCAGGTTTACGAATCTGGCCGGCTGGATTCTTGTCGCCGCACTCATCTATGCGCCTTGGGCTTTTGACAGTCGCACCTATCGCCTCGCCGACGGACTCGCCGTGCAACTTACCCTCGCTGTCGTGGCCTGGACCGTCGGGCTCCCCCGGGAACGCCGTTGGCCGCACGTCCCGGTTTGGGTCGTCCTCTGCACTGGGTCGCTCATTGCTATAATGTGGCTGGGCCTCTGGAACGCGGCCTCCACGTTCGACCCTGCCGCCGATCGTTTCATCCCGAGGACATCGCTCGCCGCGGTCCCTGCGAACGTCGACGCGCGCAATGGTTTCCCCTCGGCCATATGTCTTTCCAGCATCCTCCTCGCCATGGTCGTCACCGCGGATCTCGCCGTCCATGAGACCTGGCGGCGGCGCCTGCTCCGGACCATGGGCTGGACGGTGCTTTCGGTGATCCTCGCCGGGCTGATCTTAAAGACGGGGGCATTTCCTGCCCTCGAGCGTTCGCTCGCCCAGCGACCCTGGTCCCGCGGCGACGTCTTCGGGCCCCTCGACTATCACGGGAATGTCGCGACCCTCATCAACCTGTCCCTTCCCGCGCTGGCCCTTCAAGCAGCGCTCGCCCGGACGATCCTGGTCCGCGCGCTCATGCTCGCCGCGCTAAGTTTGCTGATCTTTGCCGTCTGCTTGAATATGTCCCGTACCGGGCTCGGAATCACCCTCGTCTCCGCCGGGGTACTCTCCTCGCTCATCGCCAGGGAATGGCGGCGCCACGTTGTCGACTTGGCCACGGCAAAGAGGCACGGCTTCTTTCTTGCGGCCATCGGTCTTGCCACCATCACGGCCCTCTCCATGCTGGCCGCGACTGGCCGGGCTCAGTCCGTCGCCCGGCTCAAGACCCTCTGGTCGGAAGTCAGCAATCCTTGGAACGCGCGCTACCTCCAGGATCAGGCCGCCTGGCAGATGGT
>Ga0206857_1105_pt1 | contig 17994 bp, 7 predicted proteins | sample Alteio_BWOrgCont_49_FD_152865 | JGI IMG/M metagenome (GOLD analysis project Ga0206857, IMG submission 152865) | Enriched cells from forest soil in Barre Woods Harvard Forest LTER site, Petersham, Massachusetts, United States -... | ecosystem: Environmental > Terrestrial > Soil > Temperate forest > O...
AATCAAGGTCAGCACGGCTGCTGATCCCCTGATCGCATGGGCCAAGATGCAGAGGGAAGCTCCGGACGTGGTGATCACCGATCTGGAGATGCCGCGCATGGACGGACTGACGTTCATTCGCAAGATCATGGCTGAGTCGCCTACTCCGATCGTTGTTTGCTCCGGCCTCGCGACGCGAGGGGCGGAGCTCGCAATGCGGGCGCTGGAGGAAGGTGCGGTGGAAGTGATCACCAAGCCGAAGGTAGGCGTGCGCGACTTCCTGCACGAATCGGCGGTGATTCTTCTGGATGCAGTGTGGAGCGCCTCGCAGACGCGGAGGACAGCGAGTCCACCACTCGCGCCGATCCAACGGTTGACCGCGGACGCGGTTCTCTCGCATAGGACCAAGAGCAGCAGCGCACCACCGACCGACGGAATTATTGCAGTCGGCGCTTCCACAGGAGGAACCGAGGCTCTGCGAGTCTTTTTGAAAGCCATGCCAACCGATTGTCTGCCGATCGTGATCGTGCAGCACATGCCTGAGCTATTCACACGTGCTTTTGCAAATCGTTTGAACAGCGAATGCGCGATCGCGGTGAAAGAAGCCGAAGATGGCGATCGGCTGCACGCCGGCCAGGCATTCATCGCCCCGGGAAATCGTCACATGCTTGTCGATCGCGCGAGCACGGGGCTCATGATTCATGTGAAGGATGGACCATTGGTGTCGCGGCATCGGCCCAGCGTGGATGTACTTTTTCGCTCGACGGCGATTTCGGCCGGCCCGAAGGCGATTGGTGTCATCCTGACCGGTATGGGCGATGACGGTGCGCAAGGTTTGCTCGAGATGAAAGAAGCCGGCGCCACCAATATTGCTCAGGACGAAGCCACCTGCGTTGTGTTCGGGATGCCTCGGGAAGCGATTGCTCGTGGGGCCGTGGATCTGGTGGTGCCGTTGGAGAGAATCGCCGCCGAGGTTGTGTCACGGTCTCTGAAAATTATTGAGCGATTGGAGGAGGGAAGAAGATCCTCCGGTGCGGCGACGTAATCCGGCTACCAGAGAAATACATTCCCAGTTTCTCATTTCCAACCTCACCTCTGCAGTCTCGTGATTGGTTGTGGTACAACCTACCTTGTTAATCCGCAGCTGCAGCCCTCCCGCGAAGGCAAGGATCGCAGGGCTTGCGGTCGCCGATCAGACTTCGCGCTGAGGTTCGAAGCCTCTTGACGGAGGACGCAATGAGATCGCTCGTTCATCATGTTACTTTCCTGCTCGTCGCTCTGGTTTCCGCTACGCGCCCGACGCAAGCTCAGGACTATGCTGTCGGTGCGGATGTGTCTTTTCTCGGGCAAGCGGAGCAGCAAGGAGTGGTCTTCAAGGATGGGGGAGTTGCCAAGCCGGGCCTGGAAATTCTTCGATCGCATGGCTACAACTGGGTGCGGCTGCGGTTGTTTCATACGCCTACGGAGTTGCCCAACAACCTGGACTACACGATTGCGCTGGCCAAGAGCGCTAAGAAATTGGGATTTAAATTTCTGTTGGATTATCACTATGCCGATGACTGGGCGGATCCGGGGAAACAGCCGATACCGAAAGCGTGGCAAGGCAAGTCGCACGCGGATCTGATAAAGGCGGTGTTCGAGTACACGCGGGACACGATTGCGGCGTTCCGCGATGCCGGGGTTTTGCCGGACATGGTGCAGGTGGGAAATGAAATCACGCATGGAATGCTGTGGCCGGACGGGAAACTGCCGGAGAACTGGGATAATTTTGCGCAGTTGATCTATGCGGGCATTAACGGGATAGACGCGGGGCGGGGCAACGGGGTTCGTCCGCGGATCATGATTCACATTGATCGCGGGGCCGATATGAAGGGGACGAAATGGTTTCTCGACAAGTTGAACAGCTATGAAGTTCCTTACGACGTGATCGGGCAATCGTATTATCCGTGGTGGCACGGGAGCCTGAATGATCTGCGGCAGAACCTGGAATTCATGGCGAAGGAATATGGGAAGGACATTATCGTGGTGGAGGCGGCTTACAACTGGCAGCCGGGCAATTACGTGAACAAGGCGGCGCCGTTTGCGGAATCGCCCGAGGGGCAACGGGAGTTTCTGGATGAGGTGAATGGGGTGGTGATGGAGACTCCGAACGGGCACGGGAAGGGTGTTTTCTGGTGGGAGCCGGCGGTGACGGGGCCGCTCACGATTCGCGGATTTTTTGATGAGCAGCACAATGCGCTGCCGGTGATTACTGTGTTTGACCGGTTCACGCGGAAATAGGGGTCGCGGGTTGGTTTGAAAACTGCTTCGGAACGCGGCTTCGGCGGGCTAGGAATTCTGCCGGGGAACAGCAGGTTCCTCACCGGGCTTTCAGCCCGGTTCGGAATGACAAAGTATATTTTAGTATGTATTTGCTCAACGAATGACAGAGTAACTTGCTCGATAATGACAAAATGAAGTTGCTCAACTTGGCCCACTACCTAAATAGCCGGTTCTCTCGGCTGGTTCACTCCGCGGGTCGAACTTTGGGCTTATTTGTGTTACTTCTGCTGCTTTCCTTTCTTGCGTCTTCTGTTTGGGCAGCGGAGAGCCCGCTGTTTTCCTACACTCAGCGTTTGTGGCAGATGCAGGATGGCTTGCCGGAGCAAGTCGTGCAGGCGTTTGCGCAGACGGGTGACCGGTATTTGTGGATTGGCACGACGGGCGGGCTTGTGCGTTTCGACGGCGAGAGATTTCTGACGTTTGATCGCGAGAACACGCCCGCGTTCAGCGATAACAATGTTTTTTGCCTGACGGTGGCTCGCGATAACACGCTGTGGATTGGAATGGAAGGTGGCGGGCTGCTCCGGTATCGCGACGGAACGTTTCAGGCATTCTCCAGCCAGGATGGCCTGACCAATTCGTTCGTGCGGGTGGTGTACGAAGACAGCCGGGGAAGGATCTGGATTGGGACAGATAACGGATTGTTTCAATTTTCTGACGGGCGTCTCGGGCGAGTCGACAACGCGGCGGAGATTCCTGGGATTGCGGTGCATGCGATCCACGAAGATCGGCGCGGTCAGTTGTGGGTGGGTGGGTCGAAGTTCCTGCGGCTCGCGGGCCATGGTGCTTCTGAGTACAACGCTCTCGAATACAAACTGGGCGGAGAAGCTAGCCAGAATCGGGTGAAGTCGATTACGGAGACGCGGGATGGGACGGTGTGGGTGGGAACGGTTTCGGGGCTACAGAGGATGGGGCCGCAGGAGACTTCGTTTCGGCCGATCAAAGAGATTAATGGAACCGTCAGAGTGTTGCGGGAGATGTCGGATGGGACGCTTTGGATCGGGACGATCGGGCGAGGACTTCTGACTTATCGCGAGCATCGGTTTTCGGGAATTGCGGTGCCTGATCCGCTGCCCAGCAATACCGTGTTGAATCTTTTCGAGGATGTTGAAAAAAATATCTGGATCGGCACGCAGGGAGGAATGCTGCGGTTGATCAAGACTCCAGTTCGGACTGTGAAACTGCCGGACGCGGCGGATTCGGACGCGGAGACGGTTTATCAGGATCGAAGCGGGGATGTGTGGGTGGCGGCGGTGAACCTGTTTCGGGTGCACAACGGCAAGGCTGAGCCGTATCGATTTCCGGGCATTGCAGGAGTGAGAGTCCGCAACGTATTTCGCGATAACGAAGGAGCGTTATGGATTGGGACTGAGGGGCGAGGAGCGTACCGGCAGATTGGCGAGAAGTTCGTTCATTATTCGACTGAGGAAGGGCTGGTGAATAATTTTGTTCGCGCGTTTCTGCAAGGGCGCGACGGGAGCGTTTGGATTGCGACCGATGAAGGAGTGAGCCGGTGGCGGCGGCAGGGAATTACGAACTATCAGATGCGGGACGGGCTGGCGTATTTCAGCACGCGATCGCTGCTGGAGGACCGGCGCGGGGACATCTGGATTGGAACCGACCGAGGCGTGAGCCGGTTGCACGGAGAGTCGTTTGAAACCGATGGTGCAACGGAAGCGCTGAAGAACGAAAAAGTTTGGGCGATTCATGAAGACTCGGACGGCGGGTTGTGGTTCGGAACGCGGACGGGAGGACTGTACCGGTGGCGTTCGGGAACGATGACGCGCTACACGGTGGCGCAGGGGCTGGCGAGTAATGGCGTCTATGAACTGCTCGAGGATGGGAAGAATAATTTCTGGATCAGCGGGCCGAACGGAATCTCGACGGTGAGCCGGCGGGAGTTGGATGCGATTGCGGAGCATCCTTCGCGGCCGGTGGCGCTGACGCTTTATGGAGTTTCGGATGGGCTGGAAACTATCCAGATGTGTGGCGGCGAAAAACCCGCCGGAGTGCTGACGACGCAAGGGGAGGTTTGGTTTCCCAGCAGCAAGGGGCCGGTGCGAGTTTCGATTGGATCGCCGATGCCGTCGAAACCGGCGCCGGTGGTGATTGATCAGGTGATGGCGGACGGGCTGCAGAAGCCGGTGGGCTCGGGAATTACTTTGGGACCGGATAACGCGAAGCTGGAAGTGCACTATGGAGTGGTGCTGCTGCGGTCGCAGGAGCGGATTCGGTTTCGCTACATGCTGGAGGGGTTTGACAAGAGCTGGAGCGAGGCTTCGCCGACGCGTGTGGCGTACTATACCAATCTTCCTCCGGGGACCTATCAGTTTCGAGTGAGTGCGTTTGAAATGAATAGCCCCGAAGAAGTGGCGGCGGCTTCGGCGGAGATTATTCAGGAGCCGCACTTTTATCGGACGGCGTGGTTTCTGAGTGGCATGGTGCTGTTGCTGGCGGCTTCGGTGTGGGGCATTTATCAATTTCGATTGGGGCAACTGCGCGGGCGATTTCAGGCGGTGTTGAAAGAGCGTAACCGGCTGGCGCGGGAAATGCACGACACTCTTATTCAAGGTTGTGCCAGCGTGTCGGCGCTGCTGGAGGCGCATTCGAGCCTGGCGCCGCCGAAGGCTGAGACCAATCATGATTTGACCAATGATGATTTGCTGGATTGCGCGCGTACGCAGTTGCGCTCGACGATTGAAGAAGCGCGGCAGGCGGTGTGGGGGCTGCGCAGCATCTCGGAGCCGACGACCGACATTGGCTCGTTGCTGGGGAAGATCGCGGAGCAGTTTCGCCATGAGTTTGGCGTGCCTGTGGAATGCCGGGTGACGGGCACGCCGTTTGCGCTGGAGCAGTCGGTGGTGCATGAAGTTTTGATGGTCGCACGAGAGGCGCTTTATAACTCCGTGCGTCACGCGCAGCCGAAGAAGGTGGAGCTCAGCGTCAGGTTTGAAGAGAATCGGTGCCGTGTGGGGGTGCGCGATGATGGATCTGGATTTGATCCGGCGATATTGTCGCGGCTTCCGGAGCATCACTATGGGCTGATTGGAATCCGGGAGCGGGTGGAGCGCATCGGCGGGAAATTTGTTTTGCGAAGTGCGGTGGGAGTGGGGACGGAGCTTAGCATCGAAGTGCCGCGCAGCGCGGGGGCTTCGTCGAAGCCGGTTTCGGAGATTGCGCTGTGAGCCCAGGTTTATGAGTCAGGTCGAGAAGATGAAAGTGATGATCGTTGACGATCACCCGCTGATGCGGGTGGGGATTGCGGCGATTATCAACGCACGAGGCGACATGACCGTCGTGGCGCAGGCGGGAACGGGAGAAGAGGCTGTTGCTCTGTTCCAGCGGCACAAGCCCGATATCACGCTGATGGATTTGCGGCTGCCGGGGAAGATGGGGGGCGTCGAGGCGATTGCGGCCATACGGTCAAAAGCTCCGAGGGCTCGGTTCATCGTGGTGACGACTTACGATGGGGATGAAGACATTCACCGGGCGCTGGAGGCGGGTGCCCAAGGCTACGTCATCAAGGGGATGCCTTACCAGACGCTGGTGGATGCGTTACAAAAAGTGCACAGCGGAGGACGGTTTCTGCCGCCGCCGGTGGCGCGGGCTCTGGCGTCGCGGACTCCACATTCGGACTTGAGTTCGCGGGAGCTGGAAGTGCTTCATCTGCTGGTTAGCGGGAATAGCAATAAGGAAATCGCACAGCTTCTCGGCATCACGGAGGCTACTGTGAAAAGCCATGTGAGCGCGATTCTGATGCGGTTGGACGTTGAGGATCGCACGCAGGCGGTGGTGGCGGCGCTGCAGCGCGGCCTGGTTCATCTTTAGATATTGCATCTGTAAGTGCCGGGTGACATTTCTCCTACCCTGTTGTCAAGATAAATACTTTCTTTGCATTCCAACTTTCGGCGGATTCGCCGCGTCTGGCTTGGACATAGGATTCTCCACCAGTAACCGGCGAAGTGTGTGTTTACAACTCCCCTCAGGTGGGGATTGCGACTTTCAGATCCGAGATGAGATGGAGCGCAATCTTGATAGGGAGACAATCTCTGGAGGCTCCGCGATGAGATTCGAGATTCGTCACATGGGACGCATTGCCTTACTGCTGGCTGTGGGGTTGAGCGTCAGCCTGGCATTTGGACAGAACGCGAACACTGGAGAAATACGGGGAACGGTGCAAGATTCCACAGGCGCAGTCTTGCAGGGCGTCACGGTCACAATCACGAACGTGGACACCGGGGTGAGCCTGGTTTCGATCACGACTTCGGCCGGCGTATACGATGCCCCGTCTGTTCCTACCGGTTCCTATACGATCACGTTCGCGAAGGCCGGGTTCAAGGATTTCGTGCGCAAGGGCCTGACGTTGCAGATCCAGACCATCGGGGTGGACGCCACGCTGCAAGTGGGCAATGCCAGCGACCACATCGAAGTAACGGCCGAGACTCCGTTGGTGGAAACGGAAAGCTCAGACCAGCACGTGAACCTCGGCGCCGGGGCGATTCACGCGGCGCCGATCGTGGGCACGGATTGGCGCGCGGAAATGACGCAGTTGATTCCGGGCGTGAATGCGGGCGGTGGGACGGGCGAAGCCGCGGGACAGCAAATTGGCATCAACGGCACGCAGTCTTACAACGTGAATTTCCTAGACGACGGATCGGCTGCGACCGCCCCGCGAGACTATAACAGCAGCAACTTTTATATGCCGCTGGACGCCATCAGCGAAGTCAGCGTCAATTCTGGCAATGCACCGGCGCAGTACGGAAATGGTCTCGCGTCGGTCAACGTGATCAAAAAAGGCGGAACGAACGAATTCCATGGCAGCGCGTACGAAACCATTCAGAACACGGCCTTCAATGCCAGGGGTTTCAACAATCAGACCGGAACGAAATCGGTGGAGCACTGGAATACCTACGGCTTCAGCATCGGCGGACCGGTGATCAAGAACAAACTGTTTTTCTTCTTCAATTACCAGCGCAACCCATCCTCGACTCCAAGCGGAGGACAGTACAGTTTCCCGACGGCTGCCATGCAGGCAGGGGATTTTTATGGCGTTCCGGGCGCTACGGGCTCGGCCTTTGACCCTACCACCGGCCAACTGCTGGCAACGCCAGATCCGGTTGCGCTGAAGATGCAGACCTACTTTCCTGCGGCAAACGCTCCGGGGTGGGCTCCAGGTTGCCCTGGTCCGGTGAACGTATCGGCCAGTACGCCGCAAACCTGCCTCATCACATCTGGTCCGAATGCCGGCCAACAGCTGCTCACGAATAACTATACGTTCAGCGGTTCCAGTCCGAATTTGTCCACGTGGTACATCGGCAAGACTGATTACGACATATCCTCCAAGCAAAGACTTTCGTTTAGTTTTAACTTTTTCCCTGCGGTCCCGTCGTATGTGCCCCACGACCCTCTCCAAAATGACGCCACGTCGTATGAGCTGGGACATACTGACAATCTGACCGGGCAGTTGTCGCACGTGTTCACCATCAGCTCGACGGTGATCAACGAGTTCCGAGTGGGGGGAAGCCGCGAGCTCGATAAATACAAACCGCCTTCCCTGGGCAAGAACGATCCCACCACACTGGGCCTTGAACCTGCGTATGGGACCAATTCTCCAGCCAATGTTTTTCCCCATGTTTCGATTGACCAGGGAGCGTCATTTGGAGGCGCGGCATTGGGCGCTGGCAGCGGTAACGGGAACATCGATGCCGTTCTGGGGGAAGGAACCTACAACGTCGGCGATGTCCTCACCCTGATTCGAGGCAGACACACTATCAAGGTCGGCGGCGAGTTCGACAAGTACTACCAGAACTACACGAGCTGGGGAGACATCGATTCGGGCCACTTCGTATTCAACGGAAGCGTGACCGGAAACCCCTACGCGGACTTTCTGGCTGGCGACGTTTATGGGTGGTACGTTTACGAGGCGAATCCGACCAGTGCTCACATGAAGGGCTCAGCGGTGTTCGCCAGCGACGACATTAAAGTTACGCCGCGTTTGACGCTGAACCTTGGCCTGCGCTGGCAGACACAGTCCGGCTGGACCGTTAGCAACAACTTGTTTGGCAACTACGACCCGTTAATTCCTGACCCCTCGGCGCTCGGCGGCGCCTACCCAGGCGGCATTCTGTTCGGCGGGCAGAGCGACAAAGCCTTTGGCGGCTCGATCAGCAACCTGAGCGCAATTCAGAACGGGGACTACAAGGAATTCGCACCGCGCCTGGGGCTTGCCTGGTCGCCTCGCGACAAGTGGTCTATTCGCGCCAGCTATGGAATTTTCGACGCCCCACGCGATGCCGAGAACTACACCGACGGCGCGCTCGGCCTCGGCTTTAATCCGCATAACCAAGGCTTCGGTGGATATAACAACGGCAGCTCTCCATTTCAACTCTCGGTAGGGCCGCCCGCGGGCACGGTGATCTTTCCAACGTTGCAAAATCTTTCGTCGAACCTCCAGAACTACAACACGGCGGAATACTATCCTCGGAGTGTACCCACTACCTACGTGGAGCAGTTCCTCTTCAGCGTTCAGCGCGAACTTACGCCCGGCTTTCTGTTGGACACCAGCTACGTTTACACGAGAGGCAGGAACCTGAACTTTGCTACCGACATCAATCAGGCGACCACGCCCGGTTCGGCTGCCGTTGGCGGATTTCTGTGCGTCCAGACCTCGGTTCTTCCCTACCACTGCGGCAACCCGAACCCTGTATTCAACAGTATCGCCGCGCAAATCTACGATGGCTATTCCAACTACAACGCGTTGCAATTGCGTCTGGAGAAGAGGATGTCGCACGGCTTGAGCTTCCAGGCGAATTACGCGTGGTCAAAGTCACTCGATACTGGTACCGGCAACGGTCACGGATCGGGAATTGATATCTATCAGGATGCGTATCATCCGGCGGCCAACTACGGATTGTCGGACTTCAGTTCGGCCAACACGTTGGTCGGGCAGATTGTTTACGAGTTGCCGTTCGGGCACAGGCGTCAATTTGAGCTTCGCGGACCGCTCAACCAGATTGCGGGCGGATGGCGACTATCTTCGATCTTCCAATGGCACGGCGGCGTTCCCTACACCCCGGTGATCCAGACTGGGGTCGCGGATGGAATTTCTCTTGGGCTGGCCCCATCCATCGATAGCGGTGGCGCCACGCTGTATCCGGATCAGATTGGCGATCCGCGAGGAACACATCACATGGTCGTGCCGAACTCAAACCCTGCCACTCACTTTGGCATCGGGGGATGGTTTAACCCCGCCGCGTACGCTAATCCGGCAGCGGGGACGTTTGGGAACGACCGGCGGAATACGCTGATCGGGCCGGGATACAGCAACGTCGACCTGAGCCTGGGGAAAGAATTCTCGATCACGGAGAAGGTGAAATTCGAGATCAGGGCCGACGCCTCCAACGCGTTCAACCACATCAACTATGCGAACCCGGATGCGAACGTTGGCTACAACGGCAGCGCGCTCGCCGACAACACGGCTGGTAACAGTACCGGCCCTGCGGGCGGTAACGAAAATATGCGCATCCTGCAACTCGGGGCTCACGTTTCATTCTGAGCCCCCGCGGGAGTTCGATGAACACTTTCCTGTGGGGTGCGGAAGCGACTTAACTTCCGCACCCTACGGTTTTTTGGGGTTCGCCGAAACGGTGGGTTTGGCAGTATTGTTGCTGCATGACAAGGTCTCGACTCGGTAGCCTTCTTCAATCCGCGATTCAGGGTGGGAGTTCTCCGTCTGTGGATGGGAACCTGGTGCGACGCATCTGCGGCGGGCGGTTGGTATGGTTTTTGATTTTTCTTGCCAGCACGGTTGCAGCGATGGCTGCACAGAGTGGAAGTTCTCAGGCCTCCGAGATTCGCGGGCACCTGCAGAAGGCTGAAGGATACCTCAAGGCGCAGGACCCGGGGTCGGCGGCGAAGGAGTTCGATGCCGTGCTGGCGCTTGACCCCAAGAACGCCGAGGCATTTGCAAACCTTGGGGTGATTGCATTTTTTCAGCGGGACTGTCAGACGGCCTCGCAGAATTTTCGCAAGGCTGTGGCCGTTGATCCGTCATTGGCGAAGACGCGGGCGCTGCTGGGAATTTGCAGATGGAGGTTGGGCGATCCGTCGGCTCGGTTATTGTTGGAAAAATCTTTTGCCACACTGACCGATAAGGGGTTGCGCCTGCAAGTCGGCAGGGAGTTGGCGGCGCTCTACGATCAGCAGGGAGACACTGAGGCCGCGGCAGCGCTCATGCGGAAGTTGGTGACTCTTGATCCTGACAATGTGGAAGTTCTGTTTATGGCGCAGCGCCTTTACTCGGAGCTGGCGGATGACACGCTGAATAAGCTGGCCGTGGTTGCTCCGGGCTCGGCGCGCATGCAGCAGGTGATCGCCGAGCGGCTGGTGAATGCGGGGGATCTGAAGGATGCGATCGATCACTACAAGAAGGCGTTGCAGATCGATCCGCGGCTGCAGGGCATGCATTTTGAATTGGGCGAAGCCATTCTGCAGTCAGCGCCCGGCGATGCTGGGACTCAGGCCGAGGCGCAGAAGGAGTTTGAGATCGCTTTGAACGTGGATGGCGATTCGGCCAGGACGGAATGCCAACTGGGTAGCATCGCATTGTCGCGATCGCAGATGGATGCGGCGTTGGCGCACTTCGAGCGGGCTTATCAGATCAATCCGAATGAGGTGCAGGCGCAGATGGGGCTGGCGAAGGTGCTGATGGTGCAGGAGAAGCCGGAGGAAGCTATCAAGTACCTGCACAAGGCGGTTGAGGCTGATCCGCTCAATGGGGCGGCCCATTACCAGTTGGGGATTGCGTATCGGCGTCTGCAGATGCAGGAGATGGCGCGCAAGGAATTGCAGTTATCGCAGGAGATCAAGAAGGCGAAAGATCAGGTTCAGGAACTTTATCGGCAGATGAACCGGAAGACGCAGGCGGATGATGTGCCGGAGGCCGAGCACGACCAGAAGCAGGACCAAACTCATCCCCAATAGAAGGACGCATTCATGATTCGCCGGTTGCAGGTGGCCCCATACTCGGTATTCCTTCTGACCTTCACGGTGGTGAGCCTGCTCGGGAGTGTTGGTTGCGGGGGATCGTCCGGCTCGGCGCCACCGCCGATGAAACTGCCGCCGACCATTGCGAAGGCGTTCGGCGGCGCCAGCGTGGCGCTGAATGGAACCACAACCTTGACGTTCACGCTCTCGAACCCTAACAGCAGCTTGTCGCTGAGCGGGATTGGTTTCGCTGACGCTATGCCCGCCGGGTTGACGGTATCGTCGCCGAACGGTGTGACGGGGAGCTGCGGTGGCGGAACGATTACTGCGGCCAGTGGTTCCACGAGTGTGAGCCTGTCTGGTGCCGTGCTGGCGGCGGGCGCCTCGTGCACTTTTGCGGTGAACGTTGTGGGTACGACCGCGGGCGCACAGAACAACGTGACCGGGGCGGTGACTTCGACGGAGGCTGGGAACGGGACGACGGCGTCTGCGCAGCTCACGGTGGTTGGGCCTAGCCAACAGCCGGCTGAACCCACCGACATCAGTCCGATCAACGGGGACGTTTACTACGTGTTGAACCAGTTGAGCGGATTGCAGGCTGACCTCAACAACAACTCGACGACCGCGGGCGACCACATTGTGCAGCAGACGCGGACTTTCACCGATACGAGCCAGAGATGGGCCTTCACAAAACTTCCAGGGGGATCGTGGCAGATCGGGAACCTACTCAACAATCTTTGTTTCGACAGCGCCACTCAGGCGGGCGTAGTGTACGTGGTGCAAAATACGTGCGCGGGCAGTGCGACGCAGCAGTGGACTCTGGCTCCTGCGGGCGGCGGGTACTATGCGATTACGAACGCCAGCGCTGGGTTATTGGTCGACTTGTATCAGGGGTCGACTTCGGCTGGCACTCGGCTCGACGAGACCGCGCTCTCGGGTTCTCCAACGCAAAGTCAGCTCTGGCTGCTGCGCCCGGCGTTCTTCCGCGGCATTGACAATGCGTTGCTCGAGAAACAGGAGGCAGCGCGGGCTTCGACAGGCCTGACCTGGTGGAAAGATGCGGGCCAGCCGTTGGACGTGCTGGCCATGCTGAAGAATCACGGCGTCAACATGATTCGTTTACGACCGAGTTCTGCGCCGCCTTACTCCGATCCTTCGCAGACTGGATGCAGTGGGAATGCCTGCTATGCGGAGACCGACGCGCAGGATCTGGATCTAGCGAAGCGTTCCAAGAACCTCGGCATGAGTGTGGAACTGACGCTGCTGTTCGACGGCGGAAGCTCTACCAGCGTGCCGCCGGCGTGGGCAACTGACAGTCTCGCTCAACTGCAGACCGATATCTATAGCTATGTCAAAAGCGAAATCATGATGTATCGTCAGGCCGGTGTGATGCCGGACCTTGTCGCCATCGGGAACGAAGTCGACACCGGATTTCTCGGGCCTCTCGGCAGTCCGACTGGGGCTGACTTCAGCGGGTTTGCGTCGTTGCAGATACAGGCTCTGCAAGCCGTTGCCGACGCGGCCGCGGACACGTCGATTGGGCCGGCGGTTCCGCCGCCGCTGACTTGCATCCACATTACGCCGGCGTGGAATCCGACTCAGTTTTTTACGCTGGCGAATTCAAATGGGATTACCTACGACGCGATATGCCAGAGTTACTATCCGTTTTTTCATGGACCTCTGACGGATGCTCAGGCTGCTCAGAGCAATCCGCAGAGCCAGCCGGTGGAACAGGATGTACTCGTCGATGCGTCCAATAGCATTGGGAAACCGATTTTCATCATCGAAACGGGAGAACACTACGAGAACGGGGACGACTCGAACGATCCCTGGTACGCGCCGCCGAGCGTTGCCGAGCAGCAACAGTTTCTGCTTGATCTGCAGGGAGTGCAGGAGGGATTGCCCAACAATTTGGGGATGGGCGTTGAATACTGGGATCCGGCTGGCGTGAACGTGCCGAGCCTGAGCGGTGGATTTTTCAATGGGGACGACCAACCGGATGGAATCTACAAATGGAACGGACTGACGTTGTTCAATAATGCGGACAGTTCGGGAACCACCAACGTAAAGGACCCCAGCTATTCAGAACTGCTTCCCGGCATGGATGCGCTCGGGGGAAATCTCGATTCCACTTTGAGCTACAAGTTTGTGAACCGCAGCAGCGGCAAGATTCTGTCCGTCTACCAAGGCTCTCGTGCGAACGGGGCGATGCTTGATGCGGAGGCTGACAGCGGCAGCCCGACTGCCAGCCAGCAGTGGCGCATAAGCAGCAACCTGGATGGACACTTTCAGATCGCGAGTCTCAATCCCGGGGCGGGGAATACGACCAATGCACTGGACGACGCGGCGGGGTCGACTGCGAACGGAACCGCCATTGTGCAGTCGGCGGCGAACAGTTCTGTTGAGCAGGAGTGGAGCATCGTATCGACGGGTGGGGGATCCTTCAGCTTTGTGAATCGCTTGAGCGGGCTGACGCTGGATACAAGCGGAGGAACGGGTGCGCTGGCTGGATTCGTGGTGCAGGAACCGGCGAACGCAACGGCCCAGACGCAACAATGGCAGATCATCGCGGTGCACTAAACCCATCGCACTGGCGGGAAGCGCAAAACCCAAGCCGCATCCCGCGACGTTGCTGCGCAGATTGTCAGGGCTTCAGATTCATGACGGTGTCGTACTCCGGAAATGCGAGCACCTCGTTCAAATTAGCAATCTGGCCATTCGCGGAAGGCACTGGGCGAGCGCCGTCGGGTAAGTAAATCGGCGCCTGGTTGCGCAGGGGCAGGATTCTCAGTTCGAGCCGATCCCACTCTTGGCAGGGGACCCGGTCGAGTCCGATCAGCCAGGGAGTGCCAGTGTAGAAATTGTCGGTGATCAGTCGGCCATCGGCGTAGAGGCGAGCCACGTCGCCGGTGTAATTGATGCGGAGGAACATCTTCGCGGCCCGAGCATCAACACAGGGAACGTGGATCGTCCAACCGGCGGCAGCTTCAAAATCAGAATCATCCGGGGCGAGAGCGATTTCAGCGCCCATCATTTCTTTGCCCATGCGGGGCGGGGGATCGACGCCCGCCTCACGAATCTTTTGTACCCGTGCGGAAGCTTGAACGGGTTGCGTGTGAGTGGCGAATCGTTGGAAGATTCCGTCCTCGCCATCACGGACAAAACCTTCCGCAACACGTTCCAGCGTTGGGAAAAAACTCACCGTGTGTTGCGAGGAGTCGTCGCTCAGGACATGCAAACTGTCGTGATCGAGGTAAAGCTGGGCGCCCGACAAGAGCAGTTGCTCGTGATCGCCAACCTTGAACTTCCAGGTGTTCAGCGCTTCATCGCGCGACAGGACAATAATATTTACGTCGGGCGCATTGTGCTGGTGCAGACGAATTGCGATTTGTGTTCCGGGTTCGATTCCGTCGACGTACGCGACGCCACCCTCGCGAACGATCTGGCCGTGCGGGCTTTCGATTGAGATGCCCTCTTTCTCTTCGAAGGCGAATTCCGGGGAGATGCCCGGCCACGCAAAGAAAACCAGGGTGTCCGGATGGTCCAACTTGCACAGCGGTTGCGCCGTCGCGAAACGAAGGCGCGTTTGGCCGACATCAAGATTTATCGGCCAGATGCCATACACCCCACTCGGTACACTCACCGGAACTCGCGGAAGGTCTATGACGCCTGAGGGAAGATTCAGCTCGACTTGGAAATTCTTATGTTCCGGCAAAAGATAATTGCGCTCGTAATTGTTGACGAAGATGAAGCCGTGGTTATCCTGAATCCGGGCCGCGATCCGGGGGGTTTGCGTGTCGCGCTTACTTTCCGGCATTTGCGCGGGAAAGTACGAAGTCATCGGTGCAAGCGCGTCGCCGAAGTCGCCCAGGAACAGGTTGAGAGTCCTGAGCACGCCGTAGGACGGATTCATTTGCCCGAACTCGCCCAGTGGCGCCTGGAAGTCGTACGACTTTACGGGCAAGTCGTTCGGGTACCCGGTGGCTTGCGACTCTTGCAACGTGGTCTTCTTGCCCTCCGGGTTGGTCCCTCCGTGAAACATGTAATAACCGTAGAGGACAACACCGGAGCCGAGCTTCACAACCTCCATGGCCGCCGTGTCGCTGGGGCTTAAGAGTGGCCGCCGATGATAAGAAAGCTCCATGCCGCTGCCCATCTCGGCGGTAAGAAACGGGTAGGCGAGATCGAGGGCATCGATGTCGGGGCGCTTGGATTGCAGATTATCGCCGACGTTTTCTTCGCACCGGATTGTCGTGAAGAAATAGTTCGAACTGGGAGGGAGCGGCTGCAGACTGCGCCACCAAAATCCATCAGCGTATCCACTGAACACCGGGAGCACATCACGAGGCGGAATGACCGCGTTGTCCCATCCGGTGATGGAATAGAAAGGAGCGTCCAAACCGGCTTCGCGTGCTAGTTCACAAAGCTTGAGAATGTGATCAGCTCCTTTTCCTGGACCACGCGCACTGTATTCGTTTTCGATCTGAACGCCGATGATCGGGCCGCCATCCTTCCACAGCAGGCCGTGAACCTGCTTGCCGACTTCGGCAAAAAAACGTCCGACGGCGGCCAGATATACCGGGTTATTTTGACGCGTGGGAGATTTCTGGATCACCCAATCGGGAAGCCCTCCGTTGCGGGCTTCTCCGTGATTCCAGGGTCCAATCCGAATCCAGACATAGAGGCCGTTCCTGTTACAGAGCTCGACAAAGTGGCGCAGGTCGCGTTGTCCGGTCCAGTCGAACTGTCCCTCGGTTTCCTCGTGGTGAATCCAGAAAATATAAGTCGAGATGACCTGGATGCCGCCTGCCTTCATCTTCTGAATCTCAACTTCCCAATCGGCCGCCGGATAACGGGAGTAGTGAAACTCGCCCATCACCGGGAACCATGGTTTTCCATCCCGGGTGAGAAAACGGTTGTTGGCGGAGAGCACATGTCCATCAGGAGAGCGACCACCAACGGGAAAGGGAAGCGGCGCCGGTGGAGGAGGCTTCCTCGCGGCGTCGATGAAGATGGGAGCAGGATGGCTTTCCCCTAGCGGGTTCCCGCCCGACTGGTCCCCGCCAAACTTATTTTCACCAAACATGTGCTGGCTAAACGAAGTTGTCGCTGTCAGTACCATTGCGACGAGCGCAAAAGAAAGCGGTACGAAGCGGGACCTGAAGGTTTGAGTCACAATGAATGTGTATCTTTAAGAGCACCCGAGAATACAACGGCGAAGCGAGGGCGTAATCCTCCGAAGGTTGGATTGCGCCTGATCGAAGAGCGCTTGGCTGGCGTTCCGAACGGATGCGGACACGCGCACCCGTTCGCGCCCGGACTTTCAAGAAGGGGACGATGCCGCGGCTGAGAGGAGGAGTTCAGCGAACCGCAGCCGGTGCGGGTAACTGCAATTCCTGCTCGCCTTGGCGAAGAATCGACGTCTTGCCCTCCCACAAGAGCTCGCCCGAGACGCCCGACGGCAGAACAACGACCGCTTTCACCGGAGATGGTTTCACCGAGGAAGCCTCAACTGTAAATTCGACCTCGATCGTTCCATTCGGATGTGGGACCGTGGCTGAAACATGTTTGAGCGATCCCAGGTGAGGGGCCACCAGAACCGTCGCGAAGGCGGGGGATGCTGGACGAATACCGGCCACGATGGTAAGAAAATCATAGTTCGGATGGGCGCTCCAGGCATGAGAGTCGGATCGTGTTGGCTCAGGTTGCTCAGCCCATGTGGTTAAGCCCAGGGAGATCATCTTTCGCCATGGTCCCAACAGGCGCAGATATTGGTCCCCCATGCCGGCATGGTCGAGGGCGCGTGCCAGGTAGAAGCGGAAGTAATAGGTTGCGTGCGTGAGAGGCGGCACGGACCCGGTTGCCGTGTAACCGGCGTCGCTCGCGGAGAGGATTTTCGTGAGGACATCCTTTTGCCGTTCGCGAGGAATTACATCGAGCCAGACACCGAGAATGTTCGCGTGCTGGCTGTAGTGTTTCTGTGCGGGCGTATCGGCCAGCAAGCCGAGCTGCGGATTCCAGCAAAGCATGTAGACGGCCTGCGAGGCGCGTTCGGCGGCGCCGCGGTAGAAGTCAGCGCGGGTCTTGTCGCCGAAGGCGGACTCCATTTCTGCCGCGTAGCGTAAGGCTTCGACAAACTGCAGCGTAATTAAGGAAGATCCGCCGTCGGCATCTTGCGGGGGCATGCCGAAGTCGAAATCGGAGCCCCAATCTACAAAGGGCCACCAGGGGATTCTCGGCAGGAGACCGTCGGGGCGCTGGCGCTGCAGGAACCAATCCAGAACCGACCGCGTGCCGGCGAGCTGCGCGCGGACGAAGTCAGGGTCTGAACGATACATCCAGAAATCGTGAACCATGCCGATCCAAAGCAACGAGAAGGTTGGGATGATTTGCCGCATGGACGTGGGATAGCGACTGAAAGTGAGGCCGTCGGGAATGCGGGAATCGTCGTAGGCCTGAATGGCCTGGCGCGCGAGACGGTCATCGCCGCCGACCGTGTAAGAAAGCAGGGCTTGGATGCGCGTGTCCCCAATGTACTGCATGCGTTCGTAGTAGGGAGTGTCCATGTAAGTGTCATGGGCATCGAGGCGGGCGGTTCGCCAGCTGATCTCCCAAATCGGCTTCAGAGAATCGTCGTCGGACTCGAACTTTCCGCGCTGTTCAAACGGATATGCAGTGAACCATGTCCGAAGTTTCTCGATGGTCAGG